>Ga0307928_10004808_pt1 | contig 10221 bp, 7 predicted proteins | sample AceLakmetagen232_FD_201815 | JGI IMG/M metagenome (GOLD analysis project Ga0307928, IMG submission 201815) | Saline water microbial communities from Ace Lake, Antarctica - #232 | ecosystem: Environmental > Aquatic > Non-marine Saline and Alkaline > Saline | place: Antarctica: Ace Lake...
TTAGATGTATTTGAATTTTCAAGATTAATATTGTCTCCCAGGTTTATTTTTTGCAAATTTTCATTATAATTATTCATAACCTGGCGACAGATGAAAGCTTTATTTATAATGGAGTAAAAGGTTTTGAGAAATAAAGATAAAGAATTCAAGTATCATTACTATAAACCAGCGCTAAGTGATGGTACCAAGGAAAATGAGATAAATCATGAAGAGCTTTATGACCATGCTTGGGAAGAAGGCCTTAAAAAGGGTATCAGTGGTTATGGTGATTTAGAGTTATCAAGGCTGTTTTTTGATAAACTGGATATTGAAAAAAATAGCTCAATTCTTGAAATAGGTTGTGGAATAGGATCTTTTTTAAGTTCAATATATGATATTGGTTATTGCAATATAGTTGGAATTGATATCTCAAAATATGCTATTGAATTTGGGAAAAGAAATAGTCCATATCTCGATCTTCGTTACATGAATGCCAATACTTTGAAATTTTCAGGGAATCTTTTTGATATTTGCTTTTCTTTTGATTTGATTGAACATCTTGAAAATATTGATAACCATTTTAAACATGTTCGAAAAATATTAAAAAAGAATGGCAAGTATATATTTCAAACTCCTAATAAGATTTCTAATGTACCGGTATCTATAATCAGGGACAGGAGTTTGATTGGTTGGAAAATCTATCATCCTTCACTTCAATATTTTTGGAGCTTAAAGAAATGTTTGTTAAAAGCAGGGTTTAAAGAGATTAAGTTTGTTAAAATTCCACCTTGCAGTAAATACAAAATACAGCAAATTCCAAAATTCTTAAGGTGGGTTTTTAAAATTATCCCGTGGAAATTATTACCATTATTTCTTCAGATTAATTTTTATGTTGTTGCTTGTAAATAATTAGTTTTGTGTAAGGTAGATTGTTTGTTATAATTTATCCTAATCTATCTAATATTTTAATTAATTAATTTTAGGAGATTTATTTTTATGAAAGATATTCTTACTTATCCTCTAATATCAATTTCGGTTATAAACTTAAACGGTAAAGACTATCTTGGAGAATGCCTGGGCAGCATAAAAAATCTAAACTATCCTTCCGATAAAATAGAGATAATAGTGGTTGATAATGGCTCAAGCGATGGTTCTGTGGAATTTATTAATTCAAATTATCCTGAAACCAGAGTAATCCAAAATAATAAAAATATGGGTTTTGCTTATGCAAACAATCAAGCAGCCAGAGCAGCTAAGGGGCAGTACGTGGCTTTTCTGAACAATGATACCAGAGTTGATAAGGACTGGCTGATTGAGCTTCTAAGGCCAATTTACGGAGATAAAGAAGTAGTTGCCTCGGGTTCCAAAGTTCTTTCTATAGATGGTAAGAAACTTGATTTTGTAGGTGGAATGATAAATTTTGAGGGTAAAGGATTCCAGATTGACTACGGCGTTCCGGCAGATAAGGATAAATATCACCTTGCGAGCTACCTTCCTTTTGTAAATGGCGGGGCTATGATGGTAAACAGAAATGTTTTTTTAGAAACCGGGGGATTTGATGAGGATTTTTTTGCTTATTATGAAGATGTTGATTTTGGCTGGAGGCTCTGGGTATTAGGGTATAAAGTGATATTTGCTCCAAAATCTATTGTCTATCACCACCATCACGGCACCTCAAAAGAATTTGGTGAAGATAAACTAAGATTTCTTAAAGAAAGAAATTCCCTTTATTCAGTTTTTAAAAATTATGATGATAGTAACCTGGCCAGAGTATTCTCAGGCACCCTTTCCGTTATCTTTAACCGGATATTTGTAGATTTTAAATTTGACTACAGGAAATATTATGACTTGAGCCAGCCGGGATTGAAAAAAATAGATACTCGTAATCCTGAATTATCAAAAGAGCCTCTTAGCTCTCTTATGGCGGTAAGAGATTTTTTTGATAACCTGCCGCAGTTAATTAAAAAAAGAGAAAATATCCAGAGTAAAAGGAAGAGAGACGATAAGGCTCTATTTAATTATTTCAAAGGTCAATTTCTTGCTGTTTCACCTGACCCTGATTATCAGAAAAAGCAAATAAATATACTTAAGTCACTGGGTATTTATAAGATTTTTGAAAAAGAAATAAAGAGAGATTTACTTATAATATCCAGCGAGTTGGTATCTAAGGAAATGGCAGGGCCGGCTATAAGGGTGTGGAACTTTGCTAAAGTGCTTTCTGAATATATGAATGTAACCCTGGCCATTCCTAATAAAGTAGAATTTCCAGAGCAGAGTTTCAGGGTAATACAATTTAAGGATAATGGTAATCTCCGTGAAATTATAAAGGGCTCTGATGTTATCCTGTGCAATGGAATGACCTTTTCCAGGTACAGGAGCATTAAAGAGTCCGGTAAATATCTAATTATTGATATCTATGACCCTTATAATCTGGCAACTCTGGCTGAGTATAGTAAAGGAACCATAAAGGAAAAGCTGGAAGTATATAAGTCAATACATTACTATTTTAACGAGCAATTTTACTATGGTGATTTCTTTATATGCGCTTCTGAAAGACAGAGGGATTTCTGGCTGGGAATGCTGGCAGCTTTAAACAGGGTTAACCCTTATTCCTATAATCAGGACCCTACTTTAGAACGGATGATTAGTGTGGTGCCGTTTGGTCTTCCAGGTAATAAGCCAATGCATACCAGAGAAGTATTAAAGGGGGTAATCAAGGGTATAGAAAAGGATGATTTTGTAGTTATCTGGGGCGGTGGAATATATAACTGGTTTGATACCTTAACACTTATAAAGGCAATGGCCAGGATATATGAGCTGAGAAAGGATATAAAACTTTTCTTTATGGGGGTAAGGCACCCTAATCCGGAAGTAAAGGAACTGCAGCTGGCAAATGAAACCATAAGCCTGGCTAAAAAATTAGGCGTATATGGAAAAAATGTATTCTTCAATTTTGGATGGGTTAAGTATGAAGACAGGCAAAATTACTTTATGGAATCAGATGCCGGAATAATTACTCATCCCAATCATATAGAAACCAGGTTTTCATTTAGAACAAGAGTATTGGATTACTTGTGGACCGGACTTCCCGTAATCTCAACTGTGGGAGACAGCCTGAGCGATATGGTCGAAAGGAAGGGTCTTGGTCTTACTTTAAGAGATGGAAGTGTGGATGATATTGTGGGGGCCATAACCAGACTTGCAGATGATGGGGAGTTTTATAACCAGTGTGTAAACAATATTGAGAAGATGACCGGAGATTTTAACTGGGAAAAGGTGTGCAGGCCAATTATTGGTTTCTGTAAGGACCCGGTATCAAATGCTGAAAAAAGTGGAATCGGAGAGGGTCATACCGGGGAGGTGGTAAATAGTTACAATAATCAAAAAAGTGGTAATAGTAAAAAAAGCGGTAATGGGAAAGGTTATTTAGTAAAAAGATTTTTTCACCATCTGGGAAGTGAAGGATTCAGAAGAACTATTAAGTATTCTTCCAATTACTTAAAAGAGAGAAAGTAAAACATACAGCAGTAGAGGACAGGCAATTAATACAGAAAATAAAAATAAAAAAATTAGTTTCAAAAGTGTAATATTAAGAGTAATAAATATCGTTGTGGTCGTAGGTCTTGGAATTTATCTTATTTATTATCTCTATTTTTTAAATCCAGTTGATATAGAAGATATTAAAAATGCATTTATTAAAATCGATAAGACTTTTTTAATAATTGGGCTGGTGGTGATGTTATCCAGCAATTATTTCAGGGCGTATAGAAAAAATACCCTGGTTGGCTCTGATAGAGTCGGCATGGGGGATATGTTCCTGGTAGCTATGATCAGGAATGCTTTTAATATGGTTCTTCCGGCCCGGACCGGAGAATTATCCTATGTTTATATTTTGACCAGAAGATTCGGGTTCCCTTTGGAGATTGGAGTCTCTACTCTTATGGTTGCACTGGTCTTTGATCTGGTAATTGTATTTTCATTGATTATAATTTCCATAGTAATTGTAGGAATAAATACTTATGCCGTATCATCAGTTTCAGTAATCGTTATAGCAGCTGTTCTTTTTATGATATCTCTGCTGACACTGTTCTATCTATCGAAAATAATAAGATTTTTTCTTTTTATCTTTGAAAAAATGCTTAAGAAGTCCAGGGTATCAGAGAAGAGGATTATTTATAGAATTTATAATAAATTAATAGATATTAATGAAAACATAAAAATAATCCGCAAAAGGGGAATATACTGGAAGGTTTATCTTTCATCAATAGCTATCAGAATATTAAAGTTTTCTTCTTATTATTTAATAATCTACGCAATTATGAAGCATATGGGATATGATTTTGCTGATCTCAACTACTGGGTTATTTTACTGGCTACGGCAGCAGCAGAGACATCAGCAGTACTGCCCACACATGCCCTGGCTGGTTATGGGACTTATGAAGGTGCTTTTGCACTTGCGTTTATTTTGCTGGGTTTTGGTGAAGTTATTTCCAAAGTGGTAGGACTTAGTTTTCATACTATAATATTATTATTTACGGTAGCTCTGGGAATAATATCTACAATAATAATAAGTCTTCCTTTTTATAGGATTAAAAAGCAATTTACTTAATTTGTTTTAGAATTTAAATTAAATTTATATTAAAATTATTTACTCAGTGCATTTTTTATTTAAAAAAATGAAAGCAAGAATCTTTTTTAATAATTTAGGTAAGGTACTACTGACCAAAGATATTTTTGAGAATAAAAGCTTATCCAGAAGATTCTATAAGTATTTCTTAATCGGGCTCCTGGTCAGGCTGATATTTCTTCCATTTTTATACATGAGAGATCTGCTTTCAACTTACCAGAGAGCTGCAGAAACAGTTTTTGCCGGTAACTTCGGATCAGATTTCCATCAAATACTGACAAATTACATCCACTCTGCCTATTTATTTATTATAAAGTCAATAGTGCCAGCCATAAATGAGCTTTCTCCTATCTTACTGGAGAAGGATACATGGCTGTCCTGGATCAGTTTTAACAGCAGTTATAATGTATTTACTGCAGTAGCCCTATTTAAGATACTGTACCTTATATTTGATGTAGCCTGCATGTTTTTAATACTGCGGCTTTCCTTTGATGGTGAACCTGAGAACAAACTTAGGGCTTTTAAATTCTGGATGTTTAACCCTATAGTAATATTTGTGCTCTATATCTTTGCCAGGCATGATATTATCGCAGTATTTGTAACGCTGGCTGCACTGCTTCTGGCAAAAAAGAATAGGAAGTACTGGGCCATTATAATACTTTCAGTTGGCATAGCTCTTAGATTCTTTCCCATAATGATTCTTCCCCTGTTTGTGCTTTACCTGGCACGCAGCAAAAAGGATTACGTCACATTATCCCTGGTAGGAGTTTCCGGCCTGGTGGCAGTAGAATTATTTTCTTATTTATCCTTTGGAAGAAGTGTAATATTCTCATTGCTGAACACCCAATTTTTTAATTATATATTATGGCCAAAACTGGAACTTGTAATTGGGTCCCATGGCAATATTTTTATTTTTATAGCTGCATATATAATTATAATCCTTAGTTTTCTGCATATTAAGAAAAAGAGTTTTGATTTGCTTTTAAATTATGGCGCAATTGTATACCTGGCTTATATCAGTCTTTGTTTTTTTCATCCTCAGTATGTACTATGGATAGTTCCTTTCCTGGTGATTATATTTGTAAGAAGAAAATCACTGGTCTATTACCACTGGTTCCAATTTGTTTTGATACTGATGCTACTTCTATATTGGAGCCCTCATGGAAACATGTTTATACTTGCTCCCATAGATCATAGGTTTTTTATTTATTTACCCACACTCAATTCTATTGTCCGTCTTTTTTATGATGATGCAAATTTCGTAAATATATTCAGAAGCATTTTCACAGGTGTATCGTTATGGATGATTTATTTGATTTATAAAGATAATAAAAAGATACTTTCAGGTGAATTAAAAAACAGGGAAAATTTAAAAGTATGAAAAGAATAAGTCTTACAGCAAAAATAATTATATTAGTTTTTACAGCAGCTTTGATTTTAACCATGCTGCCGGGATGCAGGGGAATTTTTTATATTCCCGGCGCCAGTTATAGTTATTATATATGGGAAGAAGACAGTGATATATTTGTAGAGTGGAGCGCAGACCGGAAAGACTCAAAATTTGACGGCAGGATTTCAACTGATGGGGAAATAACCGGGTGTAAATTAAAAGAGTGGGAAGAAGAAAATGATGTAATCAAAGTGAAGGGAAATAAAATTGAATTTTCTGGCACTCTGAGCAGCGATGACTATTCAGACGGGTTTAGCTTTACTGCACAGGATTACACTTATCTGGAGTTTGATTTAAAGATAGCTGATGACCCCGATCTTTCCAGGATAAACGTAGGCGGATTTCTGGAAAATCCGGCAAATAGCATATTCAGAATAGAGGAGGATTACTTTGACCAGCTGAAGATGAAACACTGGTACCAAAAACATCCTTTTTCTGAATTCTTTAGTAAATTGTTTTCCAATAAATATTTTACATTTACATATCTCTTCATACTGGGAATAATTATTATAGAAATTTTAAGAGTAACAGTTTTAAACAGGAGAAGAAGGGAAATTACCTGGCTGGCGGTTTCATATACAGCGCTTATCCTGGTTGAAATCTGTATTTATTTTATTCTAAAATTTTTAGTCCGGTAAAAAAGTATTTGGTTTGGGAGGTTTAATGATGAGGATTGCCTTGGTCGGAGTTGACGGCCAGCTTGGGACCGACATTAATAGTTACTTCAAAGGAAAAGGAATAGAAATAGCGGGGCTGGTAGGTTTAAAGGATATTGATGTATGTGACTATAAGATGAGTGACGGTATTTTAAAGAATATTAATCCGGACCTTGTTATAAATACAGCTGCTTTTCATAATGTTGACCTGTGTGAAGACGAAGTTTTATCTGCTTTAAGGGTAAATGTAATGGGAGTAAAGAATCTGGCAGTGATATGCAGGGAGATGAATATTCCTCTTATGCATTTCAGTACCGATTATATATTTGACGGAAAAAAGAGGAGGCCCTACATAGAGGATGATTATGCCGGGCCGCTGAGCCTGTACGGAATATCCAAACTGGCTGGAGAACAGGTGATGCAGTATATGCTTGATAGATATTATATAATAAGATTAAGCGGACTTTATGGCTATACAGGGTGTGCAGGTAAGGGAAGTATAAATTTTGTAGAGCAGATGATAAAATTGTCAGAGAATAAAAAAGAAATAAAGGTAGTAAATGATCAGGTGCTTACTCCTACCAGTACTGTGGATGTTACGGAAAAACTTTTTGAGCTGATACAGACTGGAAAATATGGTATCTATCATATGACCAATACAGGGAGTTGTTCATGGTATGAATTTGCCTGTGAAATATTCAAACTTATAAAATCAAATACTAAAGTAGCACCTATCGCTACTGGCCAGTTTGGAGCAAAAGCAAGAAGGCCGGATTATTCAGTTCTGGATAATTTAAATTTAAGGAAAATCGGACTGGCTGATTTGCGAAACTGGAAGGAAGCATTAAAGGGTTATATTGAAAGCAGAAATGGATAAAAATATTTCCGGGATCAAGCAGAGTAAGTTTAAAAAATTTATCCTTAGAAATAAGGTAAAGATATATGCATTCTTTTCCTTTTCTATCCCTTTTGCATTTTATATCCTGACTCTGGAACATAAATTAATTGGTGGGGATACTGGCTGGTATGCCCTTTTAATTCCAAAAATGGAGATCTTCGTTCCAACTGGTTATCCAACATTTTCTATGCTGGAAAAGATTATGACGTATATTCCAATAGGTGATCTTGCTTATAGACTTAATCTATTTTCAGCTATTTTTGGAGCGCTTACTGTATTATTTTTATTTTTAACAATAAGTATCCTGATTAAAAACAACTGGATAAGCCTTTTAAGTTCACTTTCTTTTGCCTTTATTTTCCCTTTCTGGCATGTGGCCAATAGATTAGAATTTGATACCTTAAATACCTTCTTTATAATTCTGGTAATCTATTCAGCTGTGAGGTACAAGCAGGTTCTGAACCGGAAATGTTTATATTTTTTCTTTTTTTCACTGGGATTGAGTTTGACTAATCACCCCATAGCTTTTTTTACCGTACCGGCTTTTTTTCTGTATGTAATAATTATAAATCCTAAAATTTTTAAAAATGTAAGAGTTATATTTACCAGTATTCTTTTCTTTATTCTACCGCTGCTATCTTATTTATATCTTCCCATAAGATCGCTCCAGGGATATGGAGAGGTTACCAATTTTAGAAGATTCATCTATTATCTAACCGGAAGATCTGTATCAGGTCAGGTACATGGAGGTAGCTTTGGAGATAAGTCTCTGGAGGTTATGATTATGGTACTGAAGGATTATATTAAAATTATTTATGATAGTTTCGGAATTGTTTTGATTATAATATCCCTGGTAGGGTTTATATATCTTATAAAAAAGAACCTCAAACTTAGCTTGTGCTCACTTTTACTGGTGGTTTTAAATTTTGCCATTATTGTACAGTATCTGAGTTTTGCAAATTATAATTATGTGCTTGGTTCTATGCTGGTGATAACCATTTATATTGCTTTTGGTTTCCTTTTCATTTTTGATTTATTAAGATTTATTTTTGCCAGGCTTCTTGTAGGAAAAAAGCAAGTAAAAGCAGATAAAGTTCTGAAATATTTGATGCTTACCATAATAATTTTATTCTTTGCTTTTCAGCCGGTTTCTCTGATATATGCAAATTATAATAAGGTGGATCTTTCAGAGCCGGATGATGTATATAAGTTCTGGGCTGAGGCATTTGATAATATGGAGATCAACTCTAGGATTTATGTCTATTCATACGCCGAAAATATTGGAATGTTTGTAGATGAATATGAGAATGAAGAAAAAGGAATACAGCTAATTCGTCATACCAATGATGAATATACTCTGGATAATATGAAAGATGATATTAAAGATGGTACAGCAGTGTATTTTGTTGGAAATGATAAGTTTCTTAAATTGTATTTTAAAGTTGAGCAAATTGGAAAAACATATTATTGGAATCGGTGGTATAGGGAAGCTCTTAGACTATTTAAAGTAGTTGGAATTAAAGTAGTTAAAGAAGATATTGAAATTAGTCATAATATTGATAGTTATTATCAAAAATTTGGTGATGAATTTACCCTTGAATATATTATTAAAAACACCAGTAAAGATGTTAGTAAAATAGATTCTCTGGAACTTGAACTTCCCGACAGCATAGAATTTGTTGATATTGCGCCTGGCGGTTATATAGATCAGTTACCAGGGCTAAGTCGTGGAATGTATATGTGGGTTAGTGATAATTACAGGATTGATGGTGACAGCGAAATTAATTTAAGAGTTAATTTAAAAGGGGTAGCTCCCGGAAAATCTGTTATCAAGTTTAGAGTAACCAGTAATGGCAGGTATATAAGCTGTAAGGAAATAGAAATTGAGATAAAGCCTTAATGCTCATTTAAAAATTTATATAATAGTAGCCAGAAAACTTTGGCAGTCTTTAGCCCAAAAGTAGTTCACAGCTATAATCTTAACATGCTTTTATGCATTTTATACCTAGAGACTTAGTAGTTACAGACACCAGGCTTAAATAGTATAATTTTTGAATGAAGATTGAAACAATTAGAAAAAGGTAAACTAAAGAAAAAACTTCTTATACCACAGACCTAAACTTATTAGAGCCCATAGGATATGATTATGGTTATGTTTTAATCCCAGGTGTTCTTTTATGAGCTTAGATAAATAGGGGCTGTTAAAATTCTCTTTAATAATAGGTGAATTTTTAAAAAGGTCTACCATATAGTCTCTTAATTCTTCTCTCAGCAAGTTTTTAACTGGCAGGCTGTACCCCTGTTTGCCTCGATAAATAATGTTTTCTGGCAGAAAGTTGTATTTTTTTAGAGCTTTTCTCAAGATATATTTGGTTGTTAATTTGTTGAGTTTTAAATTTGCCGGAATGGAGGCGCAGAGCTCTACGACTTCGTGGTCCAAAAAAGGAACTCTTACTTCTAAAGAAGCGGCCATGCTCATCTTATCAACTTTCATTAAAGCGCTATCAGCCAGAGTAAGTTTTGTGTCTATAAAGATATCTTTATCTATAGGAAGTGCGGAATCACAAATCTTGGAAAAAAAGTATATAGGATCAAAAGGGGTAAAAGATAT
>Ga0307928_10004809_pt1 | contig 10221 bp, 10 predicted proteins | sample AceLakmetagen232_FD_201815 | JGI IMG/M metagenome (GOLD analysis project Ga0307928, IMG submission 201815) | Saline water microbial communities from Ace Lake, Antarctica - #232 | ecosystem: Environmental > Aquatic > Non-marine Saline and Alkaline > Saline | place: Antarctica: Ace Lake...
ACAAAGAAGCTCTCCTCCATTATATTAGATATTTTCTCCCTTGCTTTCCTGTCAGCAAGCTCTCTGGTTATATCCTTATGCTTGTTATTTTCCATAAAACTTATAGCTTTTTACTTTTAATTTACTTATAGTTTTCTAATTCTTTCCATCTGCCAAGTATCTGGTTTTCAGGATTTTTTATTTTTACCTTAATATTTAACTTTGTATTAATGTCCCCATATATATCAATATCATCTAAATATGGAGGGTTTTCCTCATTGGATACTATAAAGACTCCACTGCTTATAAGGTCAAGTATAATGTTTAAGGCCCCCTGCCACTTTTCAGTCTCTGAAGTGTCCCTTATAAATACACACCCTTTCCCGGATTTCCTGCCTTTTTCTGTAGGAAGTGCATATCCTGATTTTGTAACTTTTGCAGATGGATTAGTCTTTTTTAAAATTTCTTCTACTGCCTTAGAATAAAGGATATGCTGTATCTGCGTTCCACCTGCAACATAAGCTTCCTTATCATAGGAATAAGCACTGCCTGTTTTGTAATCCCATACATGGTAGTTGTTTTCATCTACCTTATCTACTCTGTCAACCTTTCCTGCAAGATTTATATAGTTTCCGCCTCCAATATAAACCTTAACAGAGCTTCTGCCCCTGTAGCCAAACTCCATTTCAAGAAAACAAGGATTGCCAATCTCTTTGTTAACTTTAAGAAATACCATAAGGTCTCTTTTTAGCTGTTTTAGTTCATGCTTATAAACAGCTATGTTTGAGATCGGTACTTCTTGCCTGTACTTTTCTACTGTCTCGTCAAGGATTTTATTTATTATTTTTTGCTGAATCTCTGCAGCAGATATTTTCTTATTATTTTTTAATTTATATACAAATTTCTGGAATACCTCATGCAGCAGGCTCCCTCTCTGCATTACATCAAGCCATCTTGATAAGTCTTTTTTAGTTTCCTCCGGCCTTGATGCAGAAAGAATATACTCTATAAAATATGCAAAAGGACACTGGGCAAACAGTTCAATTCTTGAACATGAAAGAACAATACTGTCATTTTTTCTTGGATCAAGCTCATCTCCATGTGGGTTAATTTTTCCATCATACTCAGTCAGCCTGTCACTGTTTCTGCGCTCTATGGCAAAAACTCCCTGCGCCAGCCCCGGGTATATTTTTAAAATAGATTCTTTGGCATTTTTTATAGTCCCACTACCAGCTAATTTATTTAGCCACCAACCCACATCACTAATTGCAATTTCATCAGCCCCCATCCCTTCTTTTTGCTTGTTTACAAATCCAATAGGTATGCCGAGTTTTGCAAACATCTTTTGATAATCTGCTGCAGGGTCATTTATTTTCAATCTAAAAATTTGAAGAAAAACTGATGAAGGAGAAAGCGCCATATCGCTGCTAATATCATAATTTGAAAAACTTGCAGTAACTTTTGCCTTAAGGCTTGCAAGCATTGAAGCTGACTGCTGCAACTTCTTTTTTAACTTATCTTTAGAAAGTTCAAGGCTATAACTTATATTTTTTCTTTCTTCGTCTAATAGTATAGGATCCTGAACCTCAGCTCCCGGAAACTTATTGGAATCAAGCCCAGCAATAAAGATATTTTTTCTGCCAGATCTTCCTCCATAAGTAAAATCTGAAATATGAATGTGACCAGGCTTTGGACCGGATTTATTAAATTTTATTTTAGATATGATTTCTACTAGTTTTTGAGAAGCTTCTTCAACTGGCGTACTTCCTGTGGAAATCCGCGACAGAAGTTTTAATCTTTCCTTAAGAGTTGCCTTAAATTTTGCTTCACTTTCATTTCTTTTGGTCACATATTCATCTAAAAATTTAATGCAGCCTGCAGATAATAATTTTAAATCTATGTTACCGCTTAAGTCTATTTCTGGCACTAAATTTAAAAGTTTTCGGGTTAATTCTCTCAGCTCCTCCAATAATTTAAGATTTTTCTTACACTTTTTTAGTTCATTTTCTGTTATATTGCTTTTTATCGTATCTTCTAATCTTAAAATTTCTTTATTTAAAACCAGGCCGTATCGCTTTCTCCCCCAGCCAATTTTGACTTTTGGGTTTTATAAGATTATTTTTTAGAAGTTTCCTTAAATAAACTTCGCCGAAGTCTTCTTTTATCCATAAGATAAATCCTTTCAGCGCCTTCCCAACAGAGCTGAAATCTCCCGGGATTCCTTCTGAAAATGTTGCATAAATCCCAAGCTTTTCACATTCTTTGTAAATAGCATTTAAATAGGACATTGAGCTAGTATATATTATCTCGGCATTATCAAGCAGGGTTTTGCTGGCAACAAGTCTTCTAAATATTTCCTGTACTTCATTCTGGCAGTTTATACTGCTAAACATCTCTATAGTCCAATCATCCGAAACAACAGGTAAATTTTCTATATCAAACAGCCACCTAAATCTTTCAACATTTGATACAGTGTTAGTATAATCTTTAAATTTATATTCATTCCTGTCCTGCTCTTTCCACTTATTTTTTGGCTCTTCTGTACCATAAATTTCTTCTTCCTCAACAATTATAAGACTTTTGCCACAAAGCTTCTCCAGAAATTTCTTTTCAATCTCACTGACGTTATATCTTGACAGAACAATATATTTTTTATCTTCTGAGACAATTTTATTTTTCATTAGATCGCAAGCAGCACTTATAATATCAACTGAATCTACCAATTTTTTTTCTTTTAGCATCGCCTCATACCTTAAAAAAATAAGCTTTAAGTCTTCTGCCTTATCTCTGCCTATAAAATACTTACTTTTTAGGGTCTGAGGAGATATACCTGAAGATTTAAGTTCTGCTATAATGCTGCCAATAGCGCTAATTATTCCTGTATTTATGGTATGTTTTTTAAAATACTTAAGACTGCCTGATTCTGCTAATTTAGTAAAAATCTCATCTATTAAAAAATTTGATTCAAGTGTTGAAATCCTGTCTAATTTTTCCTTATATAGCTTTTCTTCTGTAATTTCTTCTGCAAGAGATGCTGCTGTTACAGCTTTAAGATTAATCCATCCTGCACCATAGCGGGCAAGACTTTCCAGTATCTGATATCCAATATAAAAGCTGGGGACTATCAAAATCTTTTCTATAAATTTATATTTATTTGATATTAACTTTAATTTAGATATTAAGGTATTTTCCATTTTAACAAATTCAATAAATAAATATTCATTATAAAAATTTTATACATTAAATAGTTAATTTAATTATACAACATTGGCTATAAATATTATATTCACAGGTAATAAAGTTGTATGCTTGTGTTAATCTAAATCTAGGCCATATTTCATTTGAAAACTGTACCACTCCAAAATAACATACCCTATATAATTGTTAAATTATATAGGAAGGACTAAAGGAGTGATAAGATTGGTAGACAAACAAAAAATAGTACTAGAGACAATACTAGAGGGAAAGCCTCAAAGGCAGGTTGCAAGGGAGATGAAATTGTCAAAGATAACAATATCGGTTATTCCCTCAAAGTATTTCCAGGACTGTTCACAGCCCTCAATTACAGCTCTAAAATCCTGCTTAAAAGTTAAATATACAAACATTCGCCTGCTATATGCAAGAGTTACAATAAAAGCCCAGACAAATCTTTTCCTTTTAGCTTTAGCGTCCCAGATTTTACCCAGTCTGCCAAAATCAGCTTGCGAGTACTGGGCCGGCTGGCACTCGGGAAGCCTGACTGTTATTGTCTTTCCCATATAAGAGCTAAGATAGTCTTTTAAAAATCTATAGAAGCTGGCTTCACTAACAGCAATTCCCTGTCTTTTAAGCAGGCTAATTATCTTGGTTTTGGTCAATCCTTGTTTAAGGCATACTTCAATTTTATCCTTATGGGGAAGGAGCATCTTATCCCTTGGTGATATTTTGTCTTTTATCCGACCTGCTGCCACCTTAATTGCATAGCAGAGCTTATCAGTTATTGACTCGGGAACAATTTTTGCTGGATCTATTCCCCCAGAGATGTTGCTGCGTCTAAATACCTGTTTAGAGTTTGGCCGTATATACCTAAATCCCTTCTAATTGTCCTCTTTGCCTGCCCCCTGGAAATTCTATACAGTATTTCTTTTATTTCTATCATAGCCACCTTTCTGTATGCCATATAACTTCCTCCTAATTCTTTTTAGGAATAATTATATGGCTTTTAGTAATGGTTAGGTGGTTCAATGGTGCTGAAGGAAATCCACAAAAAGTGGTTCAATGCAGGTGGTGGTTTACATCACAATTAAATTTACTTCCTTGATTTCCTTTTTTACCAGTAGTAATTGATATTTTTATAATAGTATAAATTACTTTATAATATACGGTAAATTATAACTTTTTTAATTTCATTTAAGTATAAACACAGGTTATATGATTAAAATATTACTTTAATAAAGTAACACAAAAAACACAGACAAGATAAAAGAAATTTTAGAAATTAAAGATTTTGCTAAATTTACTATATTAAATTCAATTCAAATAAAATTCTTGTTCAAAGGAGAAATTAGTTACAAAAATTTAATCTCTGAATATTTAACATAAATTTAATATGTTTTATGTAAATTTTTATTAAAATTAAGATATAATAATTTCAGAAGTTTTAAAGTACCCTAAATAATTAGGACATTTATTAAAAAGTTAAAGGAAGTGATAATATGAAAAAAAATGAGGAGATGAAGGAGTACGTACTCAGAAAAGCTCATGACAACAATATAAAATTTATAAGTTTCTGGTTCACAGACGTTCAGGGCTTTCTAAAAAGTTTCGCTATCACATTAGGAGAACTCGAAACTGCACTATCAGAAGGTATGGGATTTGACGGGTCTTCCATTGAAGGCTTCTCAAGAATTGAGGAAAGCGACGTTATTGCTATGCCAGACCCCAGTACTTTTCAGATACTACCGTGGAGTCCCAAGGAAAATGGTATCGCCAGAATGTTCTGCGACATACTGGAACCTGACGGTTCAAACTTCAAAGGTGATCCAAGATGGGTTCTTAAAAAGACACTAAAAAAAGTAGAAAATCTGGGATACACTTTTTATGTCGGACCGGAACTGGAGTTCTTTTACTTCAGAAGTGATAAAGGTGAACCTGAAATATTAGATAAAGGTGGATATTTTGATTTAACTAGCCTTGATGTGGCCAGTGAGCTCAGGAATACTACCGTATTGTTCTTAGAAGCAATGGGCATTGGGGTTGAATATTCACATCACGAAGTAGCTCCTTCTCAGCAAGAAATAGACTTGAGATATACAGATGCTCTTACTATGGCTGATAATGCTATAACCTATAAAGCTATAGTAAAAAAAGTGGCAGCCATAAATAATGTATATGCGACTTTTATGCCAAAACCTTTATTCGGTGAAAATGGAAGCGGCATGCATACACACCAGTCCCTGTTTAAAGGAGATAGAAATGCGTTCTACGATGCAAACGACGAATACCACCTGTCTGACACAGGTAAAAATTATATTGCCGGAACACTAAAACATTGCAAGGAAATAGTGGCAATAACCAATCAATGGGTTAACTCTTATAAAAGACTCATACCCGGGTATGAAGCTCCGGTGTATATATCCTGGGCAAGAAGAAACAGATCTACTCTTGTTCGGGTACCAATGTACAAACCAGGAAAGGAGACATCCATTAGAATAGAGTTCAGATGTCCTGATCCTGCCTGTAACCCCTATCTTGCTTTCAGCGTAATGCTGGCAGCTGGACTGGAAGGTATAAAAAATAAATATAAACTTCCTGAACCTATAGAAGAAAATGTCTTTGAGATGGATGTCAAAAGAAGAGAAGAAGCCGGAATAGAAACACTTCCCAACAATTTGTATGAAGCAGTAAAAATTATGGAAGGAAGCAAATTGGTCAAGGATACTCTGGGGGATCATATATTTAATAAATTTATAGACAATAAAAAAATTGAGTGGGATAGATATAGAAACCATGTTTCCAAGTATGAGCTGGATTCTTATCTATCAGTATTATAAAATTCGTAATTTATTGAAGTAATATATCTAAATTAAGTAAGCCTTACCTGATTAAGGTAAGGCTTACTTTTAACAGCATTTATCTTTTTACTTAAGTTTTTGGATTAAAAGTCAAATTCACTAAAATTACTCTATCAATTTTAACAGCAGGCTTAATATAATACATAAACCACCTGCAACAAGCATTTTTATACCACTGACTACAAGATTACTCCTGGATATTTTCCCTAAAAACAGTCCTATCCCAAATAATATTAAAAATGCCAGAGCGAAGCCACTGTAATAACAGATATTTATTGGTATATATTTTCCAAAAAGAAATGGGATCAAAGGGATAAATGCTGTTACTACAGGCGACAGCCCATTTACAGCAGCAAGCACTTTTACGGCAAAGTTCTGTGCATGAGATATTACTGTTTCATCCAGATTATAAAGAGTTGATTCCTCTAAATCATCAAGCTCTTTTCTTCTTTCGGCAGTCTCACTGTTATAAGCGCTCCACACCCCTGAAACGCCCAGAGAAATACATATTGCCGCAGCGGTTATTATAACATGTTTATACTCTGTAACCCCTACAATATAATTTCCTACCAGTATACCTATGCTGGTAATTACTCCATCAAAACCATTTACAGCAAAATACCTTCTTGAAATTTTAGTAATATTTGCAATCCTATTATAGGTTTTTACCCGCCCAAAATAAATTAAAAGACTCTTTTTTATCCTATTCATTTGCATCAAGGCCTGCCGCAATTTTTAAAAGAGTAGTTTTGCTACCACCAGAAGGACCAGTCATACAGAAGATTCCGTTATCTTTTATATCCGGAGAAATATTATTGAGTATAAGTTTTTGGTCATAGTGTTTGGTGACATTTCTTACATAGATTCTGACCATTTCAATACGCCGCATTTTTACATTATTTGCTTTTAAATACCAGTTTATTGATATAAAAAAATATTTTAAAGGATCTCATTTTTCTCAAGCAAAGCTCACCAATTACTCACTTTCTTCCTCTGGTGTCTCTACCTCAGGGATAATTTCTGCGCTGCTGCCAATTTGCTCCTGCATTTTGCTTAAATCAAGAAATGGTATTATTCCTTCTTCTGGAAGTATTCCCCAGGTTATATTAGGAGAAAGTTTTTGGATAAACTCAAGCTGTATTATCTGTGGATATTTCTTAAGAGCTTCACCTTTAATTTCAATCTGCCTCGCTTCTGCTTCAGCTTGGACAATTGCCTGCTCTTTTTTAATTCTTTCCTGTGACAGGATATTTTGCTCTACTACAATCCTTTCTTCTGCAATTTGCTTTTCCTCCAGTATGTTAAAATATTCTTCAGTAAATTCAATTTTCCTGAGTAAAAATTCATCTAAAATTATTCCATTTTGTTCAAATATGGGCCTTAAAGTCTCACTTATCTCGTCCTGAACATCGAATACCTGTTCTGAGTAAAGCTGAGCAGCAGTATATTTTTTAGGTATATTCCTGGATAAAGACCTTGCCTCAGTTTTAACCACTTTCTCTACAAGATTGTCCATGGTCCCAATATTATTCAATATCCACTCAGCTTGTTTGCCGTCAATAGAAAACCTGATGGTATACTTTAATTGTATCTGCTGACCATCTAAAGAAGTTGTGTCAACCGTAAAATCTGGATAATTGGCCCGGCTTGTTTCCGGGAAATCACTTGTTTCGTAAGTTACCTGCCTGGTTGAATAATTTACCGTATTCTGAATAAACGGTATTTTCATATTTATTCCAGGATTAAAGGTTACCCCCACAGTTCTACCAAACTTAGTAAGCACCCTTACATTTCCGGCCTGTACTATAACAAAAATGTTTAAAACCAGTATTAATACTACAACTAATACCACCGCGCCGATAATTATTTTAGGAATAGGTTTCACTTTTATACCTCCATATTAACTTTTTTCATTTTACCTTTTATTATAACAATGAAACATACTACCACATATTTAAAAATTACAAAATTTTCCTACTCATGGAAATTCTATATTGTTTCTATCACTACACAGGTAGTAGTATCCCTAACGCCTTTTAAATTCTGTATTTTTGAAATTACTTTTTTCCCCAATGTATTCAAATCCGTACTCTCAATAAATATAATGAGGTCATATGGGCCTATTACAATATTTGCAGATTTTACACCCTTTATTTTTAAAATTTTAGTGTAAACTTCACTTTGCTCACCAAGTTCAGATTTCATCAATATATACGCTTCTATCATTTTATTCTCCCCCCTTCACTTCAAAGACCAAAAAATATATCACAAATTAAATCTTTTTTCTACAAAACAAAAATACATAAATATTTATCTCCTTGCAGAATATATAATGTTTGGCAGCATTCACCAGATTCTTACAATTAAGTTATTTACAATCTAAATTATAAATTGTTATTTATTTTTATTTAAAACTCCTTCCAGTATAATATCCGCACCATAAGAAGATCTTACAAATATCCCACTGGCAACCGCTTTAAAGTTAAAACTCTCTGCCAGTTCTTTTATTCTTTCAAATTCTTCGGGCCTATAATATTTCTTTACCGGAATATTTGACTCCGAAGGCCTAAGATACTGGCCTATTGTAACAATATCACAATCTGCCTCTTTTAAATCTGACAGTAATTCCACTATTCCTTTCCTGCTCTCTCCTAAACCCAGCATAAATCCTGATTTTGTGTAAATATCCGGCTTTAATAATTTAGCTGATTTCAATATATTAAGTGAAGTTTCGTAATTTGCACATTTTCTAACTTTACTAAAATTTTTTTTAATCGTCTCTATATTATGATTTAATACATCCAGGTCCTCTGCAAGAAGAATTTTCAGATTATTAATATTTCCTTTAAAATCAGGGATCAGGCACTCTACTTTTAGCTCCAAATTTAGCTTTTTTATTTCACTTACAGTCTTTGCAAAATGAGAAACTCCTCCATCAGGCAGATCATCCCTGGTTACAGAAGTAATAACTACATATTTCAATCCCATTTCTTTTACAGCATTTGCAACTCTGAAAGGTTCATTACTATCTAATATTTCAGGTTCCCCGGATTTTATACCACAAAAACCGCAATTCCGGGTGCATGTATTTCCCATCAGCATAAAGGCTGCAGTTTTTTTACCAAAACATTCAAAAATGTTCGGGCACTTCGCGCTCTGGCAAACAGTATTTAGATGCGAACCGTAAGTGAGGTTTCTGACCTGATTAATATTCGAACTATCTACTCTGATCTTTTTCTTAAGCCAATCTGGTTTTCTATTCAACTATCTTACCTACTATTCTTTCCAAATCTCTTATAGAGCCAAATTCTATTACGATCTTTCCCTTTTTTCTGCCCATTGTTATTTTCACAGGAGCGCCAATATGCTCAGACATTCTCCTGGATATTCCCTGGATTTTGCTGAACTGCAGGACTTTTTTAGCTTCTTTCCCTCCAGCAAGCTCTCTCTTCTTAGCTATTATTCTTTCCACATCCCTTACGCTCAGCCCATTTTTAACAATAAAGTTTGCAATCTTTACCCTTTCTTCCTTTTCTTCTATTGCGAGTATTGACCTGGCATGCCCCTCACTTATTTTTTCTTCATCTATTAATTTTTGAACCTCCAGCGGAAGAGAAAGCAGTCTCAGCGAGTTGGTTATTGACGCTCTGCTTTTGCCAACTCTTTTAGAAAGCTGCTCATGAGTAATTTTAAATTCATCTATGAGTTGCCTAAATGTATAAGCCTTTTCCATAGGGCTCAAATTATCTCTATGAATATTTTCAATAAGAGCCATTTCCAGTGAAGCTCTATCATCAACATCCTTAACTACAATAGAAGGTATGGTGTTAATACCAACTTTTCTAATAGCCCTGTATCTTCTTTCACCGGTAATAATTTCATACTTTTCTTCACCCTCCACTCTTCTGACCACTATGGGCTGGATAACTCCAAATTCTTTTATTGATTCAGCAAGCTCGGCCAGCGACCGGTCATTAAATTTGTTCCTTGGCTGATTTTTATTTGGAATAATTTTATCCAGCGGTAACTCAACAATTACATTTGATTTACCTTCATAAGACCTGTCTACCCTTGGAATTAATGCACCAAGTCCCCTGCCTAACCCTCTTTTAGCCATTTTCTATCACTTCCTTTGTAAAATTGCTGTAAGCTTCTGCTCCCTTGCAATCAGGAGAATACTCCATTATAG
>Ga0307928_10004810_pt1 | contig 10219 bp, 16 predicted proteins | sample AceLakmetagen232_FD_201815 | JGI IMG/M metagenome (GOLD analysis project Ga0307928, IMG submission 201815) | Saline water microbial communities from Ace Lake, Antarctica - #232 | ecosystem: Environmental > Aquatic > Non-marine Saline and Alkaline > Saline | place: Antarctica: Ace Lake...
AATTTATTCCATACCCATCAACTTGGCTGAACTCCAAGGGGTGGCTTGATGAAATACCCGAAGCAACCAACGAAAAAGGTTTTCAAGAACGTGACTATGAGGAATCAGATATTGAAGATTTGTATTTTGATCCACTTAAGGAACAGTTGAAGGAGGGGTAAAATGAAATACACGTATATGTTTGAAACTGATGAAGAAATAACGGGTTGTTTGAATTGCCCAATAAACCAAGATATCTGCGAAAAGGATTTTTGCCCTATATCTGATGATTCTAATTATGTGTTTCCTAGTTTCGAGAAGTGCCCGCTATTACGAGTTGTAAACGGTATATACAAAGTAAAGCTAGGAGCAGTGAGTGAAAAATAAAGAACTATACATCATGATAGTACCGACAATTTTATTGTTTTTTATATTTTTATATTTACCAATGGCAGGGTTGGTTATCGCAGTAAGAAAATATGACGTAATGTCAGGGCTTTTCGGGTCAGAGTTCGTAGGGTTGAAATACTTTAAACAGTTTGTAAACGATCCTTATTTTTTGAGGATACTAAAAAACACGGTACTGATAAATTTTTATATGATAATCCTTGCGTTTCCTGCTCCGATATTTCTAGCCTTGATGATAAACGAAGTCAAGAACAAGCCGTTCAAAAGGCTGTTTCAGTCAATAAGCTATTTACCTCATTTTGTAGCAACGGTCATAATCGTGGGTCTGATGATGGAAATGTTAAGTTCTAGGGGGATGGTGAACCAGATCATTGACAAATTAGGTTTTGACAAACAACTATTTTTCAACGACAAGAACTGGTTTAGACCGATGTACGTAGGCTCAAGTATTTGGGAAGGCACGGGATGGCGGACAATAATTTTTATGGCGGCTTTATCTGGGATTAGTAGTGAACTATACGAAAGTGCATCTATCGAAGGTGCAAACAGATTTCAGAAAATGCGCTTCATCACCGTACCAGGAATCATGCCGACTATTGTAATATTGCTTATACTCACTTTCGGTAGTATAATGAATGTGGGATTCGAGAAAGTCTTTCTCATGTACAATCCAGGCACTTATGAAACAGCAGACGTAATAACGACATACGTATACAGACGAGGAATAATGGGTAGAGACTACTCATTTGCAACAGCAGCAGGATTATTCAACTCAATCATCAATTTTGGTTTGTTAGTGGGGGCGAACCAACTATCTAAAAAAGCAGGGGAGGCAAGTCTATGGTAAAAACATATCAGTTTGAATTAGAAGAAATAAAAGAGTGTACTGACTGCCCATTTTTGAACACATATGCAATTTATAAGTGTAAACTAGCACCAAATGAATGTTATCTTATATGGGGAGAGTGGGCAAAGCCTGAATGGTGTCCATTGAAAGAAGTTGATAATGAAGATATTTGACATATTTCTGTACTGTTCTTTGACAATTTTATTGATAATTTGTTTATATCCTTTTGTGTACATGATAAATATATCTATATCAGATTCGTATGAGATAGTAAATGGAACGGTTTATCTGATACCTAAAGGGATTCAGTTCAACGCAATAGAAGCTGTATTGAAAACAAAAACAATATGGCAAGGATATGCAAACTCGGTATTATATGCTTCAACAGGAACTTTATTAAGTCTGATACTAGGAACTACAGCGGCGTATGTACTAACGGTCAAGAACTTCAAAGCAGGAAAATACATAATGATATTCTTCACGGTTACAATGTTTTTCAATGGTGGAATGATACCGACGTTTTTAATCATAAAGAAATTAGGGTTACTAGACACAATATGGGCTATAGTGATTTTACCGTCTTTGTCGGCTTGGAACATTATCCTTTTCAGGACGAACTTTAGAGGGATACCAAAAGCGTTAATCGACTCGGCACGTATAGACGGAGCAAACCATTTCTGGATATTTGGAAAGGTGGTGATACCTTTATCTAAGGCAATAATAGCAACGCTGGGATTGTTTGCAGTAGTAGCACAATGGAATTCATTTTTTCCGGCGTTGTTATATTTAACATCACAGAACAAACAACCGTTGATGATGGTACTCAGAAAATTAGTTATAACAGGGAATTTCAGAGGCGAGGAAATGATATCAGGATTAAAACAAGGCATGAATGAGATGGGATTTACAAGATCAATACAGATGTCAGTAATACTCATAAGTTTAGGGCCTACGATTTTCGTGTATCCTTTCGTACAAAAGTATTTTGCAAAAGGCGTATTGGTGGGTTCAATAAAAGGTTAGGGGGGGAAATGTATATACTATCACAAGACAGGAGAGCAATTATAAAATCTGAGGATATAGGCACTGAATTTATAGGTAATAAACTCAGAATCACAAAGTTAGTTACAGATAATAAATCAATAGTTCTTGGAAATTATTCATCAGAAGACAGAACACAAGAGGTTATAAATTTGATATGGGGGCATATGACTTGTGCAGATTGTTATTATGAAATGCCAAAGGAATAGGAGGTGAGGCGGGAAAAAGTTTGCAACATAAAAAAAAGAGAGGAGCAACAAATGAAAAGAATTTTAAGTGTATTACTGGTAGGGCTACTTATTGCGTCAGTGTTCGGAGCGTGTAAGGCAAAGGAGAAAATTGTCACAGTTACATCGATAGTGGAGGTTGAAAAAGAAGTTGAAGTTATCAAAGAAGTCGTTAAGGAAGTTGACAGAATAGTCGAGGTCGATAAGGTTATGGAACATAAAGACATAACTTGGATGATGCGTGATAATTCAATTGACTATTCAATGGATTTAAAAGTGTTTGACTGGCTAGGCGAAGCAGGGAATCTGACAATCGAAAGAGTTGCTACACCGATAGATGTGTACATGGAAAGATTGTCTGTCATGGTAGCAGGAAACGAATTGACTGATATTGTGAACGTAGGGCCTAGAGATATATTTATCCCGTCAATGTCACCAGACTTCGATTTAGCTCAAGAGATAGGGCCAAAAGGAATGCTGATTAGTTTGTCTGATAATCTTGATAAGTTGCCGCATTATGCAGGATGGCTTGATAAGTTTGAAAGCTATGCAGGCGGGATCACAGCAGCAGACGGAAATATCTATTTAGCATCAACGATCAGAAACTACAATCCGACAAGTTCATTGGGCGGGGTTATCAGATCCGACCTATCAGGGACAACATCATTTGAGACGTTTGACGATCTGTATAATGTCTTAGCAGAAATGCGGTCAAAGATGGACGGGCCTATATGGACTAACAGAAACGGTATTCTTGATCTTAATTTGTTGAGTTATAGTTTTGGAACGTCATTATGTGATTTTCCGTACTACGACCAATACAAGAGCGAATTTGTAAACACGATCGAAACAGCTAATTTCAAAGACGCTATACTGTTTTTTAAGTCTTTGGTAGACGCAGACATCTTGACACCTGAGTGGGCGGCTTATCCAGAACCACAATGGTACACAGATGCAGGAGACGGAACATGCCAATTCTGGGTTGATAACATGATGAACGCACCAACACATAATAGATTTTTGGCAGAGAACGGATTGTCAGGATCGTTCGAAGCTTTTGTACCACCAGCATATAACGGCAAATTCTACGGGTGGGCTGGTAAATCAAGGTTCTCAACAACGGGTTCTGTTATAAGTGCAGACACAGAGGCATTAGACAATATCCTTTCAATGCTAGACTGGACGTATGACTTCACAAACCACGATAGACTATATTGGGGTGAAGAAGGAATCACATACATACAGAACGCTGCTGGAAATCCTATGAACCCAAGACCTGGAGTCACAAAAGAAGAATCGTTTGTAAAACTTATAAAAGATGTTTACGGGACGGGCGAAAATTCTAACTGGGTCAAGGTCTATGCAAACGCTGAATATTTTGATGATCGAGGAAATGACAGCACTAGGTTATGGCAACCATACGGTAAGATATATGGCGATAACGTGTACACGTATTCTATACCGCCAGTGCCACTAAACGAATCAGAAGCAGAGACTTTGAAAGAAATAAAAGCACCGTTGACGACTTATGTACAAGAGAACATAACGAACTTCATAAACGGCAACACATCTATGGACGAGTTTGACGCTTTTGTAGCAAAGGTCAAAGACCTTGGAGCCGACACATTAGTAGAAATGTATAATACAGCAGTAAACAGATAGACATGTGGACCCCATCTTCGGGCGGGGTTCCTTTTAGGAGGGGAACAATGAATGTTATAAGCATAACCGAATCAGATATCAGAAAGGCTATAAAAAAGAACAAGGTTTCAAAAGACTGGTCTGAGGACAAAATACTGTATTGTATAGAGTTCATAAGAGAAACAGACTTTGACTGGGAAGCAATTATAAATAGTATTATCAAAGATATGGGAACAAAAACGATATTGAACTAGGAGAGCAAATGATATATGCGTATGTAGCCGTATTAACAGTAATAGATTTAGGGTGTACTTACATAGGTTTTACAAGAGGGTTTATTGAAGAAGCAAACCCTCTCTTAAAGGGCGTGTATGAAAAAGAACCTTTGATAGCGTCTATTTGTATACTGATATTTATGATCATATGTTTATGGGGGATATCGAAAGTAAAAAAGCCTTGGGTTAGATACGCATTACACGGAGTATTGTTTATAAAGGTTTGCATAGTCTTGTTACATGCAGACTGGATAATGAAAGTATTGTAGGAGGGGAAGATGGTATATAGAATATGTCCGTATTGTGGAAGAGCAATGAGTACCACTATAGACTTATGCAGTTGCTGTTTAAAGTGGGTTAACAATTCTGCTTCAATAGACGTAGAAGAAACCGAAGAAGATTGATTGGTTTGACATAAGACATACACGGGACTATAATATTTATAAGGTGATTGATATGGAAAAAGAAGGAAGACCACGTTTATGGGATGAGGAAAAGGATAAAGAGATTATAGGACTGTTAGAGGAATATATAGAGAAAACTGACATTCCTATAATAGCGGAATTTGCTTACTTAAATAATCTACCTAGAGAAACGCTCTATGATCGTGAAGAGTTTTCTACACTATTAAAAAAGGCTATTAGCAAGAAAGAAGCACAGCTTGAGAGATTAGGGCTATCAGATGCCGTAAATATTTCGATGGCTGTTTTCTCGTTAAAGCAATTAGGATGGTCTGATAAACAGGAAATCAAACAGACAGGAGACAATACTATAACAGTTTCGTTGTTAGACGAGGATGACGAATGAACACACCAGTACGAGTGCCACCATCAATTTTCAATAAGGTTTATCTTGATTATTTGGAAGACAAAACCGATACACAAATATACTTCGGTGGTTCAAGTTCGGGGAAATCGGTGTTCTTAGCTCAAAGGTGTATATGGGATTTGATGAAAGGTGGAAGGAACTATCTTTGTATCAGGAATGTTAAGAGGTATGTAAAAGCTTCAATGTTCAATGAGCTGGTAAGGGTTATAATGAAATGGGAGCAAGACAAAAAGCTGTTCTCAATCAACTTATCAGATTTGACAATTACATGTACCAACGGATATCAGATCTTATTTGTAGGCTTGGACGATGTTCAGAAGATAAAGTCTATCCGACCCGTAAAGGGAAATATCACAGACATTTGGATTGAAGAAGCAACAGAGGTAATGGAATCGGATGTCAAGGAACTTGAAAAAAGGTTAAGAGGAAAATCAAAGGTTTCAAAGCGTATGATATTATCTTTTAATCCTATACTACAAAGTCACTGGATATTCGAGAAATATTTTAACTGCTGGGAAGACGAGAAGACCACATACAGAAACGACACGACAAGCATATTGAAAACTACATACAAAGACAATCGGTTCTTGACAGATCAAGACAGACGGCGACTGGAAGACGAGACCGATCCGTATTACAGAGACGTTTACACATTGGGTAACTGGGGTGTGTTAGGAAGCGTTATATTTAAGAACTGGGAGGCTAGGGACTTACACAATGAGTTTGTAGACATAAACGGTACGCAGACATGCATTTTAGACACATTTGATAATTATAAGAACGGCCAGGATTTCGGGTTCTCGGTTGATCCTAATGCAACGATAAGGACACACTATGCTAAAAAGCTTAAGACAATATATGTAACAGACGAACTATACGAACGTGAAATGACAAACGATATGTTAGCTGAGGCACTTAAGCCAATTATCGGCAAAGAATATATTACTTGTGATAGTGAAGACCCAAGATGTAAGGTCGAGCTAAACAAATTAGGCATTAACGCATTATCTGCAAAGAAGGGTAAGGATTCAGTTAGATTTGGTATAGACTGGCTGCAAAGACAACACATAATAATTGATGTAAGATGTCAGAACTTTAAGAACGAGATTCAACAGTACAAATGGAAAGAGGACAAAGACGGTAACGCATTAAGAGTACCAGTAGACAAGAACAACCATTTACTAGATGCTCTGAGATACGCATACGAGAGCGAATCAATGTACGGAGACGTAAAGGCAGTTAGGGCATTTTATTAGGAGGGGTGAAAGATGATTAAAGATGGAAGGGTTGTATTCGGGCCAATAGCAATGTGTGCGGCATCTACTCACACATTCAAAGAAAGTTGTATAGATTTATCTCCTGACGAATACAGCGTCAGAGATGAAGAATTAAAAATAGCTAAAGATACATACTGGGACAGATACAACGACACTGACAAGTTCGAGGTGATAAAGATATGAAATATGAACACACACCGTTGAGCAAAGATGAATGGGACTTTTCTAAGTTTGACCATAAGGAATTTAGAAGGGTTTGGAACGAACTAACAATCAGAGTGTTGGAAGAAATGAAAATAATGGGGGCGTGGATGGAGAATAAAAACAAGGACGTGAGAACATGAGTATAATGTCAGATATTATAATGCGAATAGAAGTCGGGCAAATGTCCAGGATATCGGATATCATCAAAGACCTGATAAGCGACCACAGAATACAGCATAACAGAATGATCAAGAACTACGAGAGGTACAAGTCCACAATGGAGGGTGTACCTATTTTCATGCATACACATATAGACAAAAGCAAGATCAACAACCAACTCAATAACGCTTTCGACCGAGATATCATTGACACAAAGGTTGGGTACATGTTGGGAAATCCGATTATATACGACATAGACACAGCGGTTTATACATCAACAGAGATAAACCCTGACACAGGCGAAGAAACAGAAATCTTCAACCAGGACGCTTACGACCTAGATATCCAGGTCATAAAAGACTTCAACAAGACAAACCATATAGAGCTGTTAGACAGCGAAACTTTGAAAATGGCAACTATATGTGCTTATGGCATTAGACAGCTGTATATAGGCGAAGAGGGGACGACAAGGGTACAAAGTATAGAACCGTGGGAATGTATTGTAGTTAGAGACTCTTCATTGGACGAACCCAAATTCGCAATGCGCTATTATGAGATAATGGACGGCAAAGAAACTAAGACCTATGTAGAATGGTACGATGAAACTAACGTGTATTATTTTATCTCTTCAACGCAGACAGATAAGGACACAAAACAGAAAGAAATCTTGTATGTTCCTTTCATGAGAAACGGAAAAGAATCACAACCGCATATGTTCAAAGGCGTTCCGATAATCAAGTTCGACAACAACAAAGAAGAACAAGGCGACTGTGAAAAGGTTTATTCGCTGATAGACGGGTACGATATCACGTTGTCAGACATCAACTCAGAACTTGAACAGTTTAGGCTTGCGTACATGGCTTTTTATGGGATGGTTCCAGACGAAGACGTTATGGAAAGAGCAAGAAGAACGGGTGCTTTCGGGTTTGGCGATACCACAAGTAGAGCGGAATTCTTAACAAAAGACCTGAGCGACACTGTTATAGAAAATCATCTAAACAGGCTCGAAGATAATATATACGGGTTTGCACAGTCGGTCAATTTCTCTGATGAAGCATTTGGCGGCACCGTAACAGGTATAGCAATGAAGTTTAAAATGTTTAGTCTTGAGTCAAAGTGCGTTACCTCAGAACGAGAGTTTACATCATCTTTAATGAGAATGTACAAGCTGTTATCTTTTGTCTGGAACGTCAAAGGTTCTAACATAGACTATAAAAATATAGAGTATACTTGGACTCGAAACTTCCCATTGAATCTATTGGATGAAGCACAAACAACCGTTGCATTTGCCGGACTGATCAGCGACAAGACCAGACTTGGACTATTGAGCTTTGTAGATGATGTAGGCAAAGAATTAGCACAGATGGAAAAGGAGCAAGGCGACACAATCGACCTTGACATAGAAGAACTAGAGGTAGACGAATTCGGGAATCCGATAGAGGAGGAAGAGGAGTGAAATATTTTCCAAAGGAATGCATATTGCCGTTAGAAGAATTAAAAGTGTTGTGTGAGGAATGGAAAAAGGTTTTAGGGTTAGAGAATTGGGAAACTAGCGTAGTTATACAAAGAGATCATAACCTTGATTCTGCTGGCAGATGCGATTGGCAAAACGGAGGTCAAAAAGCAGTCATAAGGATATTGGATCATATTGATTGGGAAAAAGTACATAATGGATTTAAACAGGACATGGAAAAGACACTTATCCATGAATTGTTGCATTGTAAATTTGGGATACTTGATAGTTATGAAGTAGATACCGTTGAAGACGCATTACACGAACAGATTATTGACACATTAGCCAATGCATTAGTAGGATTAAAGAGGGAGCCGAATGTCGATAACGAGTGAACTAAACAAAGCAAATAAGGTCGCTGCAAAGATGACCACTAGCATGGAAAAAGAATTAGTCGCTAAATATCGAGTTGCTAACAAAGAACTAAAGGTGATGTTCGGAGATCTATATTCTAAGTACGGTATCAAAGACAAACTGACGTATGCAGAGATGCAGAAATACAACCGTCTGAAACTGACACAAAAAGAGATTACAAAAACAATGAACGCTTTGTATCTTGACGAGAAAAGAATCTTGAATAGCGGTTTATCAGAGATGTACAAGTCAGGTTATTATCGTACAGGGTTTGCAATAGAAAAAGAGTTGCAGGCGAAGCTGAGTTATAAAACATTAGATGTTGCAAGAATCAGGGCGGCTATACAGAACCCTATATCGGGGCTGACATTGAATCAGACGCTATTAAAAAACAAAGCTCAGGTAATTAGCAAGATAAACCAGTCAGTTGTTCAGGGCTTGATGCGTGGCGAAGGATACGGGAAGATGTCAAAGCGGATTACTAAAGTATTAGGTGGTGACGCTAAGAAATCTATGGTGGTGGCTCAAACAGAAGCACACAGAGTACATAATCAAGCTTCTTTAGAAAGTATGGAACACGCAAACGACTTGGGAATCAAAACAAAGAAGATTTGGGTATCAACATTGGACGGAGACACAAGGGATGCTCACCAAATGTTGGACGGTCAAGAAGCAGACAAGAACGGTAACTTCCACAGCGAGAACGGCGGTTCGGGTCCTGCTCCTGGTTCATTAGGAGAAGCAGCTGATGACTGCAATTGTAGGTGTACCTTCATCATCGAACTTGACGGAGTTACCAACGATTTCAGACGAGCCAGAGGGGAGGGAATAATCCCATACAAGAATTATACTGAATGGTCAAAAGCTAACGGACTAAAGAAAGCAGGATAGAGGGGGGCAATATGGCAGTAGTAATACATTGTACACACATGTTCTTTGAAAAGGACGATACGCACCAAGTGAAATCATCACTTGTTAAGACGTATTCAACGCAAGGGTACAAACAGACCTCAGAGGTCAAAGACGCAAACGGTAAAATAGTATCACTGACGTTTACGGGTCAGCCACAGATATACGAAGAAGTGGAGAAACCGAACATGTTAGAGTTTAACCCAACAGGAGGGGCAGAATGAAAAAGGTAGCTGGATTGTTATGCGTACGTGGGGGTTCCAAACGATTAACCAGAAAGAATGTTCAAGAGTGTGACGGATTGAAGCTAATGGAATACCCGCTAATTGCTATGAGCAACGCATTGTGTATTGACAAGATTTTTGTATCAACAGAAGACGAAGAAATGAAAGAGATTGCTAGGTCGTATGGTGCAGAGGTAATTGACAGGCCGTGGCAGTTGGCAACTGATTTACTAGGAGATGCGGGGGTAAAGTTACAGGCACACAGAGAGATTGAAAAAAGCATGGGTGCAGATTATTGCGTGTACGCGAACGCGACACATCCGATGATCAGAG
>Ga0307928_10004811_pt1 | contig 10216 bp, 16 predicted proteins | sample AceLakmetagen232_FD_201815 | JGI IMG/M metagenome (GOLD analysis project Ga0307928, IMG submission 201815) | Saline water microbial communities from Ace Lake, Antarctica - #232 | ecosystem: Environmental > Aquatic > Non-marine Saline and Alkaline > Saline | place: Antarctica: Ace Lake...
GTGTGGGGTAAGGTCGGCTTAGTATCTTTGAATAAGATTTGGGGTAACCGGCTATATTTAGGAGAGGATAAAGATGTATCGGCTTCTCTTGTGTATAGCCGGACTCCGACTTTTATAAATGCGATTGGCAGCTCGGTGCAATGGAGAATGAAGATAGTTAAAGGTACAGAGAAAGACGTAGGGAATGACGAATACACCTGCAAGGTGGTTCATTCGGATGGCGCGCGCAAGATAGAATATCTGTTTTATCAAAACGGAGTAATTTTTAAGCTCGGCAGCGAATATTTTAAATATCACTACGACATGACAAAGTATCACACCTTCAAAAGCCATATTAAAGGCGATCGGCTGTATTTCTACATTGGCCGGACTGTTGTTTTTAGATCAGTTTTGCCCGCTTCGGCCGTTCAGGAAGTATCTTTTGGTCATTATGGCCGCGAAACGTACGATACTGAAAGCCGGTGGGGTTTTGTAAAGTATTTTCATGGTAGCGATGATGATCCGGGGTTTGATATAATGAGGGAGGGTTGGTGGTTGAAAACCGGTGAGGTTTGGGAGCCGGTCACTCTCTATCGAAAAACAGGCTGGACATTCACGCCGGAATACCACGTACCATATTTTGAAGTAGTCAATTTGCTTTCTTAATATTTTTTGCTAAAATAGATTTATGTTTCCTACAGATAAACCTGATTTAAGCACAACGAGGGCTACGGCTGATGATGATCCTCTTTCACTTCCTAATCACCGGACTCATCATATAGCGGAGGACGGGAACATCGAGGGGATAATGGGTAAGATGGGGATAACAACTTCTATTCCTGCTCCGGGGACCTTTTTACATAGTGATATATTTGAAAACTCTGAGTGGAATCCTCGGCCGTGGCTTTTAAACAGCTATGCTCTTAGAGCCAAAAATTCTGGTGGATTTATAAGACAGCTAATTCATGCTGATCCTTCTGATAGATGTGTTATTGGTGATCCGGCCTTAGATTTTAGAATGGCTAGCCCGTGGGATGGCTGGCAGCCCGGAAATGCAACGTGGACCAGAACTGGCGATTATACTTTTACTGAACCCGGTGATGTGACAGCAAAATATCCAAAAGGTGCGAGGATTCGATATAAACAGGGCGGAGCTTATGAGTATGGGGTTGTGATTTCTTCGGCATATACGACATTGACGACGATAACTCTTGCTACTAATGATGATTACGCTATGGCGGCTGGTGATCTAACTGATAATTATTACAGCTATTTAGAGACTCCACAAGGATTTCCTCAATGGTTTGCTTTAGTTGCACCAACATTCGCCCAGATAGATGATGCTGCTGGCGGTCAACCAACAATAGCCGAAACAAGACTTAAAATAGATGGGAGAACTTGTACCATACACCTAAAAGGCAATGGAACGAAAGCTGGGGCGGCTGTATTTTTTTCATTCGCTGATACTAATCTCCCTACTCCTGCCAATACTTCTGATAGAACTCCTTTAGGGATTGCTTACGCTTTTGACGGGGCAAATGATTACATTGGGGTACTTCTTAAAGAGGCCGCGACCTTTTACTTTATTTTTCATGCTAGCATAGCTGACAATGCAACCTTGAGTAAGTTTGGTTGTACTTTTAGTTATGAGATTTAAAAACCTAACCTATGCCCGATCCTATATCTTGGTACACACTACCCCGGACCGCTACTGATCTTCAATCTATTAAAGAGGCAGTTGACGCAAAGCTTCTTTCTCACAATCAAGATCCCTCGGCTCATGGACAAACAGGTGAGGGCGTCTATACTCACCGGATTGCTTCAATTTTGGACCATGTTGATGAGAGTGTGAAAAATGCTAAGATCCTTAAAATGGCAAGGACTTACAAATATATTGTTGATCCGGCCGGCGATGGTGATTATACAACGATTGCGGTGGCTCTCACTCAAGTAATAGCCGACGCTGGCGGGAGTATCTTTGTCAAGGATGGGGTTTATTCTCCGATTGCCGATTTAGTGGTGCCGTCAAACTGCTTTATAAGAGGTGAGAGCATGGATGGGGTTATTATTGATTTTAATAGCGGCAATTTTCAGATGATAGCTGAGGGTGCCGGTAATGAGGCTCCTTCCGGGACAATCTCTGTCGTTCACGATGACGCAACAGTAACCGGGGCAGGAAGCGATTTTGTCAATGAGATTAATGCTGGAGATTTTGTTTTGATAAATGATACTTGGTATGAGGCTGCCTCAATAACTGATGGTACTCATCTGGAGCTTGAGGAAATATATAGAGGAAATGGTCAAGCAGGGTTGGATTATAGAATAATGATTCCGAAAACGAATCTTGGAATTGAGAATCTTACTATTCGAGAGAGTGCGGATGCCGAAGGACTAAAATTAGTTTGGCTTAAAGATTGTTTTTTTGACAAGATTAGATGTAAGAATAATACAAATGACGGACTTACTACAGAGTGGCTATCTAATTCTGCAATGAAAGATATTTTTTCTCATGGGAATGGAGGTAAAGGGATTGTTATTCGTCACTCTCAAAGCTCTTATTTTGAAGGTCTGTCGGCTTACAGCAATGATAGTTATGGTATTTTTATTACTAGTGTTTGGACAAGAGGAAATCTAGTTATTGCTTCAAATGCTTCTCACAATGCTTACTCCGGATTTTTCATATACAGTGTTTTACATAATTCTCTTGTTGGATGTGAGGCTATTGGGAATAAGCAAAATGGGTTTGGTCTTTCTAGCGCTTCTCGTTGTAAACTTCTTGGGTGTAGTGGTTGGGATAATGGAGAAGATGGATTTAATTTACACCTCGGTAGTGATAGAAATAGAATTGTAGGCGGTGAATTTAGAGATAATGGCGGTTGGGGAGGCGACGTTGAAAATACATGTGATCGGAATGTTTTTCTCGGTCTTGATTTAACCGGGAATGTGAGTGGGGCCAAGCGAGATCTCGGGGCTAATAATGATTGGGGGCATAACCAAGAGGCTTGATATACTATTCTTTTGATCTACTTCTTCGGTAGGGGAGTGGTGGGGGAGTGGTCCCTTACCTCGAGAGAGAGGGGGACACCCCCGGATAGGGTAGGGTAGGGGAGAGGTGTAATGAGTGTGTAGAGACTATGAGTAAAAAAAGTGATAGGATGGAGAAGTATCAAGCAATGATGAAGAAGCAAGTCGAGCTTGCTTTTAAGTACCCTTTCTGCCGCCGGTGCAAAAAAAAGCTTGATCCGGCTTGGGCTAAAGAGTTAAAAAAACAAATGGCAATTCCGCTTTGCAGAGAGTGTTTTGAGCCAATGATGAAGAAGTTTAAGGAGAATATAGAGTTATGGTCAAAGTTCAATCGGCGCTAGGTTTTCATTATCCAAACGTGGTCATCCCGCTAGTACATTCGGCAACGAACAGTATTGATATTCTAATGTACGAATGGAAGTGGTATGGACACGAGTCAGCCGGAGGGGTTCAAAAGCTTAATCTGGCCTATGTAGCGGCCGCCCGGAGGGGTGTTAAGGTGCGGGTTCTATTGAACATTGAGTCAATGGGCCACAATATAACAAGGATCAATACCCGGACTGCCACTTTCTTGAAAAGATACGGCGTTGAGGTTAAGTGGGGACAGGTCGGCATTGTAACTCATGCCAAGATGGTGATTATAGACGATGACGTGCTGGTCCTCGGATCACACAATTACACTAAGAGCGCCTTTTCTCGCAATCAAGAGGCTAGTATTGTAGTCAAGGGTAGAAAAGATATTTTAGATTATCGTAAATATTTTGACGACCTTTGGAGGCAGTTTGGCTGATGGTCAGAGTTCATGGACCACTCTATTCTTTATCGGCTCGCGGTTGGCTTGGCAAGCTTCTTTATCGAAGAAGGGGAGTTGTTCGCAATCCTTACCCGATCGCTTTGTTGCCGCGTGGGCTCAAGATCTCGCTATATTATAATTACAAAGGCTGGTGTTATCAGCGCCGCAGAACATGGCACGGAATAGTCTGGTCGGCTATGAAGGCTTACACACCGACTAATCCGAATAGTCCGGCGCAACAAGCAAGGCGTTTGTTGTTCGCACAAGCGGTTGCCGCTTGGCAAGCCTTGACATCAGCAGAGCAAGATGAATATAATAAGAGGAGATACCCGCCGCGTATTCCCGGGTATAATCGTTTTCTACGAGAATATTTAAATAATCGCTAATTTTGAAGGAGGTGAAAGTATTACATGGTTAGAGTTACCGGTCCCTGTTTCTCACTGGACGCTCGTAAGAGCATGGGTCAAGCAATCACCTATTCGTTCTGGAGAGGAATAAACTATGTTAGGGCACGGATAGTTCCTCATAACCCGAAATCGGTTTGTCAGTCAAGAGTCCGGACCGTTTTAAGCAATGGAGTCTCCAAGTGGAGATTCGGTCACGTTTCTGGTTCTGATAAGACTTGGTGGAACACTTACGCTAGAGGATTAGGTGAGTCTGGTTTCAACAGGTACATGAGGCAGTACATGAAGAATAACTACGCGTCTTGTGCCGTAGTTTCTCCTCAGCAAGATCCGTCACCGCAATAGAGATAACTGGAACATGAAAATATCTAAAACCCATCTTAACATTCATACCAGTCACTATTTAATCTGTCATCCCGAGATAGAGGGTGATAGGTTTGTCATTGGCGAGGCTTTGTGTGAAGAAGCGCAACACCTGCCTGAAAATAGTATAGTGGCTCCGATCGTATTTTCAAAAGATAAACGGATTTTTTTTGCCGGTGGTGATTTTCTTCCTTATTCTCATTTACCTATGCCGTGGAAGTCCGGCCAGTTATGGATTGGTCAAGTGCCGGAAAACACAGAGGTAGGTTTTGTTCCTCTTTATTGCTTCTTGATACCCAAAAAGCTTTATGAAAAACTAGATCCGCCGCCTTTTTTTGGCGACAATATTGTCAAGCATGGCGAGTTTGTCATGCGGGCAAAAGAGGAGGGGGCGAAGTGTTTTGTCACTCCGAATGTACATATTGTTTGGCCGTATGCTTACAAGCCAAAAAAAGGACAGAAAAATTGGGAGAAAGTAGTCAGAAAAAGCTTAGACAAGTTTAAGAAGAAGTGGGCCAAAACTTTAGACATGAAATATCGGCTGCCGGTCGTGGTCCAGTCAATTATAACTTTCGCCGGCGGCTATAATCTTCATTCGTACAATGTACTCCTCTCTCTATTCAAAAAAAAGATTCGGACTTACTATCAATTCATTGGTGGGACCAATGAAGATGAAGGCGAAAGTGATTGCTCTTTTATTGATGATTATAAAACAAGATACGGCTCAATGCGCTATCCTCAGATAACGATCTGTCATGGGACTAATAACTTCAAGAACTCGTCTGATTTTAAGATAGGATTTTCAACAACAGAGGTTTCGGGCATTCCGGGGAATTGGGTGAAATGCTTTAATGAAATGGACGAAGTTTGGGTGACATCAGAGTTTGCAAAAAAAGCTTTTGTTGATTCCGGTGTCATTAAACCTGTTTATGTGATCGGTGAGGGTGTAAATCCTGATTATTTTCACCCGAAAATTGCGCCGTTTGCTACTCCGCCAAAAGAAAAGTTTAGGTTCTTCTCAAACTTTGCGTGGGGGAAAAGAAAAGGCGTCGACGTGCTATTCAAGGCTTTTCGTCAAGAGTTTGATAAAACAGAGGACGTTTGCTTAATGCTAAAGGTCCTCAAGAGCTATCACGGACACAAGATCAAGGATGAAATCAAGCTTTTGTATCAGCGTAAAGAAGCGGCGCCGGTGCATATTTATGAGATTGAGGTTGAGAAGCATGAGCTAGGCCGTCTTTATAATATGGCTAATGTATTTGTGTGGCCGTCTAGGGGTGAGGGCTACGGCTTGCCGGCGATAGAAGCGTTGGCTTGCGGTCTGCCGGTTATAGCAAGCAACCATTCGGCGCACTTAGAGTTTTTGTTAAAGGACAAAAAGCCTCTGCCCGGTGTTCTTCTTTTAGACGGTAAGGTCGAGGAATACGTTAAGGGTGACTCGATTTATTATCCCGGGTTTGATTGGTTTAATCCCTCGGTCCCCCATTTGAGAAAGCTAATGCGGTACTCTTTTGAGAACTACAAGAAGCTCAGAAAAGAAGCTCTTGAGTCGTCAAAGTATATCCGGGATAACTTTCATTGGGGAGTGTCAACCGATCGGATTATAAAGAGATTAGAAGATATTTATAGCAAGCAATGGCAGCGATACGGCGATCATTTCAGCAAGGACTAGATGAAAAGAGCTGTAAAGTTTAAAACAAGAAAAGCGTTTGATCGGATGATAAGGAAAAGGCGCTGGAAGGCATTAGATAACGAGCGTTTGACTAAGCGGTTAATAAAACTTGAAAAGAGAATTGATCAGCTTGAAAGGATGGTATTAAGACAGTACAAAAGGATCAAGGATACAATAGATGTTTAAGAGATTTGCACACAGGTGTTATTGCAAGGTTTGCGATCAAGCGGCTATTTATTATAGCCGGAAGCGGGTTTTGACTGAAAAAGAGAAAAAAGAATTGAGCTTTACTTGTAATGACTGTATGGATAAATATTTAAGATCTCGAGGGTACAGCCGGTCTTATCAATTAGATTTATTTTCTTAGAGTATGCCGATAGAAAAAGATAGTAAAAAACATCCTAGTGCGAGGTTTTTATCTTGGTGGGAAGTTTTAAATAAAACAAGAGTTTTTTCAGGACCAAAACAAAAAAAAAAGCGTTATAATCACCGGTTAGTAATATCTGATAAGATACGCGTTATAGTAGATTTCTTAAAAAAATATCCGGTTTATTGGGAGGAAACTGAAAAAAGAGTTTCTAGGAAAGAAGCTTTAATAAAAATGCAAAAAGGGGCTTGTGCGGGGTGTGGTTTGGTTCCCGAAAGCCCTAGTAGTCTTGCTTTAGATCATGACCATAAAAATGGTTTAGTTCGTGGTTTGTTATGTTCTAATTGCAATTTAGTGCTTGGAAATAGTTTTGAGAGAGGAGCTGTGTTAATTAATTTAGCGCGTTATTTAAGTTATTGGCATAAGCAAACAATCGAGTTAGAAAAGAAAAAAACAAAATGAAGCTATTATATCTCTCATGCCATTGTGTCTTAGAGTATGACGAATTAAAGCTCTTTAAAGAGCTTGGGATTGATGTTTTTAGTCATGGAGTATATAACAACCCGAATACGCCTTCTGACATCAAACGGCCGCCTATTAAGGGCGAGTTTGACCATCATTTAGTCTATCTCTCCTATCGTTACGGCAAGGAAAAACTGCCTCGTGAGTTTATTGAGCCGTTTGATGTGATCATGGTTCAGCATATACCGGAGTGGATTTTAAATAATTGGGAAGTGATGAAAGATAAAAAAGTGATTTGGCGCTCGATCGGACAAAGCACGATTGATATTGAGAGATTGATTTCTCAAGCAAGAGTAGAGGGATTAAAGATCGTCCGCTACTCTCCTAGAGAGAGGACCATTCCCGGATATGTCGGCGAGGACGCAATGATTAGATTTTATAAGGATCCGGCTGAGTTCGGTCCTTATACCGGAGAGAAAAAGCAGGTCTTTACAATCGGTCAATCGTTTAAACAGAGGACCGACTTTTGCAACTATGACGCGTATGATAAGGTGACGAAAGGGCTGCCGCGAAAGGTGGCCGGTTCAGAGAATGAGCCGCTAGGCGATGAGTGGATCGGCTGTGTTGATTACAAGACTTTAAGGGAAGAATTGAGAAAAAGCCGGGTGTTTTTTTACACCGGTACTTATCCGGCTTCCTATACCTTGTCTTTTATGGAGGCATGGATGACCGGTATTCCGATTGTTGCTATCGGTCCACAATTAGGCAATTCACCTTTTGAGATCGGTCAAATGACTTATGAGATACCGGATTTAATCGAAAATGGCGTTGATGGCTTCTTTAGCGACGATCTAACGGCTTTGAAAAAACATTTGAATACTTTGATCCATGATTTAGAACTCTGTAAGAGGATTGGTAAGGCTGGCCGCCTGAAAGCAATCGAGATTTTCGGTAAAGAAACAATAAAAAAGCAATGGAAGGAGTTTTTTGATGGCTTATAAATTAAGATCAGTAGAAGTGCCGGCGCCGAATGGTCAAAAGAGGACTTTCTTTTATCGTGAGGACACGAACGATCGCAACACGATTCAAGCACTCTTTTGTGAAGATGAGTATAAGGTATGTAAGATGAACTGGCGGCGGGGGGATGTAGTAATTGATATCGGGGCCCATATAGGCGGTTTGCCTTTGCTTCTGACTACTTTACATCCGGGCATTGATATTTACGCTTATGAGCCGATCCTAGATAACTTTGAATTGATGAAAAGGAGCCTTGACGCTAACGAGTTTGATAATGATATCAGCATTAACAATCATGCTGTCTGGTTTTATGACGAAGATAGAGTCAAGATGTATATTGGCGATGATTCAGAAAACGGCAAGGTCCACCGATTTATCGGCTCTATTGTCCGGTCTGGCAAGTTTCGTAACAAGAGGCGCTATCGTTGGGCGAACACAATTACTTTGGACCGGATCTTTAAAGATAACGGCATTGGTGAGTGCAAGCTATTGAAAATTGACTGTGAGGGCGCGGAGTATGCTATTTTTAAAGCAACCTCAAAAGAGACTCTTGAAAAGATCAATTTGATAGTTGGGGAGTATCACCGGACTTATGATAAAGAAGAACACCACGGCCGAAAATACTTGTTAGAACTGACAAAAGGTGTATATAATGATATTACGCCCGGCGGGCCTAGTGAAACACCTAGCGCTTCTGTCGGGCCTTTTATTTTTAGGAGGAAGTAACCTATGTGTGGTCCATTTTGTATAGCTATAGACTCGGTTGTGGCGCTGATTGTCGCTATCCCGGGGCTGATGGCTTTTGTGTTAATCTTATTTGAGAGGTATCGAAAGAAAAAAAAATGATTGCAGGTTTTAGAGAAAAAGCGAGCAAGGATTATCCAACAGTCAAGAAAATCTTTGATAAACATGGAGTTAAGTTTTTTGCTTTTTGCGGGACCGCGCTTGGTGCTGTTAGAGAGAAAGATTTTATTGATTGGGATTATGACTTTGATTTAGCCACGATCGGGCCGTGGCCTTTTGAAAAAAGACACGCTGTCGCTGAGGATTTTAGAGCTCATGGGTTTGACGTTGTACATCGCAATCCGACTACAGATGGCAATATTTGGTTTCAAAGAAACGTCCACGGTGATATTTACTGGTTTAGAAAACAGCAAGGTTTTTATACTTATACTTTAGATGATGGGATTGTCTCTCTCAAGATACCAGAGAAGTATTTTAAAAAGTTTATAAGAAAAAAGCTTGGTGATAGTGATATTTTAGTACCGGATCCGCCAGAGCCGTATTTAGTTGCTACCTATGGCGAGGACTGGAGAACACCAAAAGAAGTACAACAAGGAAAGTTCTTTTTTGAAAGTGAGGAATAAAAAAATGATTGTCGGTTATACTTACGTAGTTGGAGATATTCTCCACTTTGGACATATTCAGTATTTAAAGAGTTGTAGAGCCCTTTGTGATAAGCTGATTGTCGGGGTGTTGACTGATAAGGCAGTAATGGAGAAAAAGCCAGAGCCGGCAATGGGATTTAAAGAAAGATTAGAGCTAGTCGGCGAATTAAAGAGTGTGGACGCAGTAGTGGCACAAGAGCAATATTGGCCCAAAAAAAACATAAATAATATTAAGCCGGATATTGTATTTGAAAGCAGCAGCCACAAAGAAAGATATCCGAATATGTACGGTAGGACAATCGTACTGCCCTACTTCCCGGACCAATCAAGTACGAAGATCAAGGAGAAGATACATGGCAAGTAAAAAAGAATCAATGATGAAAAGTATAGTTTGGCGGATTATGGGTGTTTTTGTCTTGGGCGCAGTAACCTATTTTTATACTAGGCGGTGGTCAATAACTACACAGATAACTTTGACTCATCACGCCTTCTTCTTAATTGTTTTCTATCTTCACGAGCGACTTTGGGAGTGGCTAAAGTTATTGATTAAGAAGCCATTAGGAATATGGCAAAACGTGATTAAGTCTTTTACTTACGAGATCATTTTAGGGATGGGGTTTGGCGGCCTGATTGTCTATTTATTTACTGGCAGCCTCCCTCTGGTAACAGAGATCACCGGAACCTATACTGTTATCAAGTTAGTAATGTACTATTTCTACGATCAAATATGAAAGTATTTAGCGATTT
>Ga0307928_10004812_pt1 | contig 10216 bp, 5 predicted proteins | sample AceLakmetagen232_FD_201815 | JGI IMG/M metagenome (GOLD analysis project Ga0307928, IMG submission 201815) | Saline water microbial communities from Ace Lake, Antarctica - #232 | ecosystem: Environmental > Aquatic > Non-marine Saline and Alkaline > Saline | place: Antarctica: Ace Lake...
CCAAGCCGAACGTAAGAAACTAACATCTTATATAACTGAGGGTGATGTTGATGAAGAAAGAAGTGCACTCTATAATGCGATTGATACTTTAATCATTGAATCACTAAATACTGGAGCCGATGTTGATATCGATAATATTCATGAGTCATATTCATTGGTGTTGAATCATATTAAAGAACCTAGAAAAACACTAATTGAGAATATTGATATTGAATTGATTAATGAGAATGTTCTGGAGATTGCAACCGATAAATTTAATGAAAAATATTCTGGTCTTAATGAGGACGATAAGAATCTACTTCAAACCCTTATGAAATCGACTAGTAATGAAAAGAAAATCCTACTTGAAACCTATAAGACTGAAACTCTTGCAATTTTAGAAGGAATTAATGATAAAAATGCTAAAGATAGTGTAGCTAAAGCCATTCAGAAAATCAAAGAAATGATTTATAATCAAAAAGAAGTTGATAACCATATCATTGGTTTACATGAACTTAAAAAGGAATTATTATAATAAAAAGGCGGTTTTTCACCGCCTTTTTTATGTATAAAGAAGTTCATGTTTTATTATATTAATATCAACACCACCTTCAATACCTTTAACAATTCCACGGTGACTAAACTGCCACGCATCCCAACCATTTTTCCATTCTTTTGGTGTTGCTGGTTCTGACATTTCAACGTTATTAGGTGGACTTGGACTCATCCATTGTGCTACCCATATCGGATAATGATAATAATTAGTTAATTCCCATTTAATAAGATGGGTTGTACGAACATAAAGCATTGATTTATATCCAGCAGCAGTCATTGTATCAAGGAATGCACCGACAAACGTATTAATATTTGCATTTAAGTTACCTGTCCATTTAGTGTTGGCTGGGTTGGAATCAGGACCGAAACTGAGTTCTTCAATATCTAAAGCAATAGGAAGTCTTGATTTATCGAATTTGGCTAAGTTTGTTATGCAGTTGTTGGCATCATCGATACCATCAGTCTTTGGATTCGTACCTCTATCAAATCTCGCCAAATGATAGTAACCAACTTCAATACCATTGTTAATCGCACTCTGTACACTACCTGCCATATCATATTCACTTCCATCATAAAACGACATTCCTTCAGTAATTTTTATTATAGCATATGTGACATTACCACTTTTTGCTGCTGCCCAATCAGGGACACCATTTGCTTTAGATAAGTCAACACCTAATCCTGCTTTATGTCTATCAAGGGTAGTTTGTGTTACAAATGTTGATTCTGTTGCGAATTTGAGAGCGGCTTGAAGAAACTCACCACCAGTTAGATTCTCAAGGTTCATGAATGAAACCGGAGTTGTTACTCGTGGCACTGGATATTTTAAAAGTTTGGTTCCACCAAATGTCGTAGTCATTTTATTAGCTGTTATATTATGTTCAACATCCAATATAATATATGCTCCATTAAATAATGGAATATTTTCTAATTGGAAATATTGTGTTGGTTGAATCATTGCATTCCCTAAACCAGTAACGACTGCCCTATATGACCTATTCTCATATAAATTATATAAACTCTGACCCTGTGGCACTGGTGCATTCGGACTACCATCACCAGCTATTCTTGATAAAATCTGAATACTCTCATTGGTTTCAGGATATTCTTTACTATCAATTTTAATATCACTAAACATTGATTGATTTTGTTCACCGAATCTAACCCTAAATGCCCTAACTTCTTGAAAGGGGAAATCTTCATTTAATATCTGTTTTTGGTTTTCAGTTAATGAATCAAATTTTTGTTTCTTTAAAGCAGCAATTTCTTCTTTATTTGGTTTTACACTATTAAATCCTTTTACACCGGGTGCTGATATATCGACGATTCCATCATTAGTAAATCCATTACCAGACGTTGTTGGGTAACTTGATGACCCACCAAGATACATACATACAAAAAATGTGTTTTCAACATCATCATATCCCGCAGTATGTGTTTTGAATGAGCTTTCCCATGCTTTCTCATCATCAATCCTCATGAAATTCTGGAGTGGGAAGAATTCAAATCCATTTAATGACAACAGTTGTGTTAATACTGAAAATAAACTAATATTTGGGTCTTCCAACATATCAATCAGAATTTCAGCATTTAAAATTGTTTCACCAATTGGGTTCATTCCTCTGTCTACGAATGCAAACATATCCATTAATTTATTACTTGGTCCATTGAATGGATAATTTGGTACGCCTTTAGCTGTCCCGGTTAACCATTTATCATTTATATTTTTAAATGAATAATATAATTGATTTTTAATGTCATTACCACCTTTAATTTTCCCAAATTCTGCTTCTCTATCTTTAATTTCTTGACCTTTAGTTATAACAAGAGAATTAAATTTTTGGAAAAGAGCCGTAAAGAATTGACGGTTTTTTTCTTTATTACTAGCATCAAGATTTAATGTTTCTATTGAAGTATAACCAACATCATATTCTTCGGTCATTTTAAAAGTAATCTGACTATAATTAATGATATTTTCTCTAGTTAATTGCTCTGCAATAATATTCGCAGACTGCCCCTGATTTCCATCCAAACCCTCAACTTTTTCACCTTTTGGATTAAGATAATACCAATATTGACTTAATTTATTAATTGTGGGTTTAAGTGCGACAACATCATAAAGACTACGAATATTCTCTACCGATGTATTGTAAACACCACCAGTCCTCATATATGTAGTATATTCTCTTTTAAACGTTATCTTATCTTCTTCAGACAAATATATTTCTACGTCATGTAAATCAGCTAACACAAAGAAACCACGATTAAGGAATTGACTACCTGTGCCACCTGTGAAATAATCTAAAATTTCATCTACCCATCCTTCTTCGTTTGCAGTTAATAATGCACCGATATATGGTGCATAATATGGTGGAACTTCAATTGCTGCTGGTGTATCAAATACTGTGGGGTTTAATGCTGTTGGGTAAATATTGAAAGGACTTAATGTATAACCAAAATTTGAGAGCAAAACGACTGAACCCAGATTTGAAGACCCTTCAATAGTGTTAATTATCTCATCATCGTAATTACTAAATATTCCTACCCATAACGCAAGCAAATCTGCACCTTTATTTAAAAAGTTCTCATCACTTTTTTTATTATAAGTAAATGATTCATTTCCTTCTTGATATGCGATTGTTTGTCTTGCAGCATCATCATCTTCGAGTTCATGACCCGGAAAATAACTACTTCTCCTAAAATTCTTCACATCACTATGTGGTGGTGTGAGATATTTATTACGCTGGTCACATAAGTATCTAGTAAACGTACATATCTGACCACCACTATTAATCATAAAATCTTCAGACACTTTACTCCAATCTCTAATATATAGAAGATTTTCACTTGTAAATGCAAAAAAACTTTCTGCCGGGTCTTGTATATACCATTTACCTTTTCCTGCATCATGACTGAAATTGTCAACTGGGTTATCAGATTCTTTCGAAGTATCTTGAATTTTAAGGTCACCATCATGGATAACAACACCCTCAAAATTTGCGTTATATTTATCAAGATAGACTCTACCTTCTGTTGTACTTTTTGGTGTTACTGAGAATTGTTTAGGGTCGTTTGTTGGAAAGTTAGAAAGACTACCTATTTTACCATCAGGTGTTCCATCATCATAAGTAACGGTAAGTTTTGCAATGTCGGTATAAAATTGTTCTAAATTAGTTCTAATATAATCCTTTGACATTGTTTCAAGGGTCAGTCGATTTTGTTCATTTGTTATTGATGAAATTAAATTAATCGCTTCTGCTTGTCCATATAATGATGAATATGCTGCACTAGCGATAACACTTTCTTTATCTCTTCTTCTTCCTGTTGGTTCTTCATAGAACGACTGTGGTATTGTACCCTGTGTCAAGATGTAAAAACGTGTTAATAATAACTTAAGTGTTTCGTCTCTAACATTATCATTAGTTCCAGCATAGGGACTTTGAGGTGTAGCACCACCAAGTGTTGAATCAAAAGGTGATATCGGAATCCAATTATTTTCTCCACTATCGTTTTGATTATCTCTTAATTCATACTGTATTCTTGCAATTTTTTGTTCTAAGAACGTGTCAATGAAATCATCAACTAATTCGAGTTCAGGAAACCTAGTTTTTTCAGCTAAATCAATTGGAGCAACTCGCTCTTCTCTATTATTATGTGATGAGTTAATTATTAGCGGAAATGCAAATATTTCAGATTTAGTATTAGTATCCACACCCTTACCCTCACCATAATTTCCACTATTAATTATTAAATGTTTATTTTTATTATGTTCAGTATAAGCCTCATTTGATATGGTTTTAAGTTTATCAAAGAACGCATCAACATCACCTAGAATTACATTAAAAATATTATATATGGATGGACGCATACCCAATTCTCTAGCAACCAAACTATTTATTTTTGCAATAACATCATCTTCAAGCTCAACGATTTCCTTATCTAATTTAGCCTTTTTCTTATATAATCTGGTATAGTAACCAGTAATATCCATACCGTAATATTTGGTGTTGACGCTGGTTTTATTTTGAACATCATAATTAAGAACAAAATGGTCGGGTTTGATAATATCATCGGTATCGTAATATGTTGCCGATAATTTTTGACCAAGCAACATTTCCTTATACTTATTTAATGCAGTTTCAAACCCCGAATAATTTTCAGTTGGAAATCCGGGAAAATCTCTACCTATTTGATATGCAATATACAATGTATTTGTCATTCGAGCCTTTTTCCCGGTAGAGCTATCCTGTGAAATATAGGTATCGAAACCTTGAACTGTGTTTAATGGTGTAACACTATCCTTAGTGTCATTTGGCACGGCTGGGTATTGTGTGTAGTCCTTACTCGATGGGGGTCTGGCTATCATGAGCGGTGTTCCAACACCATCATCATTTAATATCGCATTTTCTGTGTAATCATTAAGTGTATTGATGATTTCATTGATTTTTTTCACATCATTTACTGCGTCCATATATTCTTTAATATCATCATCTGTATTTCGTAGCTCACTTAAAGCAGCATATAGACTTTTGAGTTTTAATATTAGCTCGAAAGTGTTGTTAGGTGGTGTGTTAGTTGATGGGTTTAATGAATCTTTCTTATCAATTAGGGGTGTATTTACTACATATCTAAATAATACATCACTTAATGGTGCAAATGTCATAGCCACAAATTGAGCATCAATAATGAAATTACCGTTTTGAGCACTAAATTCTGAAGTATACTTAACAAGGTGTAGACTATACTTCAATGGTTTCCCATATTGTCCCTTTACCGTCAATTCAAATATTGGTGGTGGGAAGTCAAATAATATCCTATATGGTGAATCCTTTTGATTAAAAAACGCCAAACCTCTAAGGTCAACAAATTGAATGTTTACTTGAGGTATGAATGAAGAATTTATAACGATTTTTATATTGTTAATACCAAACCCTTCGTAATGGGTTTCGCTTTCAGTACTACCATCATAATAGTTAGTTGTAAAGTTCAGATAATTAGGGTCGGGATTGTCAGGGTTATCGTTATTCTGATTGTTTCCGATGAAATTAATTATCTTAGATTTAGTACTATTGACGTTTGAATCCTTAATAATTGTTCTCCCTTTACTTGTTGCCGTTAACTCAGCAAATATATACATGTCTTGGTATTGTGGGATACCATTATGTTGATATATTTTCTCACCATCAACTTCGGTATAATTATTATTGATTTCATTAGGTTCAATGAGAATTACATTTGTTGTGTCTGGGTTCATACTACGGATTTTCATATAAATACCTCTTAATTAAAAATATAAATTTTTATGGTTTAATTGAGATGTTCTTACTATTTATGTTAAAGTAAAAATGATCACAATTCAATTAATCTCTTTTATTCATCTTGTTTGGACAAATGTATTTTTTTACTTATTCACTGGGTTTGTCTTGTTGTTTGGGTCACTTCTATGCCTATTATTAAAAATGTTGAAGAAGAAATCTAGCGATATTAAGTTAATTCAACAACAGAATGTGGCTAGGATTGATAATATTAGAAAAGAACATACTGAAAAACTGGAAACAATAAGATTAGAAATGTTGAAGCGTGAAGAGGAAAGAAGTCGTCAATGGATGGAAAGTGAGAAAGAAACACTACATGTTCTTAATGGTGTCTCAACCCTATTAGATTTAAGTGAACAAATTGAGGGTAGTAAATCCGAAAAGATATTAAATAAACTCGATGAAATACAAAGTAAAATTGAAAAATTAAAAAACACCAGATGACAAAAATTGAGGCACTCAAGGAAGCGAATAAAAACCTCACTTCATTATTAACAAAACTAGAGACATATATATTTAAAGAAAACATTAATATTAAAGATGAAAAATTAATCAAATATAATAAAGAGATTATGTTAGACCAAAATAATAAATAAAAGTATTTATGATTAAAGATTCCAATATGAAGAGATTAGATGAGAGCATGATATTGCAGAAAGGACAAACTGGTTTTGGAATTCTGATAGAACATGATGCAGGATTTATTGGTGATGGTGTCAATAAAGATGTTCTCAATGAGAATTTCGAACTTAAAGCAAATGAACCCGTACTAGTTAACTGTATATTACAAAAATGGGGTGTTAAAAACAAAAATGGTCGTATCTATCCCAAAGACGTATTAATACAACAAGTTAACGAATATCAAGAATTGGTTGGTTCCAATAGTGCTGTCTCAGAAGCTGATCATCCAGAATGTGTAAATGCATCAGAATCAATGATTTGTACTAAGAATGGATGGAAATTGTTTAAAGATATTTCTGATGATGAAGAAATATTAACATTAAATGTCGATAATAATCAAATTGAAGTTCAAAAAATAGAAAAGAAAATATTTTTACCATATCAAGGTAAAATGTATAAATTTTCGGGGAAGAATATTGATTTGACTGTTACTGGTAATCATAGATTTTTAGTTGAAAATAAAAATGGAACTAGAAAATATGTGTTGGCTAAAGAGATTTATGAAAATAAAAATAATTTATTAACATCTGGACAATATAAATTATTGAAAAGAGGTAATTGGATTGGTAGTTATTCGGAAAATTTTACACTAGAGGGTGTTGATAGAAGTGATTTAAGTTTTAATCTCAAACATGAATTAATCAATAAATATACTAACCCAATTGATATTAAATCCGAAGACTGGTATGCTTTCATGGGAATTTATTTGTCTGAAGGACACTGTGTTGGTGTTAAATCAAATCAATATAAATCCAATGGATATACTGTTGTAATTACACAAGTAAAATCAGAAACAAAAAAATTAATTGTTGAATTATTAGATAAATTACCTTTTGAATATTGGGTTACTGAAAACGATAATGGGAAATGTCAATATCATATTAATGATGCGAGACTTTACAACTATCTATTCCCATTGGGGTATTCATTTAATAAATATATTCCAACCGAATTAAAACAGGCATCACAAGATTTATTACAAATATTCTTTAATTGGTTTATGCTTGGTGATGGTAGAAGCGTAAAATCTAAACATGAAAATTGGTCAAATAAAGAGTCAGTATTTACTATTTCAAAACAATTGATTGATGACTTACATGAAGTTTTAATTAAACTTGGGTTGAACGGTAATATCACGACATATCAACCAAAAGACAGATATATTGATGATTATAAAACAAAAAAAGAAATTGTTTTATCAGATGGAACCGTTGAGTATATTTCCGAAAACATTAAAATCCCAAGATTAATAAAAGCCGAAAACAGCCATTTACAATATAATTTAAACATATCAAAAAGAAAAAATATTTGGTTAGATAAAAGAAGTATTGAAATTAATGAAATTGATTTTAATGGAGATATTGCTTGTGTTAGAGTACCAAATGGTAATTTCATGGTTAAAGTAAACGGTAAATCGCATTGGACTGGTAACTCATCAATTATATCATTACAGAATATCTCACACATGATTACTAAGATGTGGTGGGGTAAAGGCGAACAAGAGAACGTATTATATGGTCAGTTGAAACTTATTGTTTCACCCGGATATATTAATATGGGTATAGTGTCAGTTGTTGGTGATAAGATTGTTCTATATCTACAAAATAAAATTAAGTTAGGGATTTCGAGTCGTGGTGTTGGTACTCTTGAAGAAATCAATGGGGAAAATCTAGTTCAAGATGATTTTGAATTAATTGGTTTTGACCTTGTTGCTACACCAAGTACTCCCGGTGCATATCTTTTCCCTGAGAAGAAAGGTGATGTTAGTTTTGGTGAGAATCACGTAAGTAAAAACGGTATTCTTATTAAGGAAGATGAAACTAAAGTAGTTTCAGCATTAAATAAATTCTTAATATAAAAGTGGTAACATATAATCATAATAATCGAGAAATGCAAGAAAAATATCTGGATTTTATAAAAAATAACACTTTTTCGTAATGAGAATGTATTTATATAAAAATTAAAGTATTAGATACGACATTTAATTGTGATATGAAAGAAGATAAAAAATCAGTAATGAAAGAAGCTATCACTGAATGGAAAGAAATTAGTGATGCAGCCGATGCTAATGCTAAAGATAAATTGGCTAATAAATTCTCTGATGAATTCAGCAAGTTGCTGAAAGAGGAAATCGAAAGTAAAAATAAAAGCAAAAAAGAGTCATATAAAAAACTTGACGAAGCTAAAGAGTCTGACAAAGACGATACTGAAACAAACAAAGAATCTGTTATGAAAAAACAAAAAGAGACCAAAAAGGTCGTAAAAGAGGGTGAAAATCAACCATTCGATGATAAAGCTCCAAAAAACGGACTAGACGTTGTAAAAGAAGAAAGGGATAAAGATTTTATGGGCGGTGTTGAAAAGGATACTCCTAATATCAATACACCACTTCCTGAAGATGGAGACACCTTCACGGAGAAAATCACAACTAAACAAGATACCCTTGCTAACAAAACAACAATGAAAGAAGAGTTCGATATAACAGAACTTGATGCGAGTAGTGTAGGAACTGCATTGGAAGGTGCAGATGATGATGATGAAGTTATTACTATGGATGAAATTGAAAGCGAAATTTCTGCGATGAATTTGGCAGAAGACCTTTCAACAGGAGTTGACAGTGAAAAGCCAACTGCCGGAAAAGATGACGGAATCGCATTTAAACAACTAGTTAGTATGAGAAAACAACTTGACGAAATGATTAGTGGACTTGGAGAACAGAAGAATAATGGTGGTAAAGGTGCAAACAACGTCAATGACGGTGGACCAACAACTGCTATGATTGATGAAGTTGAAGTTGCTGAACAAAAGAATCATGGTGGTAAAGGAGCTAACCAAGTAGAATTGGGTGGTCCCGGTACTAAGAAGATTGAAGAGGATGAAATCACTGATGATGACGTTGCACGTGTACTTGGTGCTGAAGAAGTTGATGAAAATCTTGAAAGTAATATAACACATCATACTGCAAAGAAAACTGGTTCACAGAATCATACGAATTATGGTAAAGCGAATAGGTTACGTCCTGCTATGAAAAATGAAGGTAACATAAAGATTGGTAGTTTAATTAATGAGAACAAAGGTCTCACTAAGAAATTAAACGAAACCAAAAAATACAAAAAATCTGTAACTACGCTCGTAGAACAGTACAAATCTGCACTCGAAAAATATCGCAACCAATTAAAAGAAATGGCAACATTCAACACTAATTTGGCACATGTCAATAATCTATTAGTGAATGAAGGTTTGGCATTGACTCAGGAAGATAAAATAAATATTATCAACGAATTTAAAAAAGTTGATACTATTGCTGAATCACAGGAGAAGTACAAAAACTTTCTTTCAGAAATGAAAACTAGTAAGAATACTTTAACTGAAAACATTGAAAAGAAGGTAAGTACTTCCATAGCTTCTTCTTCAAAGAATCTTGATGAAGCGAAAGAAGTAACAGCCTATGCAGACGATAAACATATCTTGAGAATCAAGAAAATTATGGAAAGCATAGACAAAAGAGGAAGTAAAAAAATAATTTAATAAAAAATATAAAAATTTAATAAAATGGGATTTTTAATGGAAAGTGCGGATGTTGGAAACATTGGTTTGAAACAACTCCGTGAACAAAGAGAAATAACAACTGGTCGTTGGGAAAAGATTGGTCTGTTAGAAGGATTAGATGGAAACGTAAAAGAAAA
>Ga0307928_10004813_pt1 | contig 10214 bp, 12 predicted proteins | sample AceLakmetagen232_FD_201815 | JGI IMG/M metagenome (GOLD analysis project Ga0307928, IMG submission 201815) | Saline water microbial communities from Ace Lake, Antarctica - #232 | ecosystem: Environmental > Aquatic > Non-marine Saline and Alkaline > Saline | place: Antarctica: Ace Lake...
ACTATAATGTGTGGCTCAATATTTACCGCAGAAATAAATGAAATTGAAAAATTTATTTGGAAATTAGATACTGAAACACTTGAAGTAGAACAAATTAAACTTCCAGTACGCGCTATATATGGTTTAATCAATCCTACCATTGAGGAATTAACTAAATTATCAAAAGATTCTATTATAAAAATAAAAATAACTGAAGAGAAAAATAAAAAAGAATTAACTGGGTTAAAAGAAAAACTTGAAGAATTTGATGCTAATATGATCGTAGAGGATATAAAAACAAAACGTAAGAAGATATATTTGGAGGGAGATATGATAGATTTTGGTATTGAAAATATGTTAGAGATGTATTCAAAAGAAAGAAAAGTTGATTTAAGTAAATTAAAATATGCTTTTGAATTAATTAAATAAATAATATGATAATTTCAATAGGAGCAGATCTTTCATTGGTAGCTTCAGGAGTAACAGTTCTTTTAGATAATACTTTAGTAGAAAAAAAACTTATTAAATCAAAACCAACAGGAGATTCTATTATTAAAGAATTAGAAAGATTGTTAACTATTGTAAATCAAGTAATGGATATAGTAGATAAACATAAAGTTAAAAATAAAACTGTTGTTTGTATAGAAGGAATGGCTTTTATGGCTCGTAACACACGTGCTTTATGTCAGTTAGCTGCTTTAAATTATTTATTAAGATCATTATTATACACAAATAATATACAATTTATAATTATAGCACCTACATCTTTAAAAAAATTTATTTGTGGAAAAGGAAATTCTAAAAAAGATGAAATGTTATTAGAAGTTTATAAAAGATATGGTATTTCATTTTCTGATGATAATTTATGTGATGCATTTGGTTTAGCACAAATTGGTTTAGCTCTTTTAAATGGTAATGAAAAAACTTTAAATAATAAGCAAGAAGAAGTAATAGGATTATTAAAAAAACAATTATAAAAATATGTCAGAAGAACAAAAAAAAGAAGAAAGTAAAACAATTACTGCTATCGTTCCAACTATGTGTCCACATTGTGGAAAAGAAAATTTAACTTGTATTAATTTACAACAAAAAATGTGGGTACATTGGTGTCTTAGTAGAGAAAATATTAAAAAAGCTAAAAATAATGTAAAAGAAAAAATATTAAAAATTAAATTTAATAATAAAAAAGAACAAGAAGATATTATAAAATGGTTAGATGATGAAACTACAATGTTTGGACCAGATACAGTTGATCAAGTTTTATTACAATTAATACAAGGGAAAGAAAAAAAAGAGAATAAAGTAGAAAAAAAATAATTTATAAATAATATTATGGAAAATAAAAAAGAAAAAAATGAAGCTATAGAACATGCTATTAAAGATCTAAACAAAAAATATGGTGTTGGAACCATTATGAAATTAGATGAAACAAATAAAATAGAAATAGAATCTATACCTACTGGATGTTATAGTTTAGATTATGTTTTTGGTTGTGGTGGTCTACCAAAAAAACGTATTACAGAAATGTTCGGTGAAGCAGGAACGGGAAAATCTACTTTAAGTATGCATTTAGCAGCAGAAGTACAAAAACAAGGTGGAAAAGTATTACTAGTAGATGTAGAATATGCCTTTGATAGTAACTATGCTCAAAAAATAGGAGTAGATATAAAATCACTTATTCTAAGTCAACCTAATAATGCAGAAGAAGCAATGGATATAATAGATAATATGATACGAAGTAATGGAGTAGATCTTATAATTTTAGATAGTGTAGCAGGATTGGTACCAAAAAAAGAATTAGAAGGAGAAATAGGAGATCAAGATATTGCTTTAATTGCCCGCTTATTATCAAAAGCATTAAGAGTTATTACAGGTAATATTTCAAAATCAAAAACTTCTATGCTTTTTATAAATCAAACAAGAAGTAATATTGGAGCATTTTCATGGGGCTTAAAAAATATTTCAAGTGGTGGAAAAGCCTTAAAATTTTATAGTAGTGTTCGTCTTGAAGTAAAAGGTGGTAAAAAAATTAAAAATTCTAATGGAGATGTAATAGGAAATGAAATGAATATTGTAAGTGTTAAAAATAAAACAGCTATGCCTTGGAGAACAGCTAAACTTGATATTATATTTGGTGAAGGTATAGATGTTGTTGCTGATATATTTGATATAGGAGTTACTAAAAAAATTATAAGTAAATCAGGAAATACTTTTAACTTTGAAAAAGAAACATTTGGAGTTGGTAGAGAAAAAAGTATAATTTTTCTTAAAGAACATAAAGAAATATTAGATAAAATTAAAAAAGAATTAAATAAACTTGATAACTAGATATAAATGATTCTCTTAAAATCTCTAAAACTTAATAATTTTATATCCCATTCAGAAACTACCATTGAGTTCAAAGAACGAACTCATCAAATTTTAATAGGTAGATCTGGCTCAGGAAAATCTGGAATTTTAGAAGCAATAACATGGTGCCTATATAATAAAGGACGTATTGATAATAGAAATATAATACAAAAAGGAAAGAAAATAACTAAAGTAATTTTAGAATTAATAGAAGATGACACCATTTATAGAATAGATAGAAGTGTAAATGATAAAGGTAAAAATACTTTAGATATATATATTAAAAAAGGTGATAAAGATTTTAAAGTAATTGATATAACCGGATTAAAAGAAAAACAAATTTACTTAGAGAAAGAAATTCTTCACTGTTCGTATACTTTATTAATAAATTCAATAATTAGTCCACAAATTAATAATGAATCTTTTATTTCACAAACTGCAGTAGAACGTAAAAATTTATTATTACAAATTGCTAGTATAGATAACTTAGATGACTACCTTACCAAAACTAAAGCATTACTATCAGAATTACAACAAGACAAATCAAACAATGAGGGAGTTATAACTACCATTAATCAAACATTAGAAGAAGATAAAAAAGAAGCAACTAACTTACCAATACTAGAAAAACAAGAAATTGATAGAAAGAAAGAACTAGAAACTATTAATACTTCCCTTAAAACATTATCAAAACAATTAATAGAACTTAATTTTAAAGCAAAATCAAAAGAAGAAAAAAACTCTGAACTAGGTTTTATTAAAAATACTACTATTCCATTTGCTTTAAATGAAATAAATAAAAATCAAGAAGAAATAAAAAAGCTAGACGAATTAGATATACCAAAGATGCAATCAGAAATAGCTAACATAGATCAACTTAAAATAGAATTAAATGGTTTAAAGGCAGTAGAAACTGTTTGTAATGAATGGAATACTAAAATGGTAAAAACTATGGGAGAACAGCCTATTACCAGAGATTTCAATAAAGAAATTGAAGAAATTAATAGACAACTTATAATTTTAATGAAACAACCAGAAGAAAAATGTCCTCAATGTGGATTTAAACTTCCTAATGAATATAAAGATAATACTTCAAAACATCTACAAGAAGAATTGGTACATAAGAATAAAGACAAAGATGAATATGACAAATCATTATTAGCCTATGAAGAAAAGATAAAAGTATTAGGAGAAAAACCTATATTTGATAATACTAAAATTAAAATATTAGAAGATAGTATATATACTAATGAACAAAAGAAAATAAGTTTAGATACTTTAATTAGAGATAAAGATTTTCGTAAAATAACTTACCAAGAAAAAGTAACTGCTAAATTAGAAGAAATTAAAGAAAAAGAAAATAAAATAACTATATTGGAAGATGAAATAAAGATTTTAATACAAGAAATAACTAGTAAAACAGAGTTAGAAGATAAAGAAAATAATTTAATAAGTAAAAAAAGAATACTAGAAACTGAATTAAATTCCATTACTGGTGACCTTTCTTTAGCTAAGAATGCAAAATCACGCGTTATTTCTAGTGAAGAACAGTTAAAGAAGATAAATGCTACCACTAAAGAATTAAACGTCAAAATAGGAGCTTTAACAAAGTTAAAAATGGCGTTAGGAACTAATGGTATAAAAGCTATGGTGGTAGATATAATAGTACCTGAATTAGAAGATAGAATTAATTATATATTAGCTAAGTTATCTGATTTTAGAATTAAGATCGAAACACAGAAATCTTCTGCTGATGGTGATAGTGTTATTGAAGGTTTATATTTGATAATTCGTAATGATGTTGGGGAAGAAATGGATTTTTCATCATATAGTGGTGGTGAAAAGATGAGAATATCAATGGCAATATCTGAAGGATTAGCATCTTTACAAAAATTTGCATTTAGAATTATTGATGAAAATATTGTTGGATTAGATGCTATTACCATTGAGAACTTTACAGATGTAATGTTAAAATTAAAAGAAGATATACAACAATTAATTATAGTATCACATATACCACAGATTGCTGATATATTTGAAGATAAAATTGAAGTACGTAAAATAAATGGAAATAGTGAAATAATTAATTAACATAAACCAAATGAAACCATACAAAGAAGAATATGACAAATTTATCACTGATTATAAAAGTGGTGATACTGATGCTGAACAAACTGGCATTCTAATAGCACGTTTAGCACAATACTTTGCAGAAACTAATATGCTATTAAGTTCTAAAGAAAAACGACTTAATAATAAAGCAGTAGAAATATCAGGTGGTAAAGATGATAATCTTAAACCAATTAGTGTAGCTAAATCTGAAATATTAACTAAAGCTACAGATGAATGGAATGAATACAATGAAGTAAGAATTGATCTTAATAATATAGAAACTATGATAAATGCTTTAAAATCTTTACAACGTGCTATAGGTAATGAATATTCACACATGAGTAAGACTTAGTAATTTAAGCACTTTAAATAGTAGAGTGGTAGGGTAACACCTTATTTGCATTTAAATCGCTCTACGTCTATACAATTAAACTAGAATAGGCTTCTAAATTACTAATTGATGAATACCATGCTTAAAAAATGTCTTAATTGTGGAAAGCCTTTTTCTACAAATAAAAAAAGAAATGCATATTGTTGTCGAAAATGCTTTGATGAATATTATGCTAAAAAGAAAAGTGACCATAAATTTCCTATTATTATATGTCCTTCATGTGGAAAAAGGACACAACTTGATTTTTTTCCTACAAGAGAAAGAGTACATATAGAAAATTGGGTATGCCCGCATTGTGGTAAAACTAGGGATAAATAAACAATTAAAATAATAGTAATGGTTAGTTCTGATAAAATAATGGATATAGTATTGAAATATGCTAATAGGAAAAAATATACACTTGATAAAGAAACTAGAAAAAGACATACTGATCATTTAATAGCTGTATGGGAGAATAGTAGTATTGAAAAAAAGAAATATTGTCCTAAATGTAGTAAAGTTATGATTAAGAGACCAGATAAATTTCATGAAGGTAAATTCTGGTGGGGTTGTTCAGGATGGCCTAAATGTAATTATAGTGAGAAGGAATAATTAATTTATAAAATATATGTTTAAAAATTTGATAAAAATATTAATAATAATTATAGGAAAAAGTATATTAATTTCTTCAGGAATATTTATATTTATTTTTTGGACATTATTTTTAATTAAATGGTTAGGATTTTTTTTAGGTTTAATTTGTGCTTTAATTTTTAGTCCAGGTATTATATTATTTCCTTTTATTTATTGGTTAATAGAAGGAATAATTCCTACTTATTATTTTTTATGGTATGGAGTTGCTATAATAGGATGGATATTTTTAATTATAGGTATTAGTTACAATAAAGAATAACTATATGTTTAAAATATTTAAAAAAAAATCACGATACTATAGTTATTATTCAAAAGAAAAATGGAAAGAAAGAAAAGAAAATTTAATATATTTTATTATTTGGGCAATTATATTAACATTTGTTATTGGAGTAATAAATGAAAGAGATAAAGGGTCTGCTTTTGAAAATCATCCTAGTCCTTATGATGTACAAGGTTATTGATGTTGTAATTGGTAAATTAAATCTTTAACATTTTGATTTAATATTTTATTATTCTCTAAATCATTTAAAAATAATATTCTTTCTTCTTTTGAAACATCAAGTTCTTTCATTTCTTCTAATCTTTGTATAATATATCTAGCACGTAATTCTAATGAATCAGATGGTTTCAAAGATTCAACTGATTTTCTTTGTGTTTGTAAGTATTTTATTCTCTTTTTAATATCATCAGTAAGTTCATCACCAAAACTATTAAGATAATTTAATTTATCTTCTTTAGTTTTCTTTTTATTTAATCCTTGCCATATTTCTTCTGCTTTATCATATATTTCAAGTTTTTTAGTTTTTATATCAGTTGCTATTTCTTTTTTTTGTTCATAACGATCTTGTGTTTCATAACCTCTTTCAGCAGACTCTCTTACAAATCTTCTAACTCCAGGAATTTGTGTAACACTACCCCATGGAGTTTCACTAATTGAATTTCCACCAATTTTACCATCTCTTACAACATTATAAACAATATCAAGTGCATTTTGAGTATCTTGAGCAACTCCACCAAAACTACTTAAAACAAAATTAATTTTAGCTGGAGACATATTAAGTATTTTTCCTACTTCATTAATAATTTCAGCAGTATCATTTTGCTTTTCTTCAAATGGTGTTTCTATACTCCATTTATCTGTTGCGTTTTTTCCTCTACTTAATAAAAACAAAACCGTTGGAGAATTAAATAGGCTATTTCTAGCGTCTACGCTTGTCGCATCTAAATTTTTTGTAAATAAACTATTTAAATACTCATATTGTCTAAAAGTTTTTGTTGGAAATTATTCTTTTATTTTAGCATAAACATGCTTATCAAAAGGTTCACCAGCGGCATGCCCTGGCAATGTACCAGATAATGGTTTTGGCACACTTGTCCCTATGATTTTACTTCTAAGATTATCGTAATTTACAAACATAATATTTTAGTTAAATTTTAAAAAGTTTATTAAATTTAGTGGTTATTTGTTCAAGATTAGATTCATTTTTATTTTTTATATAGTCCTTTGTATATTCAACAATATTGTCATGAATTTTTTTTTCTTTAATATTATTAAAATTAATTTTTCTGTATGGAATACTAGCAATAGGTTTTTCTGAAAACTCAACGATATTCCCCTTGACAATTCCGTTAAATCTTAACCAATCAAAAACAAATTTACTATTTAATAATGCTAAAATATAATACATACTTTCCTCGGTTTCTTTTTTTGGAAAAATTGCTGTTACATCTTGAGTTGGATAAATACCAGATTCGATAAATGAAAAACGAAAATGATTTTTATTCGATATTCTTTCTTTGCAAGGGACAAATATTCTTGGTTTTTCTTGGCTAAATAATTTATAATTTCTTAAAAACACCCACTCCCAAAATTTTATTTCGCGATTATATTGATAGCGATTCCCTAGCTTTTCTTTGTATTCTTTTAAAATTGAATAAAAATTAGGATGTTTTTTCATAAAATCATCTTCGTTTTTTATTTCCCCTTCTTCTATTAAAAAATAATCAGTTATTCCATTATGTGTAAATGGTTCTAAATTTTTTGCTTTTATTACTTTTATTAAATATTTTTTTTCTTCTTCATTAAGAATTTTTGTATTTACTTGAAATGCTTTATCAAGTCCGCTAACCATTCCGTTCCCAATATCACAAAAATCTTTTATTGTATAAAAGTCTGTTGAGAATAAATTGTCAGCCATTTCTTTTTGACAGTTTTTTTCAAAAATTTTTAATTCAGATATTATTTCACTTTTAGCCAATATCCAATTTTCATTTTTTTCAAATTTATCATGTTCTATATATTCTGTATCGGGTTGAGGGATTTGTTGTTTGAGATTATTTAATATGTTTTTATCTAATTTTTTATTTTTAAAATATTTTGCAATTTTAATTTTTTTATTTGTTTTTTTAGATGATTTTATAAATTTAAAAACTATTGTTGAAACAGATGCTTTTTCAAATATAGGTGTTTCATTAAAATGGTATATTTGTTCAAAATATCCATTATCTAACATGTAATTACGCAATGTTATTGAGTGTGTAGTATTTATCCAATACTCAGGTGTAATAAAAATCAACTGCCCGTTTTCTTTAAGTAATTCAATAGCTTTGATTATAAAAATTGAAGAATAATCACATAAAGAATTACAGTATTTGTTCCATAATTCATTGTTTGATAGTTCATCTTTCAATTCCTGCTCAAGATTTTTCCAACGGATATATGGTGGATTTCCAATAATCAGGTCAAATTTTTTGTCTATTTTTGCAGAAATAAAACTTTCATTTACAACATATTCGTTATTATTACTAATACTTTTATCTATTTCGTAAGCTGTTATATTTTTATAGTCTTTATTTTTCAATATATCTAAAAAAATTCCCTCACCACTACTTGGTTCAAGTATAAGTGAATTATTATTTAGATCAGCTAAAGAAATCATGAAACTTGCTACAATCTCAGGTGTCATATATTGACCATATTTATTTTTGTCATTTGCCATAAAGATTCTTTTTATGAAATAAAACTATTTGTATTATATAAGTATTTCTCTTATTTATTCAATTTATAATAAATCGTTTTCGGAGCGATAGCGGAGAAAACACCTTTTACCCCCCTCTTTAAAAATTAAAAAAATCAAATTCCTTATTTCTTAAAGCCCACCAAAAACATTTTAATTAACAAATTTTTCAAAAATATGTCGTCTAACGTCAGGGATATACGAAGTTTTTCTGTAGCGTAGCGAAAGAAAAATTTGGGTGAAGCCCGAGCCGAGGGCTGAACCGTATATCCCTTGTTATACGCCCCGACGACTGAAAGGAGGAGAGCGCAGCGTGGCTTGAGTTCAAAAAATATTTTTCGTTCTCATTCATTAGATAGGCTTTCGTTTGTTTCTTATAAATTTGATTTTTTCGTTTTTTAAAATGGAAGAGGGGTTAGGGGTGAATTCCGTTTTAAAAAACTCTTTATTATTATTACCTCTAGCATTCTTTACATAATTCTAAATAATTTTTCTCTAAGTTAGATAAAATTTTATCATTAACTCCTTCTGAAGTTGCTTCTCTTGATAATTCTACAATTTTTTTATGATATTTATTGTTATTATCAAATAAAGGCATTTTAATATTGAAATTAATACTGTATGACCTTGTGCTATAAGTAAATTTGAAATATTGAACAACTATTGGTGTATTTAAAATACCACATAAATAATAAGCTTCATCTGCTGTTATACTTCTTCCTTTTTTATCCATACTAATATATGGGCTATGTTTCGCGCAAATAGGCATAACTTCTTCGCCCCAAGGCGTTTTTATTTTGCTTACAACAGATGCAGATAATTTTGTATTATCTCTAAAGGTTACTTTATGTGGTGCAAATGTATACTTACCAACTTTTGAAAGTGAGTAAAAAGCATTACCTCTTGAGATTGTAAGACTTCTCTTGGATTGTCTCCCAATTGTTTTTTTACTATTTGTTAAATAATTTAAAAGCTGAGGGCTTTCATTAGATAAATCGGAAATATCTATGGATTTTGAATCATTATCTTTATATGGGAAAATACAGTAATTATTATTTAGTTTAAAGCCAAACGGTATTATTGTTGGCGCTTTAATTACTGGTTTAATAAATTTTGTTTCAAAAGTTACGGGCAATCCTCCTAGGGATTTGTATTTTGCATTCTTAAACTCTATTGGTTGAAATGAATATGAATTTTTATCCGATACATTTTTTTTGGGTTCTATGAAATAAATTTCCGCAGGGGTAAATTCAACACCACTACGTGCTTTATAAGAACATTCGCCAACAATCAAATCAAAATCACTTTTAATTGAAATAAACTCCTCTTCAAATGTTGTATATCCTGTTCTTTCTTTGTCCATTTGAAAAGCTTTTAAATTTGATTTTTCAAAGTATTCTTCAACTTCAGAAAATGATTGTTTTGAATTTATTAGTGAAATCGGAACTCCACGTTTCTTTTTATACTGAGTAATTGGAATTCCATTTTTAAAATAATCTACATTTTTATTTTGATAGAAGTAAGTCATAAATTTTTCTTGTGTATCAACAAAAGGGTTTCCAGATTTAGTCCAATCGTCTAATTTTTGAAGAAACATTCTTTCTCCAGTTTTCACATTAGTATAAAAATTTCTAAAGCCTGCATATGAATCTTGTGTCATTAATGTTTGTGGCATTAAAAATGCAAGAACTCCATTTTTATTAAGCCAATTGGACGCAGTCACGTTTGCAATT
>Ga0307928_10004814_pt1 | contig 10214 bp, 10 predicted proteins | sample AceLakmetagen232_FD_201815 | JGI IMG/M metagenome (GOLD analysis project Ga0307928, IMG submission 201815) | Saline water microbial communities from Ace Lake, Antarctica - #232 | ecosystem: Environmental > Aquatic > Non-marine Saline and Alkaline > Saline | place: Antarctica: Ace Lake...
TGTGAATGCACTAAAAAAAATTAATAATGCGAAAACAATTGGAATTAAAGAAGGAAGATCATCCCCAATTGCTCCAATAAATCCTTTTTTTGAAAAACCCATTTTTTATCAATCCACATACCCAAAACTATCTTTACAAATTTTCCAAGTCGTATTACTTGACTCAACTCCAGCTTCTGATTCAACTTTAAGATTAAAACAAGGATCAACTACGTCACTACCCAATAGCGTTTCTCCCGCTTTTTCTTTTCTATCTTTTAGATAATAACACCCAAGTTTTTGAATATTTTTAATACAATTAGTTGGAGTTTCTTTTATTTGTGAAGAACAAGGAATAATGTAAAGTATTGATTCTCCATCATAAACTTCTTTAAATGCAACAAAAGAATCTGCAGGAGCAATATTATTTTTAAAAGCTGCACGTGGATACAAAAGTATTTCTGAACCCTTAACGTGATCATATGTAATTACTTTATTTTCTGCAATAAATTCTGGAGAAACTAAAACTACTCTTGAACCCATTTCAATTTTTCTTGCATCAATTACATTATCTTTACCATGCTCAATGATAGACATGGAGAGAATTGTACTATTCCCAACTAAATTTTCATTAAAAACTAGATCATAAGGAATTTGAGAGAGCCCAAAACCATAAGTTAATTTTTCTGGAATTGAAGTTGATTCAAAAGAACAAGAAGATATATCACTTAATTGTTGTTCGATTAATGTTTTATTAATTTCAAGATTGTTTGAAACAACTTCTTTTAGTTGAATACTTGAAACAAAAGAAAGAAACATTAATGAAATTACAAAAATTCCTGTTGCAAACAACAACATATTCATTTTACTTAAAATAAAACTCAACATTTTTAATCACACTTAATTTGGTTTGTAAAATACACACAATTTTGGATATGTATCTCCCGCCTCTGCTATATTTCTTGTTACATATTGTCCAAGTTTTATCCCATCTCTTGGATCTACCACATCATAACCTGCAACATCATCTATTGCTTGACATCTTGAAGCATCTACCAAAAAACTTGTGTACGTTGGAAGATTTAGACATTTATCTTTGTAACCATTTGGTACATCAGGAGTATAAAACATTATAGTAAAACATTTGTCTACTGGAGTACCACACTTAGCAGAACATTGTTTTGTATTACTCAAAGTTTCAATTTTTATTTTAGCTTTGCTTTCATTAAAACATCTTTGAGGTGAAAAATAAAATTTATTTGAAGCCATATTATTTGCAGTGTCTTCAAGTTTTGATTTAAACTCAGTTAGTTCTTTATCTACTGAAGCCATGCATACTTGTGCTTGAATATTATTTAACATTTGAACTCCAATAATTATAACAAAACTCATAATTATTATCGCAACAAATAATTCAAATGGCGCACTTACTTGACCTTTATTATCATGAACAAATCTCATACTAAAAGGAGGGTAAAGACCTATATTAAGTTTTGTTAGATGTGAATTAATTTGTTCCTGAAGCAGCTGGTGCTTTTGGAATTGTTTTTTGAGAATTTTGAAAAAGTGGTTTTACTATTAAAACTAAAAGTAATGCTGCGATAGCAAAAATAAGAATCATGTACACTGCACCAAAGTCTCCTGCAGCTTTTTCTTCACGAAATAATTCTTTCATATTATTCTTATGAAGTAAGAGATATTTAATAGTTATAGTTCTAAAAAAAAGAATTGCAGAACTGGAATTTACCAGTTCGCAAAATTAAATCTATTGTCTTTGAATGATTACTGCACAACATGGTTGGTAGTCATCTACTCCACATAAAACTTCTCCAGTCAATACATTTTCAGCATCTTGAATTTTGTCTGAAGAAATTCCAATAGTTTCGTTTAGTGATTCTCCAGTTTGCTCACAAATTACTATTGCTTTTACAGGTTTTGGAGTACTTCCAGAATATGTAAGATAACTAAATCCATCACTATCAAAATCTCCAGAATTTAGAACTTCCATTGTATCACTATCATAAAAGCTGGCTTCAACAGCGAATATTATTGAATGTGCATCAAAACCATTGTCTGTGAACTGTGAACTCTTCAAAGTTTGATTTGGTTGAAGAGAAAAATCTTGCGAAGTTGTTTGTCCACCGTCTTTTACTGCAGATAATGAATTTGAGATAGCGTCTTTTGGTGTTGTATTAAACGAAAATCCTCCAGAAATTATTGGGAGCAATACGAAAAGAATTGCAACAGCAACAATCGCAGCGATCATCAATTCAAAAACACTAAATGCTTGTCCTTTTTGATTCATAATATTACCTCCTTTTAGGTTTAACATAATTAAACTAAGAAGACCAAAAGTACTATTTAAATCTTTTCAAAATTTAAAAATTCCAAATCCTCAAGATTTGGACCCATTTAAACCTTTCAGGTTTACAAATTTTAAAATTTATCAAAATTTTAATTAATTTAAACTTTATCAAAAGTTTAAAATTTTAAATTCAAAAGAATTTAATTAACTTAAAACTATTCGTCAACAAGTTTTTTTCCAAATGAAATAACACAATCAAACTCACAACAATCTTCATCATTAAAGTTACAGCCGTCCCCAGTTAGAGTACACCTTGCGTATACATCAGTTTCAACAGTTGTAGTAAAATCAATTTTATCACCATCATCAGAAATTACTGCTGAAGCTTGATTTGACTGAAATCTAAAACATCCCTCAAATACATTTGTTTTATCTCTTATTGAAATAGTACTAAATCCACTAGGAGTAAAAAGTAAGTTTTTTTCAACAATTACTTTTCCTGTAGGAGTATCCGTTGCTGATTTTACTAGTGAGAAAAATTTTTCATTTGAAGCTTGTATTCTTAATCCTTGAAAATAAGCCATTGTTGAAATTACAATTAATAAAATTGCAAAACCTACAATTCCATCAACCATTAAACGAAACACTGCACCTGATTGTGCTTTTTGTTCAACAGAAAACGCACGAGTCAATTTTTTTAACTTACTCACCTTTTTATTTTCAAACTTTTTCATAATCATCACATTATAAGAGTGAACTTATCATCATATTTGCTCCAATAGCAGTTAATACAAACATAGTTACGGCAATTGGAAGAGACTTTGCAAGAGTTATTTTAAACGTTAAATCATTATCTTCTTGAATCTTAGTTGTAAAGAAAATCATAATAACTACAATTTCTGCAACATAAATTGAAACAATAATTAAAAACACTAAAGGTGTCGCAAATGACATAAAATCAATAACAGTCAGGTTAAACATATCACTTACTCCACTCCCACCAGTTTGTGCAATTGCACTATTTACACTATCTGCTCCAGCTGCCACTGTAGGGTCTGCTACAACTCCCGCTAACGTGTTCATTACGATTTTTTGCAGAGCTACGGTAATACCAAGAACTATCGGTCCGATAAAAAGAGCCATAGTAGTCATTGTTTGAGCAACGTCAGCTACCATTGCTTTCAAAGATCGATTTACCTTATCCATATTTTCCATTTGAAGTGAAAGTGACATTAGAGTACGTGAAGCAACTTCTACCCCTAAAGATACAGAGTCAACTAATAATTTCATTGCAGTTGTTAGACTCTTTGAAGGAATTCCTCTCATAGAACCATAAATTGGATCAAATACTGCTCCTTCTAAAGGTAAGCCCATTAATTCAATATTTTCTACTGTTTTTCCAAAAATCCTTCGACTAATTAAAAGATCTGGTAAAAAGTCTCTGGCCTGTTTTAGAGCATTTTCAACTGGCTTATTTTCTCCCATTCTTGAAGCAATAACATACATACTTTCTTTGAATTCTTCTTCCATTTGAATAATCTTAAGTTGAGCTTTTCTTTTGTAAATATTTTTATAATAAATCACTACTGACAGTGAACAAACAATCGAAATAATTAATCCACCCCAAAACAAAAATTTTGTAGGATCATTTTCTGTTGAAAAATCAATATACTCTTTTAGTACTCTTGCGTAAGCTGCATCTTTATTTCCCAATTCATCTACATATTGCTTATATTTGGTTCCGGAAGTAAAATCATACCATTCAATAGCATAAATATCTATTGTATTCGTACTAAAATAATTTGGGTCTTTTCCTGCATCTTTTAGGAGTGCTTCAAGATCTTTATCAGCAGATAAAAGTTGTGGTGTAATTTCCCCATCTTCTACTGCTCCCATGCTTACTAGTAAACTTTTTGGAGGAAGTCCTTCAGTTGAAATAAAAAATGAAAGTCCAAGTCCAACTACAACCATTACTACAAAAATAATTCTTAAATCAATACTTCCATTTTTTAGTTTCATATGCCATTTTTTTGGTAATCCTTCAAAATCATCTGGAATAACTGGAGGTTCATATGTAGGTGGTCTTTGAGATACAACTTTTTTTGCAAACAGGTATGCCATAAGTGGAATTCCAAAACAATAAATTGCTGCTAATAAAAATGGATTTGCCATTCCAGGATTTGAAAATGCTGAACCTACAGGAAGAACAATAATTAAAATTAATGGCAAGAGTACTCCTAAGTAAAATAACATAACACTTGGTTGGTTTAGACCGCGTGCATAACCTTCCATTTTTTCTTTTACTCCTTCAAGTACTTCAAGCATTGTTTTGTCAAGTAACAAGTAACGGTGTGATTCATCAGGTTCCATAACACTTGCACGTACTTTCATTAGAGCTTCTTTCATTTCGTCAGAATATTTTCCCCACCTATAAGCTAGCGCATCAAGCCCTTCACTTATTGAATTATAAACTCCAAGTTGAAAGTCCCAAATTAATCTTTTAAATTCAATTGCAATTTTTCCTCTTCCATGTTTTGCACTAAATTCAATTGCTTTTTCAAGATTTGGAACAAGTTTCATTGACATTATCATATATCCAATCATTTCTGGAACATAGGTTAGTGCTTTATTTTTTTCTGCATTTGCAAGTCCCATAGGAATAGAATAAATATAATATGTGATTGCTCCAACAAGTCCAAGAACCATCACACTTAGTCCCATGAACATGTTCATTGCCATATCATAACTAACCATTTTTGAAAGAATTGCTCCTCCAATTAAAGCCCCTGTATCAAAATCTCCAATTGTAAGTCCAATTCCAAAAACATACATTAGTACGATAAAAATTATTGCGGGAATTATTCCAAGTACTGCGGTTCCTTTTACTCCTGCTGCAAAGTCTCCACCATTCATTCTCCAACCCATGAATTTTACAGCATCGCTTACTTTTTCACTATAAATTTTTTCTGGGTTTTTTGCCATTCCAGGAAAACGTTTTCTCATTTTTTTACAATAAGTAACAAACCAATGTGATTTTTCTCTTCCTAAAACTGTTTCACTATCTTCAGTGTCAAATCTTTCCCCAAGTGCAGTAATATTTTTGTATAATTGCCCTGGAGATGAGGCTATTCCGCTTCGGCGCGAATTCTTTTTTCTTCCCATACAATTACAAAGACATTTTCATATATAATAGTCTTTCTCTTGGCTAATTCAAATTAAAAAATGACCTGTTCAAAAATCTTATTATGAATCAAATAATTTGGTTAACAGGTTTGCCTTGTTCAGGAAAAACTACTATTGCTCGTGCTCTTGCAAAAAAAATTAATGCGCAAGTCCTTGATGGGGATGAAATCCGAGACGTATTAAAGAATGATGATTTTAGTACAGAAGGAAGAAAAAAACATATGCTTCGCGTGGCTGATTTAGCACACAAGAAAAGTAAAGAAAGTCATGTGATTGTTTCACTTGTTAGTCCAATTCGAAATGTTCGTGAAGAAATAAAGAAAAAGTATGATAATGTATTAGAGTTTTTTGTTGATGCATCTTTGGATGAATGTATTAAACGCGATGTAAAAGGAATGTACGCTAAAGCTCTCGCTGGAGAAATAAAAAACTTTACTGGAATTAGTCAAGATTATGAAGAACCAAAAGAAGGGTTTGTTAGAATTGATAGTGAAAATAAAAATGTTGACGAATGTGTTGATGAAGTAATAATTAAACTTAAAACAACAAAAACTAAAGACCTTGAAGGTTGCAAATAAGACAAAGAAGAAGGTCTTGAAACCTTGCAAAAATCAGGTTATGCGTAAATTCTTATTTAGCCAGGATTTATTTTAATTTTTTTAACTTTTTATTATCTAAAAAATTGTTTTTGTTCACTATTTTTTTACCAGTAACTTTCTCAATACTTTTTCTAGTATCTCCAGCAATAGTCCCGCCTTTATTCGCAATTTTTTTACTATGCGGAAAAGTTTTTGGATCTTCAGTTTTTGAAATTTCTGTAGTTGTAACTTCTGCTAACATATTAAGCACCATTTCCATATTACTCATATTATCTCTCAAACTTTCTTTTTTCAAATTTTTTAATTTCTTATATTCTTTAACAGTTTTATTTGACCAAGCTTTAGTAATTTCGTTTGTAAGAATAGCAAAATCAGTTGGTTTGTCTACTCCGCTTCTAACCCACTCATCAGTTAATTCATTTCTCACTTCAATTGTTTTAAGTCGCTGGTTTATCCACTCTTTTGAATAACCTTTCTTTAGATATGTTGCCATCGCTCGGTTAATCGCAAGTTCTGGGTCGGCCGTTTCATCAATTCGCTCGCTCCCAACTTTTGCAAGCCATAATTTAAATGGTTCAGCTTTTTTTGAAGGAATTGATTGGATTAAACGCAATAATTGCTTTGTGTTAACGACATCAGTTTCTCTTAATTTGCCATCCTGTGCCAACATTTTCAAAGCGTGACAATTTGTCACGGTTTCATTTCCCTCTTCTTTTAACCTTTGTTTTAGCTTCCTCCAATATGCAAAAGGATCAGTGCTCTCAGTCAAAACAGCAACAACATCGACTATCGAAAAATAATAATCTTCTTCGTTCTCATCCCATTTAACTCTAACTTTTTTATCATGAAATAATTTAATCCTATTTTCTTTCATTTATTCTAACCTCTTATTTTTCTCTGGCACTTTAAGATAATTTTTTTTAGTTACAACACTTTTACCAATTTTTTTCTCAATATTTTTTCTTGTATCTCCAGCAATAGTCCCGCCATCTTTTGCATCAATTTTAAGTTTAGGAAACTTTTTTGAATCACGCGTTTGAGTTATTCTAGTCGTGGTTGCTTCTCCAAGCATGGTAAGTATTAGTTCAATATCATCCATGTGATCTCTTAGGTTTTGATTAACAAGATTTTTATGTTTTTTGTACTCTTTTGGAGTTAGATCAAATGTCGCTTTGCTTATTTCTGCTGTGAGAATAGAAAAATCACTTTTACTTTCAACATTTCTTTTTTTCCACTCATCAGTTAAATCCTGTCTTATTGCAATACTTCTTAGTCTCTTATCAATCCATTGTTTTGAATAACCCTTTTGTTCATAAATTTCTTTCATTCTTTCCCCGGCTAATTCAGGGTTTTCTATTTCTTTTACTCTATCATAACCAACTTTTGCAAGCCATAACTTGAATGGTTCTGCTTTTTTTGAAGGAATTGATTGTATAATACGAAAAGCACCTTCAATGTTTATACAGTTTATTTTTCTATTTTTGTAATCTTTTGCCTTCATTTGAAGGGGGGTACAAATTGTACCCCAGTTAGAATTTAATTCAGAGTCACGAGAACGCATTTTTTTAATATATTGTTTTGGATCTTTTGAGTCGGTCAATACTTCAACAATATCAACAACAGAAAACCACCATTCTTCTTTAAACCAAGTTTTTCTTATATTTTTACCTTCAAAAACCACGAGTTTTTGAATTTTAAAGTTGTTAGACTTTAATCCTTCAAATACACTAAGAGCGTTTTTTGAATCCATAATAATGACTTGATTTAAACGTTATAAAAAGCTTCCATGAGTGTCATGCCGGTGAAAGAAAACAACTACTCAAAAAAAACAATTTCTTCAAAAATAAAACTTTTATATACTAGAAAGCTTTAATCTAATAGATAAAAAATGGAAATAGATGCAGACATTCCAATGGGAAAATCAAAACCAACTACACTTGGTAGTGCTACAAAAGGACCAATGAACAAAAAACCAATTTTCACTGCAATTGGAATAATTGGGCTTGTGATAATAATTGCTTTAGCAATTACTTTTATTTTACCACTAATTGACTTTACTCCTGTTGTGGTTGATGACAACAATCAGGACATTACCCCAATCGAACCCATAAATTTTTCTTGTCCAAAAAGATTGAACTTAAATATCCCTGGAAAAACAGCTGTTTTCACAGATAACAACACAACAAAAACATTAATTTCAACTGACGGAGAAAGGTCAGGTTACATACAAATCTCCCAAGGGCTAAAAATTATTGATGTAATAAAAAACACTTATGCTGATTCAAACAATATTGAAGATGATATTATTAATTTATTAAAAGAAAATAATGTTAATGCTGTTGCGATTCTTGGAGCAGGACAAAAAATGATAAAACAATTTGAAGCAAATGGAATTAAATGTTATTCAGTTGGAGGATCAGTATCCTCATTAATTGGAGAAGAAGAAATCGTTATTGAAACTTATTGTAACAGATTTACTGATCAAAATCTAATTGGAAAAATAGCAATAGGTGCAGATAACAATACCCTTTCACTTGTCTCGGCAGATAATGAAAGAAGTCCATTCTTTTTCATATATGATGGAAATAACTTGCTTGAAGTAATAGAAAACTCAGCAAAAGACTCAAATAATATAAACGTTGATTTATTGGCACTAATCCAATACAACAACATTAACAATTTACTTTTACCTTCATTTTCAGAAGAATTTGAAAATGAATTAGAAGATAATAATATCACTTGTTACAAAGCAGGTGGAGAAATAACAGGATTAATGAACAAATAGGTAAAAAAAAAACGAAAATTAAAGAAAGGTTTATAATAAACAAAATTGTAATTATAAGAAGAAAGTAATTATTTATTTTGGTGTTAGAAATTGAAAAAAAATATTAAAGAAGAAAAAATAACAAAAAAGACTGATTCTAACTTAATCGACACACAAAAAAGAAATAACTTAAAAAAAGCATTACTTGGTACAGCTGCTATTGGAGCAGGAGTAATTGGCCTTTCAGGAATGGCTAATGCAGATATTATATTTAGAGCAAATGGTGAATCAAAAAGTCTCACAGACTTATCTACAAGCTCATCAGGAGTAATGGTTATTGGTAGTGGATCATGCTCAACACAAAGAGGAACTTCAGAGACCTCATTGAATTATGCCAAGGGAAATTATTCAACAGTAAGTGGAGGGGGATACAACACAGCTTGTTGTAACTACTCAACAGTAGGTGGTGGAGGATGTAATCAAGCAACTGCATCTTATTCAACCGTTAGTGGAGGAAATTTAAACAAAGCAACAGGAATGGGATCAACTGTTAGCGGAGGAGAATATAATTGTTCTTGTGACAATGAATCAACAATAAACGGAGGATGTTGCAATGTAAATAATAATTCCTCTTGCTCTGCAACAATAGGTGGGGGAATGCACAATTCAAACTCTACTTGTGCCACACATTCAACAATAAGTGGAGGATACTACAATCAAAACTATGCTTGTGCCCCATACTCAACAATAGGCGGAGGAAACTGCAACAGTAATTCATATGGATCTTGCCACTCCACAATAAGTGGAGGACAATACAATACAAACTGCTGCTGTTCACCATACTCAACAATAAATGGAGGATGCTGCAACACAAATTACTATTATTCACCAAACTCAACAATTGGAGGCGGCGAAGGCAACACGGGTTATTATTCCGCATATTCAACAATAAATGGGGGCTGCTACAACACAAGCTGCAATTCTACACTTGCAACAATAAGCGGAGGAAGTTGCAATACAAGTTGTTATGCTTGCAACTCAACAATAGGCGGAGGAGAATACAACAGTAATCTTTGTGCTCCCTTTACAGTAATAAATGGAGGCTGTGCCAATACAAACAGCAATTACTCTGAATACTCAACAATAGGCGGAGGATGCTACAACAAAAACTGCTGCAATTCTTGCTACTCAACAATAGGCGGAGGATGCTACAACACAAATTACTATTATTCACCAAACTCAACAATTGGAGGCGGCGAAGGCAACACGGGTTATTATTCCGCATATTCAACAATAAATGGGGGCTGCTACAACACAAGCTGCAATTCTACACTTGCAACAATAAACGGAGGAAGTTGCAATACAAGTTGTTATGCTTGCAACT
>Ga0307928_10004816_pt1 | contig 10212 bp, 5 predicted proteins | sample AceLakmetagen232_FD_201815 | JGI IMG/M metagenome (GOLD analysis project Ga0307928, IMG submission 201815) | Saline water microbial communities from Ace Lake, Antarctica - #232 | ecosystem: Environmental > Aquatic > Non-marine Saline and Alkaline > Saline | place: Antarctica: Ace Lake...
ACCGGCCTCATGGAGCAACATTAAAGATCTTATGATCTATTCTAATGGTTCTGATCAGCATCAAATTTATGCAGGTACGGCTAATTATGTAACTAAATTCATTAAATATGACAGTGCTGATACTGCACCCCCTGATATTCCTGATGAGGATTACAAGGATTACAGCAAGGAAGTAACGGATGGTATCACTTCTACCCATGCTGTTTTGGATGATCTTGATACCTATGCCAACTATGAGTGCATTTTTATTTGTACTCCTATTCCCGCTAATCGCCTTACCTGGACGATGGGAAAGCCAAACGGTACGGCAGCCGTGGGCACTCTGAGCTATCGGAAATCTGACAATACATGGGAGCCCACTACCGAAAATGATGGGACTGAATTGCTGACATTAGACGTTGCACCGAGTACAGATTGGGCTGCGGGGGATACGATTACAGGAAATTCAAGTCACGAAACCTGCATCATAGTGGCTAAGACTACATCCCTGACATATCAGATAAGCACCAGAACCGGAGCCTTTACGCTTAACGAAATATTAACCAATGGAACATACACAGCAGATCAAGGGGCGGCTCATCCACAAGTTGCGACATTAGGATATACAGGTTCTATGACCTGGACGCATCCTTCATATGAGATCCCATTTTATATGTTTGGTGTTTCTGGTTTTTGGTATAGATGGGAAACGGCAACAAAACTTGATGGTGAGGTTGAAGTATCAAATCTCACATACGGCTCTGCCTTTCAGGATATTGTAAATCTGTGGGATGGAATACCGGCTTATGCAATAGAAGCAAGATTCTATGATAAAAGCGGAGGAGCGTATAAAGAAACTCCACAAAGGGCATTATCAGGTAGAAGAAGCGTTGGTCTAGGTAGTGGTGGCGGCGGTATGTCAGGCGGGCTAGGGTATATGCCATATTATACTCCAGGCAAAGCACGTGTAACCCCGAAAGAGGCAAAATATAACATTTTTTCAGGTGAATCTGTGGAAATAGATGCAATGGTACACTCCGCAGATGATTCACAAGATAGGATTTATTTCAATTCTGTTGATCCTATTACGGCTGTTTATGTTGATGTAGGAGATACTCCGAACACAAACAACACGGCTGTTATGGCCGGTATTAAGACATGGACAGGCATAGAATGGACATCAGTGGGTACTATTGTAGATGGTACAAATGGATTTACTAATTCCGGCTGGATAACATTCGGTAGACCTACAACAGCAGCAGAACCCGTACAATTCCAGAAATCCCGGTATCTTGCTTACTGGTATTATATCTATATATCCACAGCAACATTGAGTGATGATGTGCAAATATCCATTGAAACCATGCCCTTCTTTGATGTGAAAGAAGCTGGTGAAATTGGGAAAGTATCATGTGCCTGGAAGGGAAGAGGTGTTTATACCTTTAATCGTTATCCTTGGTATCTTTATGTTTCAGCAGCATATAATCCTTTGATGATCAATGGAAATGATTATGCCATATTTGAGTCGGGAGATGGAAGGACAAACCCTGTTGTATGTGAATTACCTTTCTATAATGAACTTTTGGTATTCCAAGAAGAAAGAGGCGTAGAGGGTGGGTGCATAACTCTTTTTGAAGGAAATTCTGTTGCTAATTTTGGCAAAGTAGTAATCTCATCTAAAGTAGGCACATATAGTGCCAAAAGTGCAGTTGTGGTGGATGGAGTTTTGACATCTACAGCTACAGAAGAAAAGCTTAAATCACTCGCATTCTTTCTATCTCGTTATGGGGTGTGTGTAACTGATGGAATGACGGTATCGGTCATCAACGATGATATCCAAAATTACTTCGATACAAAAAAATCTGAATGTATCAGACGAGGATATGAGAAAGAGAATTTCATTTTTCACGATACCTGCGATAATGTATTACGATTAGGCTTAGTTTCAGGTATATCGGTTTTAACGAGTACAGCAACAAGCACAACAGGGAATAAGCTAAATGATACCGCAGGGGCTTTTACAACCTTAAAGGAAGTATCAGGATACCCAATTACTCATAAGATTGCTGTGGGAGATACAGTTCATAACACCACTGATAACACGGATGCTTTGATTACAGCCGTGAATAGTGCAACGCAATTAACCCTTGATACGGATATTATGGTTTCTGAGGACGGTTATGAGATTTATTCAGCAGTTCCTAATCTGTTTCCTGTATTTGATCTTATAGATAAAACATGGAGTTTTGACAGTCTTGGACAAAATCTCTCTTGTATGTGTGAAGTAGAGGCGGCAAGCGGGAATCTCACTATATTACAATACGGCGGGGGAACCGATGATGGGGCTGTATATCGGCTCAACACCGGTACAAATGATGTGGATATAGCAACAGTAACCAACCCTATTGATGCCTATGCTACGATGGAACTTGATTATGGCGGAAATTTCCTTGCACTTCGCAGGATGCTTTTACGGGTTAAATCACAAGCCGCTGGTGATGTGACTATAACACCTTATCGCAATACCAGGGCAGGAACAGCAATCGACCTTTCAATGATAGCGGAGACAGCCGGAGATGCGTTTAGAAGGCATAGAATTGGTATAGATGTCCAAGACCCGCATATAAGTATGAAATTTCGGAATGCTACAGCAAGCCAAGAGTTATATCTTTTAGATGTGGGGCATGAACTATATGAAAAACCAAGTCATTAAAAGATGGTTCGATATGCCTTTTCCTTTTCAGGAATTGGGAAGGCTGAAAATAATTGATAAACCCATTACTGAAGGAGGGTTCTGGAAAAAGAGAGAAATACCTGAGATTAAAATCAAGAAGGAACCTGAGAAATGAGCTGGAATGATTGTGCTGCAAAGAATTGGGAGGATTGTAAGTTTACAGATTGGGAAGATTGTATCTGGGATATGCATTCGCTTACATACTACTCAGGACAAAAATACAATGCAGCAAGGGCGAAAATGGAAGAGACAACAGTAATTGTTAAGCGTATTGACCCTGGAAAAAAGCCATACATGGAGATTGATTATAACGAAATGATGAGAGAAAATCCTGACAAATTTTATAGGGGATAAGATGCAATACGGAACATTTAAAAAACCATATCAGGCACTGAATAAAAATAAACCTCAATATATGGAATATAAAGGCGGGAAAGAATCCGTTTTAGGAGAAGAAGGCGTAGGAAGTTCAGAAGACCCGGAAAGCGAAAATTGGCAAGAGCCAGGAGGAGGCACAGGTCCTGAAGAAGAATTTAGCACAGGCCCTGAAGATTGGAGTGGCGATAACTGGACAGGGCTTTATTGGTATTCGACTATTACATCAGAGGGTACGTGGGTACAACATTTTGACGACAGCGATTGGGAGAATGGGGTCGCTGACCCTCGTTTCAGTATTGTCTGGGACACAGATCATTGGGAGAACGGGGCGGAAAATATTCGCAGGGGACGCATAGACAGCATAGGATCTTGGTTCGTTGATTACAGGCCAGTCCAAATTCGTGTAACTTTTACTGGTAACATATCGTTAATAGAATTAAGAGCTGCAGATGGGGAAAATACTTTCGCTTCTAAGACTTCTCCCTCTTCACCACAAACAATAGCTTGTGATTTCACCCCTTACGAGACTGATATTGGGATGGTGTGGCTCTTTTTTACTGGGGACATAACAATTACCAACATAGAATTTTATGAGACAGTAGTATCTAAATTTACAGGCATTGTATTGGGAGATTGGTATAAGAATCTTTATCCTTCTGAAATTAAGGTACGGTATGACCCCCCGATTGGTAATGGGTCAACATCATTAAAATTGATAGATGAGGCGGCTAATAACATCGTTAATATCAGCAATTATACAAGTGACACTTGGACTAAGATTCAATGGGTAGGGAAAAATCAGATATATAAAATAGAACTAACCCCTGATACTGCTGGGGAGCTTGTCGTTTATGAGATGAGTTTTAAAATGTAATAAAGTAAGGAGAAGAAAATGGCATATGGTGATATGATGTCTACACAACCAAGTATAACTTCTTTGTATATTACTAATTTGGAGATAGAATTTTATTAAATAAAGGAAATTATTATGGCAACACAACGCCGAGCACCATCAGGATATAGCCGATCACCATATACCAGGGAACAATTAGAATCGCTATGGAGACAAGATGCAAGCGCATATATTAAGGGTTTTGGAACTACGATACCATGGGTAGTAAGTGATGATGAATACAGGGAATTCTACAGTGGCGGTGGCGGTGGCAAAAGTCAAATTACTATGCCTATTAGACCCGAAGGGCCAAGACCATCATTTGACTATAATTTCCCAGGTGGACAATTCAATCAACCAGGGAAAGTACCTCTCCCAGATTTTGGGAAAATGCCTGATTTCAAAATGCCTGAAATAGAACCTGTGGGTGAACTTAAACTACCTGATGCACCGAAAACACCCACACTGAAAAGACCCACTCTGGAAGCTATGGGGGAACTGGAAGCCCCAGAAATGGGAGAAGTTACGCCATATGAAACACCTGAAATAGGAGAGATGCCTAAATTTCAAAGACCTAACGCACCTACAGCACCTACTTTCAACCAGCCAAAATGGAGCGAAAAAGAAATTAGCAGTCTCGCACAAAAAAAGTCAAGGCCTGCAATTAGAGCATTAAAAGAAGCATTGAGGGAAACAACAGCAACAATGGGCAATGACCCTATTTCCCGAAATAATGCCAAGGGAGCCATGACCGGATATGGGCGTGGGTTGAGTTCAGTTATGGGAGAAGCCCACAGTGCCGCAGTTCAGGAATATAGTCAGAAATATGGTTATGCCTTTCAGGCAGCATCAATGGAATTTGAGGCTGAGGCCGATGCAGTAATGGCAAAATATCAAGGAGATTTAGTTATTAATTCCGCAGAATATGGAGCAGAAATAAATAAAGTGATGGCGAAGTATCAAGCGGATATTCATGCTGAAGATTTGAGATTTCAGTCTGATTTCAATAAGATGATTCAACAATATACGACAGAGGCCGACTTTGCTAAATTTGAATATGCTACTGAGGAGCAGAGAAAACAGTTAGTTTATCAAGCTACGGTTCAGATGAATACCGCAGAGTTTGAAGCAGCCTTTAATAAAGCTATGCAAATGTACGCTACTGAAGCTGAGTTTAAAAAGGTACAATTTATGACCGAAGAGAATAGAAAACAGTTCATGGCTGATCTTACGTTTCGGGCATCGTCTTTAGAATATCAAACTAAGTTTCAACAGATGATGGCTGAATACCAAATAGAAGCTCAAGCAAATATGCTTCAATATGAAAGTGGAGAAAATCGATTTAACCTTATGGCAAAACTTGAATTTGCTGCTGCTGAACTTGATTATCAATCTCTTATGCAGGATTATATGGCACAATATGGACAGATAACAGGCAGTGGACAGTCTTTAGGCATGGGTAACCCGCCATGATGGTTTTAGTAATGAACCATACATTATGTAAGGAGAAATAATAATGACTATAGAGATGCCGACAACGGGTAATTGGTTAAGGGGAGAAAACATAAGGAATAGGGGCATAAATGCGCCCCAATTATGGGATGATGAAGAACATGCAGGCTCATTCACAAACAGACCTGAATTACAAGGACAAATAGACCCCGATACTGGCAAGGAATGGATATATACACCTGACCAGTCTTATTGGAGAGATTATGAGAAAAATCCTGTTACCCATCCTGAGATTACTATGGGAGATGGGAGAGCAACAATCGAATCCCCAACCTTCGGATATTCTGGAAGCATGGAAGATCTTCCCAGAGCTAGAGAATTAATGGCTAAAGATGAAGAAACATTAAGAGATGCTCAAAGAAGGAAGACAGAAGAAGCACAGGCGGCAGAAGAAGCAAAAGGGAAGCCTACCCTGAATAGACAGAAATTAATCGGGATGTATTATGAGAAATTCGGCAATCCTGATGACTATAACATCGAAGCTGAAGTAGCCAAAGATATGATAGAGGAAGAAAAAACTCTAAGGAAGACTTATGATATTGACGAAAATGTAGACATGAAGCTTGTCCACCCACAAATAAAAGCAGCTTTTTCTAAAAATAGGGCTCAACAAGAAAGAACGATTTACCAAAGGAATAAAGATGAACAGCAAAGAATGGTGAAACATAGAGATTTTACATTTGAGCAAATTGATAACGCTATAAAAGATGAGCAGACTCAAATTACTGCCCAACAGAAAGCACAAAAATTAACAAAAGGAGATGTTTTTACAGATGAAGAAGGATACAGAGTCCGGCCATTTTATAACAAAGAAGGTGAGATAGTACGAAAGACAAGGATTGGGAAAGCAGAAGTGAAAAAAGAAAAACTAACTGATTTTAAATTTGCTTTTGATTTATGGAAAAAAAGAAATTCTAAAGGGACAGTTGAGCAATTTAAAAGAGAATGGGAAAAACCTACTGGTGGATTGACTGAAGGAGCAGTTGTAAAAAGCATTAATGAAATGAGTTGGAATGCAGAAGACCCAGTTAAATGGACTACTGATACTTACAACAAATATTTGGGACACAGAACTAAAGGATTAAGTAGAGAAGAAGCATTAAATAAGGTCCAACAGGAAATGAATGAAATTAAGTTGCCGCCTGAAATTAAAACTACAAGTAAAGCTATGGAATATTTAAAGAAACAAGGAATGACTGAACAACAAGCTAAAGATTGGCTTAGATCACAGAGATAAACAATGCCTCTCAACCTAACAGATGATATAGGAATATTTGAAGAAGAAAGTAATCAAATTTCATCTAAATCAAATCTTATAGATGATATAGGGATTTATGAAAAAGATGAATACGAATCAAATAATCTTGGATTAACCGATGATGTAGGCATCTTTGATGAAGATTTAATGACTTCTCCTGAGAGGTCATCTTCTTGGCTTAAAGATATGGGTAAAGATGTACTAAAAGGAACTCAAAGAATAGCCGGTATAGGGATAGGTGCTTTAAATTCACCATTGGCTTTTGTTTGGGGTAGCCAAGCAGAACAATATAGAAACCCTAAAGAATGGAAGAAGTTGCCTGGATGGAAAAAAGCATTGGTTTCTACAGGCGCGGGTTTTGAATCCGCTTATAGGGCTACATTTAAAGAGGGGGACTGGGGTACTTTGTATGGTGAATATTATAAAGAGGTAACAGGGAAAACCATAGAAGAAGAATTACCAGACGGCCTTAAATGGGCTGCTCCTACCATTGAAACCCTTGCTAACATTATTACTGATCCTGTCATTCTTGCTGGTACAGCCAAGCAAATAGCTCAATTAAAGATACCTAAAGAATTTATGGGTAATATGCCTAAGCGTATAGTTGATAGTTTAAACAAATTGGAAGGGGCTGAAAAATTAGAAGTACAAAGTAGATTGTTTACAGCCTTAAAACAGCGCAAGGGTTATAAGGCCACGATTGATAAATTAGCAAAGGCACAAGAAGTAAGAAGACCTCCTGAAATGGCAATAGGGAAAATTGAAAGAGAAATACCTGAGATAAGTAAAAAGATAAAAGAAATACCTCCATCACTTCATAAGCCTAAAATGACTCTTGCTGAATTCCAAGCACAAAAACAGGCCATGCTTGAAAAGGCTACATTTGGGCAGCCAAAAGTAACTCAATTACCAAAACGCCATGGTGCATTGCCAACCGCTGAAGGAGGAAAGGTATCTTGGGCTAAACCACCTACCCTAAAAGCTGCTGGCGGTGCAATCCTTGGTGTAGAAGAAGACGATCAGGGCAATATTAAGTATAGCCCGACAAAGGCTATTGCCGGAACTTTACTCATGGCTGGTGGAATGAAATTGCAGGGTAAGAATGTAAAACGCTTTATGGATACCATGAAGAAAAATCCTGCATGGGCTAAGGTTGTAAGTGGAATAGGAAAAGAGAAAAAGGCATTTAGTGTACCTGGAATACTATCATCTATTAATGTAAAGATATTTGACAGATTTGGAAAACTAAAGGGTGCTTCTCTGAAAGCCTATGAAGCTGCAAGAACTTTCTCATCTTTCAAAGATGAGGCTATGCTTAAATTTATGGAACTTCAAAAGGCATTGAAACCAGTCAAGAAGGATGAATTTAGTTTCACATCTTATGTTAAGGCGCACAGAGATTTATCACGAGCAGAAGGAGGCTATAAAAATCCTGGTGGGGTAACTTTGGATGATGCAAAGCAAGCCATTAAAGAGATAGAGACCCATTGGAAGGGTAAAGGCAAGAATGTCAAAGAATTAAAGGACAGCATGGAATTATGGAATCAATGGACACACGATCATATACTTGCTGAAGCCCTTGATACTGGATTCACAAGTAAAGCTGCTTATGATGAGATTCTTAAAAATAATAGATGGTATGCCACTTATGATGTTTTGGAATATATGCCTGAAAATTTAGATAACATACCTATACTTGCTTCAAAAGAATGGTTTAGTGTGGCTAATCAGAAGATTATTCAAAAACTACAAGGAACTGAAAAGCTCATTGCCGACCCCATAGAGGCAACCATTAGGAAATTTACACAGGCACAGGCTACCTTTGCAAAGAATAAGGTTGCAAGCATTCTTGTTGATGACCCCAATATGAAACACCTTATGCAGCCGATAGCGATGTCTAAAAAGGAATTTGCCATTATGAAGAATCAGGGTAAAAATCCTGTTATGACTGGCACATGGAATAAAAAAGAGTTTGATGTAATCAACAGATTTAAGGATGGGCGGGTAGAGCGATATATGGTTCCCAAAGAGATAGCAGATAGTATGAAACAACTTACACCCTGGCAAGCCCCAAGAGTTGTCCAAGCATACAATTCTATATTCAGGGCTGCTGCTACTACATTAAGGCTTCCCTTTGCGATAAGAAACGCTTTCAGAGATGCTTTTATGGCATATGCCACAACTCCTGTTTTTAAAACAAAGGATATTCTTTATAACTTTGAAAAACAATGGTTAAAAGGTACATGGGAAGGAATCAAATTTGAATTTTTAGGAAAACCAAGTCTTATTGAGGATTATGTAAAGTCAGGCGGGGGTTTTGGATATGCAGGGGCAGAGGCATTTGAAAGAGGAATTGGAAAAGTTGCTGCTAAAAAGATGCTATTCAAAAAAACTCCTTTGGGAGTAGGAGTTCAAGTAATCAAATCGCCTTTGACTTTAATGGAAAAAATCAATTCAGTCATAGAATTAGCTCCAAGATTAGGTACTTTTGATATGGGAATGAAACTTGGATATACAAATAAAGAAGCTGCTATGATAGGTAGGCAAGCCACTATTGATTTTAATAGAGGCGGTGTGTGGGCAAAGGCAGTAAATCAGTTTGCACCATTCCTTAATGCACGGATAGGGGCAAGAGTAGTAATGGCTGAAGCCTTAAAGCGAGATCCAAAGGGAACTATGGCAAAGATATTTGTAGCAACTGTTTTACCTGGGATGGCTGCTTATGCTTGGAATCGTTTATATTATTCAGACCTTTATGATGATATTCCAGAATACATCAAAGGAAACAATTTCACCTTCATCTATGGAAAAGAAATTAATGAAAAAGGGAAAGTAGTTCCTAAATATTTAGCTATTCCAAAAGGTGATACAGGGCAAATGGCGTGGAATCCTATTGAATTTGGATTAGAACAAGAATATCGAAAAGATAAAAAGAAAATTCTCAATTTTGCTATTAATTATTTAAGCGATCTTTCACCTGTTGAATTTGCAAGAGAAGGCAAATTGTCAGCTTCAAAGGCTGCTGGTGGTTTATTGCCACCAATGGTAAAAGGCCCCATAGAAGATTGGGCTAATCTTAAATTCTATCAAGGTTCAGAGATAGTACCTTATTATATGGGAAAAACTAAGCCTCCTGAATTGCAGTATAAAGATATGACACCTGAAACTTATAAATGGTTGGGTGATAAAATAGGTATATCTCCATTAAGAATGCAAAATTATATGACTAATTTTATAGCTGGATATGGAAGAGAAGGCTTGAGTCCAGAAGCTATGTGGAGAGGATTAAAAGGAACATTGATTAAAACTCAAGGTGGAGAGATAGACAGACAAGCTTTTATAGTTATAAAAGATATAGAAAAAGGTTATTTTAATGTAAGAGCTTATGCTGAGAAATTAATAGAAGATAAAGATAGACCCGCTGCTTTTAGATTAATGAATGAATGGAATAAAGGTCTT
>Ga0307928_10004818_pt1 | contig 10210 bp, 15 predicted proteins | sample AceLakmetagen232_FD_201815 | JGI IMG/M metagenome (GOLD analysis project Ga0307928, IMG submission 201815) | Saline water microbial communities from Ace Lake, Antarctica - #232 | ecosystem: Environmental > Aquatic > Non-marine Saline and Alkaline > Saline | place: Antarctica: Ace Lake...
CCGCAATCACGACGGTGGGATCGGAACCGCATTCGACGTAGGCGGTGTTACCAACCGCGCACACCACGTATGCCCCGTTTGCGGTGGGCAAGGTGAATTGGGTAGAGGTCGCAGTCAACGCGATACTGCCCGCCGTGTAGTCGTCGTCAAGAGTTGGGATGGCTGGCGATGCAATAAGTAGGGCTTCGATAGCTGCGAGGTCCACGTTGCCCGCTGTGATCAAGACTTCGATTGCAGCCAAATCAACAACAGCAGGATCATCAGTAGCCAAAGTAAATCTTTGGGTGCCAGTAGAAATCGCACCAGTGCCAAGATTGATTGGTACACCACCTAATTGATCAATGTCGGCATGAGTAAAAATACGATTTCCAGTCAAGTTCAAATCAGTTGTTGCACTGACTGTATAGATGCTTCCGACCGCTGGTGTAATCGGAAGTCCTGTGCTTGTCACATAATAGCAGGTTGTTGGATTCGTGACATCATCACAATACTGCATCGGATAACCGCCACCCGCCAAAGCTGCATTCATTCCAAAAAGCAGCGACAACAAAACGATAAAAAATGAACGCATCTTTCACACTCCGATCAAAGATAAAATCTGATTTTATAGGGAATCACACTTTGCTTCTGCTTCACATGTCAAAGGGCAATTCTCTGTCTTCTTCATTGCTTCGGCAAAGTCTTCATTGAGTCTTTGTAAATCAATTACCATTTTTTGTGACTTGGTTTGTAACTCTGATTTCTTGATTTTTCCATTTCCATTTTTTCCATTCTTCCCAAAGAAACCTCTTAGCCATTCAAACATTTTATTTCTCCCATTTTTCGCTGAATGCTTGAATACGATTTACCATTTTGCGAAGATTTTCAGCCAAAGGAACTATTGATTCCAGTATCTCGATGTGCCTATCCCTTGATTTGTCATACTTGCGAAAAAGATACATACAAACGAAAAGTGAAAGTGCCAAAAAAGCAGTTTCAGGCCTATCTGACAAGTAGTCTTTGAATTGCTCTAAGAAACCCATGACACTCTCACTCTCGTTTATAAAAAACTAATTATCCTTTGCGGCCCTTGCCGCCACCACGCCCACCACCAGAACCTTTTCCAGGCCCGCCCTTTGAACAACCACCAGTGTTCTTATTACGGCGACCACCGCCAGATGTGCCCTTGCCTTTTCCACTTCCATTTTTCGTGCCAGCCATTTTCTTTCTCCCTTTATCCGTTCAAAACTTTTTGACGTTTTATTTCAAGCTTACGAATCTTATCAGACATCAAAGTCAAGACTGCAACACGATCATCCATGTGACGCATTCCGTTCTTGCCAATAACCATGTTGTCTACCAAGGCTTGAATTCGCTTCTTGACTCTTTCAGTCTCATCGGGATCATTCGTCCAAAGTCTTTTCATCTCAGACAGCGCTTGTTCTTCGGTCAAAATGTACTTCTGATCATACTCACCATCAGTCTTCACCCGTTCACAAAAAGGTGGAAATTTCCGAGACTTGTTTGGTGACGCATATGGACTTCGCCACTGTGCGCCTTCTAAGATTCCCCAAGGTTCTACTCTGATTGTCTTGGTGTTCTCATAAGGCACTGTGACAAGTTGAATCTTGCCTGTGATGTTGACAAACTGAGGAACAGAACCATCATCATCTGCCATCGGGATACTATACCTGAATGCTGTTTTCTCTTCAGGTATTTTGATTGCATCAGTCATCTTGACTGCATCAACTACTTCGTTTTTTGCATTTGCTCTTGCCATTGTTATCTCTCCCAAGATAGTTGTGAAAAGTTGACTGCCAAAACTTGAAAAATGAAGAGGCAAAGATCAATTCGAAATAATCTTTGCCTCTTCATAATTTCCCTACTATAACTCATCTTCTGGTAAACATCCTTACGATACAGTCACAGTCGCAAACATATCACCATTTTTCGCAACCTTGGCATAGCGAGTCATAATGCCCTTGGCGAAAGTGAAATCGGTTTCGGGAATCTTCGGCGATACCCAAAAAGGAACATACGTTGCAACCAGATAACCAACATACATCCAATTGCTAGGCTTATGAATCACAATCGCCTTGTCAGTCGTATAAAAGGGATCTTTGTAAACCTTGTACTTGCCCTTCATCGTGCCGAACAAATTCGGACCTGACACCGCTTCACCTACACCATCATCCATGTTCAACTTGAAGTCCTTCAACTTCTCCAAACGATTTGCAAAAGCAGGACCAGCCAAGATCACATTGGCATCCTTGTAAATCGCTTTTTGAATCTCATTGTTTGCATCACAAATGGAATCCCAAAGAGATTCAGCATAAGCGCGAGGTGTTGCATTTGCCCAAGGATCAGGGCTTGCGGGTTGCGTCGAATCAAACGAAGTGTTGGAACTCGCAGCCGAAGAAATACCATTGATCACTTCGCGGTTTCGCTCGCGTTCAACTTCCATTCCCAAGATTTTCATCAACTCAGGCTCAAGGGAAATCTTGTCGTAAGCCATGAAGTCTTGCTCTGCTTCAATGCTCCAATCGGCAAGCAACTTCTTTGCCGATGTGGCAATATCACTGGAAGTGATAACTGCCTTCAACTTGTTCGGTTCACTCGACTCACCAGGATCATCCGAGTAATCAGGATCTTCATTCGGATAAATCGAAGTGCCGGAAGCATAAGACTCACCCGAAGAATTGTACTGAAAATCCAAGGTACGAATCTTGCCCGAAGGTTGGCTCATCGGATACATACCAACCCCAAGCTCATGAGCAAACAATCGCGGCCAAATCTTTCGAACAAGCTGCAAAGACCACTTCGTAAAAGCATCAACATCAGTGCTCAAAGTGGATTCATGCATTTGACTCTTGCTAAGGCGAGCTTCCTTATAAGTGTTGTCCATCAGCATTTCGGTGAAATACCGACGATTCAACAACTCACTTTTGCTCACACCATTTGCAAGCAAGACAGGATCATTTTCAAGCATCCGTTTGTCGGACCCTTCAAAATACTCATTCCATCGCTGCTTGCGTTGAGGAACTTCCATACGCCATGGCGTACCTTTGGGCATGTTTTCAACCAACTGATTTCCATATTCCATGAGATCCATTTTTGTCTCCTATTTGTTTTCTCAAAAATTCAAATTCTCAAAAATTCGTTTTCACAAACTCACAGAATAGAATCTAATCCTTCGGTGAGTTTGGTTGTCGTCTTCTTTTCAGCATTCTTGTCTTTGTCACGATCCTTGTTATGCTGAATCGCACTATCAATGCTCTCTTCAAGATTGCCGCCAGTCTGTTTCACAAACTCGCTGTAATGAGCAATACGCTTTTCGACAATCTCTTTTGCATTCTCAGGGGTGATCTTGATTTCAACCAGATCCTTTCGAATGGCTGCTTCAACAGACGCAGGCTTCGAAACAAAAGCTTCTTCCAAAATGATCTCAACCTGTCTTGCCTCTTCACGATTCGTGTTCTTCTTTTCCAACTCGTCAAGACGTGCTTTCAAATCGACATTCTCTTGCTTCAGAGAATCAAACTTGGTTTGATCAAGAGGCTCGACACTTTCCTTCACAACAACCTTTGCACCACAAGCAGGACAAAACTTCGATCCACTCGTAATGCTCGCGCCACACTTGGCACACTTCAAGGCTGCTTTTTCCTTCGGCTCTTCCTTCGGCTCTTCCTTGTTCTTGTCCACATCTTCTCCTTCGTTCTTGAGGTGATCTTCAAGAAACTTTTCTGAACTGAGAATCTTGAGAACAGATTCGGCAATAGTCTTTTCATCAACCTTCGACTGTGCCGCAACTGCACCAGCCAACTCAGTTTTGAATTTTTCCGATTCAAGAACAGTCTTCCAATTCTCATCGGTCATTTTTTCAATCATGAACTTATCCATACCTTCTCCCTTCGAATCCTCATTGAATGAATGCATAGTTGCATCTTCTACTGCTTGGCCAATCACATGATCGTAAGTCACCAAACGGTAATCCTCATTTACTTGTTCAATATCTTTGTCCTGCCATTCAACATTTTCGGCATAGTCCGAATGCTCGTTGGTGAGTTTGATCACGATAGCCGAACCAGGCCCACGCGATGAAAATCCAACCTCTGCTTCAGCCTTTGCCTTGGTCGCCATGATCTTTCCGCTTGGTGTATCCATGACATCCATCTTTGCAAAAACTTCGCCTGATTCATTCATCACCAGCCCGGTGATAATGAAAGCTGCTTTATCAGGATCGGGATTTTCGCCTTGCTTCGGATGTCCGGATAAACCTTGAACGGCTCGACGTGTAATCGATTCTTGGATTCTTGCCACTTCACGTTTTACTAATGCCTTTGTGTAGAGTCTTCCGTTTGCAGTCACCTTACCAGCATGACCGACTTTTCCTTCAGCTTGCATGATGATCCCATCACGCAATTTCTCTTTCTTTGCTTCTGTGATTGTGAGTCTTGTCCAAAAAGGAACTTCACTTTTTGCTTCCAACAAAATGTTTTTATCTCTGGCCATATCACACTCGACTTTCAGAAATCATGTTCATCTCACTTCGCCAAAACTTCGAACCAATAATCTTGCAACCAGCACTTCCAAGCTCAACAACCCTTCGAGCCTTCCAGGCTTTTTCACCAGCCGGTTCGTATAGCTTTCGAAAGACTGTGATAGATAATTTTTTTGCAGTGTCTTCTTCATGCTTTGCTTCCAACACCAACTTAAAAAAAATTGAACGAAGCACGTTATATTGTGCCTCGCTCAAATCACGGTCATCAATCGTTATAGGCATTTCCATATTTGGCCTTTCACTCAAATGCACAAATGTCAATAGAACCTTTATTCACCAATCCGCTTTTGAGTGAAAGGCGTTGCACCTACCCAAATCGTTTTCTTGCCAAGCAGCAGATCCTTCAGTCTCAACTGAACTTCGCCAACTGAAAATAAGTCTGAAGTCATTCGCTCATCTGCTACACCACCTTTGCCGATTTTGTATATTGCCCAAGTCTGCATTCCATTCTTTTCTCTTGGACCTACAACACGAAACTTGGTGCCTTCTTTTGCAACAGGTTGTTCATAAAATCCGATTTTATCTCTTTTCATCTGGTATCACCATCACCTTCTTTGACAAGAATGATCTGAGTTTGAATGTGTTGGTTTGCTCTATCTCTGTTTCTGTACCACTCACCACAATCTTGTCATCCTTTACACTCACATCAACAATCAAAAACGTGGTCCCATTTCGAACCACGTTCTTTCCTATAAGGTCTTTGCCAAGTTTTTTTTGCTTGGCATATACACCTTTTTTGATTGCCTTTGCTAATGTAGCCGATACATTCATCACTACTTCTTTTCTTTTTTCTTCTTGCTAATCGCCAAACCAAAACCAATCACCTTTGATTTGCTCCAACCCTTTTTCTTCATTGTCTCTTTTGCAGTCTTCTTGAAAACCTCTTCAAAATTCTCAGGCAAATCTTTTCCTGAATTCTCATATACGTCTTTGATCGATTCAACAATCATCGCCTCAACAGCCTCGAAGGCTTCTTGTGCAACCTTGGCCATACTTGCCAATTCAGCCGCTTTCTCTTTCACCATTTCAGCAGCCATCTTCTTCGCTGCTTTACTTCGTTTGGGATCGTCAAGAATTTCTTGTGCCCTTGCCAATGCTAATGCATCACTCCATTTTTCCCAATCTGCTTCCGACTTCAACTTAACTCGAATCGATTTAGCCATTTCCATTTACCTCCAAGAGTAGTTGTTCAACTTCTTTGACATCACCACAAACCCACACACCAACTTTTTCCAAAATCACATCATCAAAAGGTGCAACCTGGATTGTCGTTTTATCCATTGCCAACTTCATCACTTTCGACAAAATCAAAAACGTATCTTCCAAAGTCTCACCAATCAAATTATAAGAAACCACCGAACCTCTTTCTCTTCCCCTATACGGAATTGCCACAACTTCAAGACTCTTCTTCTTAGCCTCCGAAAACTCTGAACCAACTTTTGTTTCATAAGACGAAATGGCATTATCGAAAGCCTTCTTTTCCAACAAGTCAAATGAACCTGAATCAAAACCGCCTGCAAAAATCTGGCGCTTTGCTCTTGCCCCAAGATGCTCACCAGAAATCACATCGTCAACCGAATAGACCGGCACTTCATAAATCGAATTCTTATCAACAAACTCGATCAACTCGGCATTATACTTTCTTCGCATCTTGATCGCATTTTTAAAATCATCACCAGCCTTTGGCGAAATTGCAATCTTACGACGATAAAAGTTGATCTTGTTTCTCATCTTTGCGATGTATCTTGATTCAGTCGATGTGGGTTTACGCATTCCGGTTGGAACATCTGGACTCATCAAATTGTAAAGACTTTCTTCACGCTTCTTTTCATAAATGGCTGTTGCATCACGTTCCTTTTTTGACACCTTACCAATATGAAATCTGAGGTGACATTGACAACGACTTCGACATTGTGTGTCACCACTTCTTGGCGTAGCCGGTAAGCTGTTTTTTGTGTAAGGCCCACTTGCAGCAAGGATGATGCAATCAGGACAATGTTCAGCCGCTCCAAGCACCCAATCGATCCTAGTATTCGGATTTTGATTTTCTACTTTTCCATTCCAGGCAATTCCTTCAACCGATTGGCCATACATTCCAGCCCTTGTTGCTCGACTCATTTTCAATCTGTTGTTTGCAATGTCTTGACCAAATCTGGTTGCATAGCCGATTTCAGCGTCTACAGCCCGTTTGAGATATTCGGCATCCCCTAGTGTCAGTTTATCGATTGGGACGCCCTTACCGATAGCATATGCCTTTGTGAAGCTGTCTTGAACGGCTACTCTACTCAACTTGTTGTATTCGGCAATCGAAATCTTGCCTTTCTCTAAACCAAGAGTCATTGCATTCATATCTGAATATTGCTTTGTCGCAATCTGTGAAACTGTCTTTGGTAGCTTCCAATCCTCAACAAAGGTATAGCCCTCTTTTTCGAGCATATCCAAAGTCATTTTCACATTACGATGAAGATCAAGCAACTCTTCATCTGATAACGACTCAAGAATTTTGATTTGCTCATCTGACATCAGCACACCAACCATACTTAACGAGTTTCAAACTAGGCGTAGCCAACGCATAGCCGATAGATTTTCGATCGATCAGAATACTCTTCATCACATCATTTAGACTGTCAAAATTCCAAGCAATCCTACCACCAAACCAATTGCTGATATGTGCCCACTTCAGATCCTTGCACCCAATATCGACATAACAGAAAGTACAGATATTGTGACCTCCAACTTTCCCTTCGTTGCTTATCCATGGCACTGAAAGAAAGAAGACTCTATCCGGCCAAATTCCTCTATCAAGTAAAATTCCTCTTGCAGCCATATCCCTAATCACGTTCGCAGCAAACAACGAAATATCATCACAATCCATCGCACCATCTATTCCATTGATATGCCGAAAATAAGTTGCTTTGGGATCTGAAATGGCATCACCCAATTCAAACAGCCCGTCTTTTGTCCAGTGCATCTGACCAACAATTTTTTCGACTTCGTCAAGAGTATCGTAATTGACTTTCTCCCAACACTTCTTGATAAGCTCCCATCTGTTCTTAGGCCATTTCTCAAAAAACCTCTGATACAACCTTGACCAAATGTAGTAAACCCTCAACTTGAGAACGATGAACACAAGACACCGCATCAAAAAAACTCTCATCCACATTTCCCATTCCCCTTGTTAAAGTTCTACACTTTTATTCAGATTGGTTTTCATCACATATTCGATCTTACTTTTCAAATCCTGCATCGAATTAACTGTGTCCATATTCTGAGCAATACTATCACTGGCGGTTTGTCTTTCACCTGCTGATGCTTCGTGTGTGCTAAACCCTTCTTTATTTCCTTGTCTCAAATTCTCATTATTCGTTAGCTTGAAATCAGGATGATTAATGATGGTATCAACAGCATCATCATCAAGCCCAACAACATCCTTGAGCAACCATTCAACTGGAATTCCTAACGTGACTCTTGCTTCGGCTGCAATCTTCCATCTCATTTGCATAACTGACCAAAGCATTTCTTCATCAATAAATGAAATGGCAGGAAAGATCAGCTTGTAAACATCATCACCAGAATTCATACTTAGTGCTTGCAGTTGCCTATCATAAATCTCACGCAAGAACCATGCACATTCTTGTTGATTCCATCTCAAGCCCCTGGCAAATTCAATGTCTTCCCAACCAAGTGTTGCCTTCGAATTAACATCACGCTCTAAACCAAGATACGCTTTTGGAACGCCTGTACCAAGAATCAAATCGTTTTGGAAATACTCAACATCACCAAGATTATCTGTGACGTTTGATCCTGATACTCGCTCAATCTTTGCAGTCTCATCACTCTGAACACCGATGAAAAAATTCTCAGTATCTAGCAAAGGATTTCTTGCAAAGTCCACACGACCATCAGAATCAACAGTGATTTTGGACGAAAAATTCTTGGCCATTTCTTGAGCCAATCGTTTTCTGTCTGTTGCCGATGTGTTCTTTGGAATCGGGAAATAGACAGCCAGACGATCAACACCACTGATGATCCGATTCAATGCAACACTATCTTCCATAGGTCTGAGGATTCTGAATGGTCGCCTCGAAGAAAAATAAGAAGAGGTGCCATATCGATTTCCTCGCCTATGCGAATGCCGAAGATGAACACATTGCCACCATGGCAGGTTGGCAATAATTTCATTCGTGCCGAGAGTGTCGACAAGTGAAAAAGATGCTTCTGGAAAGAGTCTTCCAAAAGCATCTTCATTTCGAACCATATTCTTAGGTGATAACCATCGTAGATCAGTAATCAACTTCTTGTTGTCGAAAACTACTTCCTCAAAACCATCACCATATTGCAGAGTAGAACGATAGATGCTTGGCATAATCTTAAGCAAGCTAGTACGCTCATTAACACCATCTATGACTTTCAAAGTTGCAGGTTCTTCATCAGCACTGACTTCCCATGCCTTACCATCGCCTTTGCGACTCATGAAGGTGTTGTTTGTCACTACCGTTAATGCTCGCTCAAGAATCGTAGACTCGTTTTCCATTGCTTCATAATCGCTATATCTTGAAAGACGAGAATTATCTATCTGCATTTGTTCATAGATGTGACTTGAACCGTATGAAGCAGCCGAAATATCGATTGCAGTTGTTCGGTTCGGATCATCATCCTTGACAACATTGTCTTTTGAAATATCCTTCTTTGATCTGAAGAGAGAATTAAACCAGTTTGCCAAACCTGATTTTTTCTCTTCTTGGAACAATCCCATAGGTACAACTACATGTTGTTTATAACTACCATCATCTTGCTTAATAGACTGCACCTTAAGATCGTTCTTCATTGAAACTCTCCTTTACAGACCTGCAAACGACTTGCCTTCAGGTTTGGCCGATGCCATTTGAGCCTGCGCTTGTTGCTGTGCTTTCAAAATATTGTTAATTGCCGAATTCGTGGTAATCTGAATAAGAAGCTGATTGTAGACAACACTTGCTGCCTCGAACATTTGAACTAAACTAATCTTCTTATCAAAGGCATCCAAAATGAAACCATTCTTTTCATCAAGCCCAATTCGAAAAAGCCATTTTGTTCCTTTGGCTTTTCCGCTTGCTTCTTGCTTTCTCTCTTTGAAAACTCGCTCGACATGTTGCCAAAGAGGCTTACAGCAAAACTTGTATTCCTTGCCTGATCCACAAGGGCAAGGTGAGAGATTGATAGCCTTCAAAAACTTGTTTTTGAAATCTGCAAACACAAGATCATCAATCACGTTTTGATCTTCAGAAAACGCTTGAAGCTTTTCTCTGATTGTCATCTCTTGTCCAACTGACATCTCTTGATCTTTCATTTTTCTTGTCTCCCATGGAATATAGAAAAAAGTGACAGGGGCAAAAATTTACCCCTGTCACACAACACAAGGGAGAGAACGAAGCAAATGGCAACGCTCACCCTTATTTCTCTTTGTCAACTCAACCTTCAAGATTTCCTTTCTTGTTTTTGTCCTGCCTGGCAAGACGCATCTCTTTCAGAATTTCCTCAAGTGTTTTTGCAATCGAACCAATCGCTCTTAACAAATCATTCACATGCCGAATTGTAATCATCGCCTTGCTCCCTTTCTTTCAATGTCTTTTGAATTCCGTAATTTATCTGAGCCTTCATCTTTGCTCGGCACACCTCTTGGGTATCGAT
>Ga0307928_10004820_pt1 | contig 10209 bp, 11 predicted proteins | sample AceLakmetagen232_FD_201815 | JGI IMG/M metagenome (GOLD analysis project Ga0307928, IMG submission 201815) | Saline water microbial communities from Ace Lake, Antarctica - #232 | ecosystem: Environmental > Aquatic > Non-marine Saline and Alkaline > Saline | place: Antarctica: Ace Lake...
CATTAATTTGTGCCTGTCTCCATCTTATAATCTCGGATAGTCCAGGATTTTTATTTGCTTCATTAATTAATCCACCAGCTGCAGCTGCGAACAATAACGGTCTCCTATTAGGATAGGTAAGTTTTGTTCCTATAAGTGACACTGCCTCATCTATAGATCCTGCTACAGTCGTAGATGCTGTTAATTTAGCATATGAATGTGCTAACGCCGTATTGTAATTTGTAAATATATCATATACACCTTCATACGTTATACTATCATCATTGTATGATGTTCCTGCAGCGTATACTCCTGTAATCGTATCATTTGTTCCTTTACCCGCAGGTAAGGAATGTACAAACTGTGTTTTTTGTCCAAAATAATGAAATTGATTTGCCATGTTAGCTCCTAAAAACATATCATGTAACCAACTATTATCTCCGTAACAATATCCAGACTGATACTTAAAATCATCGCTTGTTGCTGGCGATGCTGAGCATACTTTATTAGGATGATAAGCAAAACAAAAGAATTGAAATCTATGATCCGATTTTGCTAATTCCTGAAATACTGTGCTTAATGCATGTGTTCCCACATCTGCTCTTAATTTATCTCCTGATCTAGGTGTGTATCCGCTAACGGTACCTAATGCCGAACCTGAGAATTCTAGTCCATCTGCTCCCACCGTAGCAGTTCCGTCGTATACTCCATTGCTAGTATCGAATGTAAATCCACTAGTGATGTCGTACCATCCTGTAGCAGTCACCAAAGTTCCCGTACAGTATCCAGTATCAGATAGATATAATTCTGGATTTGTTCCTGTAGTAATAGGAGTATAAGGTAAGAAATATGATAAGTTCGAATTGTTCTTATCTCCATTAAATTCTACATTAGTTACAGTAGACGTAGTTGTTGGAACGCCTGCCGCTATGATAGATACATCGTTTGGTACCGCACTTATCATATCGACTACAGCGTTATACAACTGGTCGCTACTTGTAACTCCATTATCTGTAAGATCGGTTAACGATGTAACGGGATCTATTACCCCACTAAACGCCGTACATTTCCCGATAACGGCGACCTTTCGCTCTGATACAGTCTTTTGAACTGCCGGAGCTGCCCCGTAAGATATTTTTATATAATAACTCATTCTTTATCAACTCGTGTAACATTTGCCAAACCGCTTATATCGCCACCTAGTAGCCTAAATCCTGTCAAGTATATCGGAGTTTCTGCTCCACTATCGGGTTCATTGTGCCATTCATTTGGAGAGAATACATCGAACGTAACCTCATATCCGTATATTCTTTTCGTATTTGGTACCGCTAGGAAACTATGTGAAAAGCTGAATTGGTCTATGCTGCCTCCACTAATATAAGTATTCCAGTTAATTTTAATAAACCTTTCTATACCGGTTATAATATTTTGCGTGATAACCCTAGCATTCTCATTTCCTACTTCTTTCTTAAGAACTCTAACAGCCACCCTATCTACATCGGCATATCCATAATTCTCATAAAGAGGATTATCTCTTTCACCTTGATAATTGCCATCTATACTCATTCCCCACTTTCTATTTGTTGGTAGAAATGAGAGAACCATATACGGCTCTGTCTTATCCTGCGGATAGTCTGATTCATATCTTAACTGATGACCGGTAAACACACCAGTAAGACTTTTTACTAATTCATCTTTAGTTGTTTCTAAGAGCATTTTCATCCCTCGTAAGATAGAATCTGTACATCCACCAATTTGGATCATGACTCTTATCATCAATTTCTGTTATTCGATACATTACATCTTTGGAACTATCATATATAAAGTCATCTAAATCAGGAGTCAATCCTGTCGAAGATGCCCACCAATAAGATAATAATGCTTCGTGCCTTGCTTTTACAAAGTCTCCGTCTCTATTAGTCATTCGTTTCCTTGTATTAGACATGAAACTTAGCGGTATATTGGTATACGATAATCCCGTTACTAGTATACTTCTACCTGCTTCTAATTCTGTACTTACGGTTATATATACAAAATCTGTATATAATTTCTTATCGTTATCTAGAAGATGAAAGGCCATAACCCTGTCGCTCCTATAGTACCAGTAACATTAGAATCCCATCCGTAGCCTCTAGGTGTAACATCTTGTTGTATTGCACCATATTCTCCACCGCCACTATTAACCTTAGTATACCATGTTACATATGCATTAACGGCCATATTGGCTTGCATTTGCCATGTTAAATGCGGTAGTAACTGTATAAATCTCTCATTGCCTCCTTGTGCAAAAAAGAACATAGGTGTGCTATTTTCGTATTTTCTTACCCAATTTCCTGCCTTGACCTCATTAACTACACCAAACGAAGATTCAAATTGCCTTACCATTTGAGCCGTTTCCAAATAATAGAATAACTCCGCTTGTGCTAATATTCCAGCATAATCGGTAACGGTTCCATATATTCCTTGCATTAATAAAGCAACGTTGACTCTGTTCGTTGCGGATGTTAATAATGCGTCGGGTATATCAATTTCGGCTGTAAAGTCTGGTCTAAAAAGTGTCACAAAAGCAAGTATACTTTCCTTCGTGTTATATGCCAATTGGTTCACCGATTTAATATTTTCTTATAATTATGATAAAAAAAAAATTTATTATCCGTTAATATTATGTAAAATCATATAGTTGTCGAAATTTGCAACATAAGGGCAATAACCCTGGTACATTTCACTAAATTTGAATTTCCAACGTGGTTCAATCCATTCATTAACATACGGTGAATTGGTATTTTGTTGATCAGGATGTGTTTTAAGAGTATACGTAAATCCAATATCTCCATCAGAGACACCAATGGCAAATTCCCCATTGCTATCAACCATCATCTTTTTACGTCTGGTAGGTAGAGAATCACCGTCTCTGATATCATAACGAATATCACCGTCTCCGGGTGCTCCGATTCTACTAGCAGAACTATCAAATTGTTTGTATGTTTGTCCAAGCACTGTTTCAATAATAACTCCTTTTAGAGATGTTGCAATTGAGTTATGAATTGTATCAAATATATATTTTAATCCATTTTCAATTGTAGTATTCTTTTCTAAATTCTCTTGTGTTCTTGGGCCAATAAATAGTTTCTTCAAACGATTGCCTCCGAACTCACCTAGTCTTGAATTTATAGAAACAATATCTTTATGCGGTGTAGCCGTTGCTACCGCGCTCCATTGAATTCCAGCCATACCAGAATCTGTAGCATCACAATTAATCCTCATTAATCTGTTCTTGGTCATACCATATTGGTTACCATACTCATTCATCACTGGAGCTGTAGCGTATAAGTACTTAGTACACCAATATTCCTTAGCTCTTGCCATGGCTTTAATAGAATTTGTAGCCAATATTTGATTTCGTTTATCTAAGTAACCATTTTTAAAATTATCTTTAAATTCCAACGGATTCCATGTAGGGCCTCGTTGAATTAACATCTTACCGTGCATCCGTTCCCTAGTAAAGGCCATTCTGGAACTAGGACTCATTTCAAGATAATCACCATGTGGGGACATCTCTCCTGGATCGGCAGTAATTGGAATTCTGAATGCGGTATCCACGTTAGGTACCGTACCATCATCTGAAGGAGCTGTTTCTTTCGGTAATAGTTTCTCTGTGAAAGGTCTCCATAATTTGTCGTATTCTACAATAAGTCTTGTCATTGCCTCTTTACGCATCCAAGCATCTTGGTTGTTAGTAACTGAGTTCACAATCTGATTGTATATACCCATATATTCTACCATTATTGGTAATCCTCCGTACTGTATTTTGGTTCTATTTTAACTCTTGTAAATTGTCCTGTAACTCGCCCAGGTTCTAAGATATAACCTAAATAAGCCATTCCTGTCTTATACATAACATATCCTGAAGGATGTGGAGCAATCCATTGTCCTGCGGTTGTCTTGTTTGAATTACCGGAAGCATATCGCATATCTAATACACCATCGATAACAAACCCAAATTCCGCTCGATCTCCCGCCATACCTGCACGGTCATTATTAGTATTTCCACTTTCAAACCAATTTCTTGGAGACACACCTAATGCTTTCTCGACAGAAGTACCATCGCTATAAGGTTTTACCCAAACCTTTGTATCTAATCCTGTTGAAAATGCTGTTCCTGAATTATCAATACCTGTATACGAAGCTAACGGTATACCAATATTAACTTGTGTATCGGGCCTTACGGCATAATCCCCTCGAGTATAGATATTATATTTTTGCTGCTCATAGCCTCTTGCGCTATAATCAACCATTTTCTCTTTTCGCCCGTTCTAGTGTTGCAGCTGTTGCTTTTTCTGCATTCTCATTTAAATTTTTCATAAATTCTGCTCGTGCCTTTTCGAGCTTTACTGTAACATTATCTGATTCTGTATCGTCTTCTACTGAAATCTCTATATTAGATGTAGGAGGTCTAGTTTTCTCATATTCAAGTTTTTCCAATAATTGTTTATGAGACAAACCAGGTAAGACATTATCACGATCCCATTCATTACCATTAAGTTCAAAAAGTTCTACAATAGTTCCTGCTTTTTCTTGATCCTCTAGTAATTGTTTGTATTTATCTTCTAGCTTAATCATTTGTGCGCTAACGGTTGCTGTTACTTGTTTAGCGATATCTGATTTATTAGCCTCTAAAAGTTCTTTAGTATCTTTAAGATCGACTTCAGCCTTTTCTAATCTAACAAGAGCTTCTTTGAGTTCTTTTTCTTTCTGGACATTTTCTTTCTTAACCTTGTCGAGAACTCCTTCTAACTCTGCTATTTTTTCATTTCCCATAGTTATAACACCTGTGTCTTCTATTACTGGCATCCTTGTAAGAGAGAACTCAAACGGACACCCTATATCATTATAAGGAAGAAATCCAACAGAAATACCTACTGGATCGTTGTCTTTTTGTTTTGCACGTATATAATCCCAGGCTTTTTGATGAACCGGTACTTCATTCAGCATTGATGCTTCAAAAGTAAGAACGGTATTGCCTTCATGCTCTACTAGATCGACCTTGTCCATATAGGCAAAAATATCGCCTTGAACTGGAGACGCTGGGTGTACGTGTCTGTATATAACCGGCTGATTTACACCTCTTTTATGAATAGATTTTAATCTACTCTCAGATATAAATTCGCTTGTTGCGGCTATACCACGAATTTTACGTATTCCATCGTTCTCAAAACATTCAATTGGATGTTCCTTAGTCATTAAAAAAATTAAAACCTTTGATACTTAAATACCTTTCTAAACTAGTCGTTTTGGCATCCATGTCTTTAGATGATCTTTATTCCAGTATGGAGATCTATGTATAGTTTTCATGTCGAATCTTAACGGAGAATCTATATTATTAACACAATTAACGGTAGGACAAGTCACATACGCGAACTGTCCATAGTCTCTATAGGGTATAAGTCTAGCCCCACAAAGTGGACACCATAATTCATTTTCTTTACAAATTTCTTCGAGATCATCTCCGCTAAAATTATTATTTATCTTATTTAATGATTTCCGCGCATATCTTGGGTCTGCTCTAAAATCTTTAACTTTATCTGTCATTTAAATATTTCCTCTACCACTATCTTCTTAAAATCTTTTAAAGTATTTAAAGTTGCCGTCATTAACATGTCTCTTCCTATACAGTAAGTTAAAGGTCCTCCTGTCTTACCATCCTTTGGATTCATTAACATATAATAACCATTTAATATTTGTTCTGCTATATTGTGTTCTATTACTTCCGGAAAGCCATATAGTATTCTTCCACTATTTTCACTAAGACGATATTCCCTAGCATAGGTTATATCATTAGGTAAACCTACACTCGCAGTACTACCTTGTACTGATGCAGTTACGCCTCTAGCCACTTCGCCATATTCATCATTCATACCATTTGGATATTCAGTATACTCTGTAGAAAAAACAGATGACATTTCATCCCGTATAGCAGTTTTTAAGTTAGTAATATCTATTTGCCCTTTCGCTGCTTGATTTTCAGGATCGGAGTTAACTACCTCTGCCATTATACCTTCAACTATCTTCTCAAGAACATTACGCTTAAACCCTTCGGACATAATCCGTAGCATAAATTTCTTAAGTGACAGTTTTTGGTTCTTGTGTTTTACCACCAGCTGCGGCAACTGTACTCATCCCTGGTTGACTTGGAGCTAACATAGTTATAAACTCTTTATCCAATCTTATAATTTCTTCTGGTGTAAGTTGATCTGTCCCATCTAAGGTATTAACTATAGTAGCGAATGCGTCTCTACGCTCTTGAGCATCTCTGAATACGCCGGATTTAACTGCAATATCTATAGCCTTAGCCTGCTGATCCATATTGTAATTCCTTATTTGCGGCCAGTCAAATTTGATATTATCTTCTATTAAATTAGGCGTTATATTTGCTATATAGAACTCTTTCAACTTCTTTTGTAATTTATCTCTTATACCCTCTAAGAACCGTATATTTGCCTCATCTGGTAAATCTCCGCTTTTATATACTCCAGCAGGAATACGATTGGCTATAGAACTATATAGATAAAACATAATCTGTTCATTCATTTTATCATAATATTCAAGATAGATATTACCGTTCTGTTTAATCTGTAATGCTTTTATATCCGTACTTCCTGGGAATGCTCCAACAGAGTAGTTCTTAAGTTGCGATAGCCTAGTTACTGTAGCAGCTAACGCTTCTTTCATTTGCCATTCTCCATTAGGATATCCGAAATTATTACCCACCGTAGCATATATAGGAGGAGCCCATAGTTTTTCTGCAAACTTTCGCATAAAGGCTAAGATCCATCTCTTGAATGTTACTAAAGGAACTACTTTCTTCATAGGAGCTTGATCGAATAATGTATCAAATAATACTATATGTTTTTTACCTAAGAATCTTATCTTACTAAATCCTGTTTTTCTGTATGTATGTTTCCTATTCAACCAATCTTCTGGTTTCTGATGATATGCTGTAGTTGATACTATTTGCTCAAATTTAGCCCAGCCTGTATATGGTTCATATTTTATCTTATATGTCATAGGAGGCATACGTTGGATATCTGGCAATTCTCTAATTTTATTATTTATATCTCGTATTCTATGTGCTACTCTCCAGGCATAATGGTCATATTTAATAGCATCGAACCACGCCTTTCGCAAAAAATCATCAATCGTTTCTCCCTTTACATTTATGTTTTCATTGAAAGTTCTAATCTTTTTCTGTTCTGCTGGATAATCAGGCACCGTAATTTCTGGCCCTGAACCAAATATCGAATAACTTGTCATATGACAATATGATTGAACCATACCATCTTTAAAACATTCTTCAACGTTTGGTATATTGCCGTTTGGTAATATCTTATCCAATTTTACTAGATCTTTATCAATGCCTACCATATGTAGTGGATTGTATTCGTCGTAGTTTGTTATAGGTAACGATTGATTGCGTCCTCTATAAACTGCCCCATTATTTCCATTATAATATGAAATTGTCTATACCTCCTAATTCTGGTGATACTGTGTACCAAGGTTTCTCTTTTAACCCATAAGCCATAAGCGCGGCCGCGATCAATGAATCATCGTGCTCACGCTGTGTCCCGTAAATTATTCGATTATTCCTTGAGTCATAACCAAATGCTAGCGTTTCTTTCCAAAAAACCTTTGTATTTTGATCTCTATATTCTGGCGGAATTCTAATAAGACCTAATTGGAAAAGTCTAACAAAGTACTCTATAAGTTCTCTTTTTGATTGATAATCGAAGTAGAATCCTTTATGTACTGTATTAGGCTTATTATGTAATATTTGTGTTGTTAATCTGTTGATTGGTGGAATCCATTTCTCTACCCATGTTCCATCTTCTTCTACTTTTACATATAACCCCTTATGTGAAAGCATGGCTATATCTTGTTCCATCTGTGCGACTATAGGGCTACCTATACCTGTGCTATCTGGTACTACGAATATCGGTCGATACTTTATAACATATCGTAAGAAATCTAATCTTATATCGGAGTATCTTTGTCCTCCCATAGCCGGTATTACTTTAATATGGTCCATTACAGTATGTGCGTCTTCATTTAGATGACCTACACAAAATACCGTAGCGTCCTTCGCAAGCCCATAATCTATTCCTAAGACATATCTTGTATTTGCTATAACTTTTGTGTCGTTGAATAAATGTGTATCTACGCACATTTCTAACCATTCTCTTAGAAATACACCGGCATCATCTGTTGCCCATTCACCTAGTACTTCTCTTTTAGCGCCAGGTGTATTACCTTTTTGATCTAGTTCTCTTTGTATATCTGCTTTAGATTTATATGGATGTACCCATGGATCAGGACATATACAGACTACTTCATTAGATATAAAGATAAAATTATTTATAGTTTTACATTGTGGGCACGCAATATTACCGACATAGTTTCTTTCATAAAATCTAATATTTTCAAATACCTTATCTGTTATATATGCTCGATAACCACATGTTAGACATCCCAATTCTCTATTTTCTAATCCTCTAACATAGTATTCGTGAAATTTACAATTATTAGAAGGAGGAGGAGTTGATGTAAGAATAATATCAGGTTTTCCATAATGTAGAAATCTACCAGCCATAGAAACAGTAGGTATCGCTGCTTCATCTATTATATCGTCTTCTATATACCCACATTCATCTATAGTCAACCATGTATATGTAGCGCCACGAATATTCCCCGATTTTGGATTTGATTGTATCATAGATCCATTACTTAAATGTAATTCATCTACATATGATTCTTCAACCATCCAGTCTAGATCAGAGTGTTCAAAATACCATTTACATTTTTTAAGTACTTCTTTAGCTCGTTTTTCTTTGATAGAGATAATTCCACAACTTGTATTTTCATGATTTGCAGCCAATGAAGAATTAAGAAAAGATATACCTTCTGTCTTACCTATCTGTCTTCTAGATTTCATAAGAATAACATTAGGATTAACTAAAGGCTTAAAAGGCATCCCGTTTGGATCTAAGGGATTTGGTGGTGCTCGCATATCGTACCCATAGTCTACATAGTTACATATATCTATTTGATAAGAAAATGGAACTAATGGCTTACTTGGAAAGATAGGCGATCTAAAATGGGTTATAGCATGTTGGTAAGAAGAGACACTGCTACCGATAGCGATCGCAACATCACTCATCGTCATCGTTTAATACTTCCTCAGCATTAATCATCATTTCTCTTGCTAATCTTTCCCTTAATTCTTGTGATATATCACTATCTCCTTTAAGTGCTTCACTAAATAGTTTAAGTTTACTATCTAATTCCTTAGTTTGGGCTTGTTGCGTCATTTTACCGACGCTAGTTGCTATTTTTCTTGCATAATCTGCCCACCATTTAAAATCAGGATGCATCATAACTATTATTTCATTCCCCATAGGCGTTATTGTCGTGCATCTATCGAGTAGAATCATATTTTTCTTAGCGACGGCGTATAGCCTTGTCAGTTCTGTTGTAGAAGAAAGAGGTAGCGAGAGTTCACTGCTATCCATAATTACATTAATAGAGATATTCTCTATATCTCTCGCTATAACATCTTTCTCTTCATCTATCATAGAGAAAATAAGGATAAAAAGGTATTTAAACCTTTATAATTCCAATACCCATTCTATCTTTTTCATAAGATATTTGTATTCCGGTATTTAATTCTCGCCAATATTTATCACATTCAATATGTTTTGGTCCCTTTACAACATCGTGAAAAGCAATAAGACCTTCAGGTCTAACGAACTTACCATACATCTGATGATCTTGCTTTACACCTTTATACGTATGATCTCCGTCAATAAATAGAAAATCAATCCATAAACCACCAAGTGTATCTACCAGAGATTGAAAAGTTGAGTTATCATGACTATTACCACGAATTAATACATCCACACCTAGAAGTTTAAGTAAGAGATTATAATATGCTTGAGGTATTTGACCTAAAAAATCTTGCTGCATATCTATTGAGATTATCTTGGCATTGGGAAATAATTTTCTAAATAGATAAGTTGTTCCACCCATATGTGTTCCTATTTCTACAATAATTTTAGGTTTAATTTCTGCTACTTTATAGCATAAAGTTCTAAATTCTTCTTTATTTTGAGCAATGAACATACCTGGTATTTGTGTTTTAGCCCACAATTCATTAAAATCGCCTTCTATATTTATCTT
>Ga0307928_10004821_pt1 | contig 10208 bp, 10 predicted proteins | sample AceLakmetagen232_FD_201815 | JGI IMG/M metagenome (GOLD analysis project Ga0307928, IMG submission 201815) | Saline water microbial communities from Ace Lake, Antarctica - #232 | ecosystem: Environmental > Aquatic > Non-marine Saline and Alkaline > Saline | place: Antarctica: Ace Lake...
ATTTGGATATGCGGGCTTTATGGGCTATTGAAGATCAAATCCGGATTGAAAATATATTGCGGCAAGAAACATTCGATTTGCAGGTAAAATTGACCGAAGCTCAAATTGATTATATGGCTGCCAAAACTGAAGCCATAGAAGCCGGAGAGATGAATATTACGGTGGCAGGTGAAGGATTACAGCAGCATATGGAAGCATTTATGTGGGAGATCCTGAGTATGATTCAGGTCCGGGCAAATGCGGAATCGGCCGAATTCTTGTTGGGGATATAATTATGATAGCAATAACCAAAGCGACATCTGATTCTGGTAGCGCAATAATAATCAAGAATTATCAGAGAAAATCCAAAATCAAGGATGCATCTGCACGAGTTAGTAAATCAGCCACTTTAGATGGTGGGGTTGTTGTAATCCATAGTGGGTTTGCCGATGGAGATCGAAAAATAGATATAAGGGCGAGACTTTCAGAAAGTCTTTCTGATTCTTTGTGGAGCGTTTTTCGGTCAGAGACATTTATTAATTTTGCAATTCCAGATGGTGTTTTTAGTGCTGCAATTAGCAAGTTGAAAATAGATAATGGCGATGCAAAAATGATTATGGAAATAGCGTCAAAATTGAGTGCTTGAGGTATTTATGAAAATACAAAACAAAATGGGGGGCCGGTTTGAAGCGGAGTTATGGCGCGATGATAAACTTGTTGCGGACAAACCTGAAAAACATAAATTTTTAATTGTCAAGGAAAATGAGATCATAAAAATTGGGTTGAAAAGGAGTTTAAATAATGAAAAATAATGCACTCATAAAAACTGTTTGGGACGTTGAACATTGGAGAGAAGGCAAATTAATTGAGAAGACTCAGGATAGCAATATTGTTACGGATGAAGGATTAAATCGTTTATTGGACGTCATGTTTACAGGAGGTTCTCAGATAGCATTGCTTAATTGGTATGTGTTGATTTACAATACCAATTCTACTCCTGTTGCCGGGACGACTTATAATATTCCGGTTTTTACTGAAGAAGAGGAGTATGATTCAGCTACCAGACCTTTATGGCAAGGCGGAAATGTTGCATCAAAAAGCGTGACAAATAGTACAAATAAAGCAACCTTTGTGTTTAATTCAACTTCCGATGGCAATACCGTTTATGGTGGTGCTCTTGTTGGCGGTGTTGGGGCTGGTGTTACGGGAGATACGGCTGATGGAAGCGGTATAATGTATTCGGCAGCTAAGTTTGACAGCAGTAAGTCTGTAGCTGATAACGATACGCTTAAAGTGACTGTGACGCTGACAGCAGCAGACGCATAAAAAGAAGAGAATATATTATGATTAGCATCCTTTTAGAAGGTACAAAAAGTGGTTCAAGATGGCGTGAGCATGGAGTATTACCATATTTAGATATGACAAGATTTCGTTGTTTTGTTGATCTTATGAATAATATGCCTGATTGGACTTTGTTTGTAGTTACTCCGCGAGATATTGAGGTGATTGATCGTTTAGACCATATTTTTGATAAATCCAAAATAATTTTTGTGCCTCATAATTTTGATTTTGTAGGGGATATCCCTGTGAGAGGTTCTTTACCTCGAGAGACAATGTGCTTTACATTTGAGCAAAAAGAGCGGCTTGATATTATTGGAAAAGAAATTAGATACGCGAGAGGGAAATATTTTTCTGACATTAAAACAGCAGTAGACTTTTTTTATACATTGATAGAAGAGTAAAAAATATGTCCACAGAAATTAATTTGTTAATAGACCGGGGCAAAATAGATGCGACTCTTGCTAATTTTCCGGTGATGATAAATCTTGCTACTTATCCGGATGTGTGGACAGAGATAACAGCTAATGCTGACCGGAAAAAGTTGAAGGTAAAAAGTGTTGGCGGAACTGAATATTATGTAGAGATAGAGTCGTTTGATACTGTAACTGAGACGGGCATTCTTTGGACAAAAATACCATCCGTTTCACATACCAGTGATACTCGATTTATTCTTGAAGTTGGTTTGGTAGCGGATAATACAACATATGTTAGTGATCCGGGCGAAGTTGTTGCTCAAAGTGTTTGGGATTCAAATTTTAAATCCGTGTACCATATGGCACAAGACCCTTCTGGCGGGGCTGACTGCATTTTAGATTCTACATCAAATAACAATGATGGGACTCCAGACGAAACGATGCTTACAGAAGATCTGGTTAATGGCACTTTTGGCAAAGCTCTTGATTTTGATGGATCTGACGATTCTATAGATGTTTCTGGTAGCGCTTTAGATATTATCGATGCTGTAACAGTTGAATCTTATGCTCGATTAGATGATGCTGGAGGCGGAAATTTTGCTCGAATATTTCAAAAGGGAACAGCCACAACAAAAAGAATAGAGTTTTGGGTGGTTTCTGATGGTGAGTGTGTTTTTCGCATAAATGGCGGTGATGCTGCCATTGGGAGTGTTGGTAGTTGGAGTTTAGGAGCATATCATTATTTTGTAGGCCGAGCTGATCCAACTGGTGATGAATTTATCAGAGTACAGGCCGATTTAATTGAGCTTGGCACAAAAGCATCAACTGTGACGCCTAATGCAGATACAGATGCCTTTATAGGGAATTGGAATACTGCTGGAACTCGTGGATGGAATGGCGAAATTCAAGAGGTTAGAATTTCGGATGTAAAACGTACTGATGCGTGGATAAAAGCTACATATTATTCAAATATCGATGACCTTGTTTCTTTAACAGTAACCACGGAGAAAGTACTTACTGAAAATACGGGCTTGTCTGTAGCAATAGGGCCAGATCTTTTTGTTGTAATATTATCAGAAGCGATTGAACTAACTTCATTTTTTAGTAATGAGGAATTTTATGCAATACTTATAGAGGCAATTGGATTAAATGATGCCATTGATAGAGACTTTTATTTTTATAGGACATTTGCAGAGGCTGTTGAATTAACCGATGTAATTACACTGGATCATTACGTTGTAGAATTATCAGAGGCATTTGAACTGGAGGATGCCATTGGTAGAGACTTTTATTTTTATAGGACATTTGCAGAGGCTGTTGAATTAACCGATGTAATGGTATCTTTTAATTGGACTCAATGGCTTGCACAAAACGAATATAAAGCGATTAAGCAATACTATTTGACTTTGACCGGAGCAGATGATAGCACAACAGATGTTGTCCTTCCGATGAAGTCATTTCAAGGTACGTTAAGAGATGGCGATCCCACGTATTTATCTTGTGTGATTCCAGGGGTAGATTATTCAGCACAAATAAATGCCAGATCAAATGGTGATCTCATAGTAGAAATGGCCTATTTGCTTGATGGGATTGAACAATATAAAGAGCAGCTTGCAATAGTTGATTTGGAGACTATCAGAATTGATGAGGGAACAAAAAACAAATCAATTACGTTATCCGGTCATAGAACAGAAAGCTTTGTCTCCAAGAATGTTATATTAGATGATGCTTCATATTATTATATCAGCGGCGGAGAATATCACTACCGGCTTGCGAAAATCGATATGTATTTAAAACCGGGCGATACTGTTGAGGTTAATGACGATTCATTCACGATTGATACAGTTAGTTATTTTGTCAGTGTTAGCAGACAACAAATGGATATTTCGGAATAATGGGTGAAGGATTAATTATATCTTATATCGGATTTGGTCAATATCAGGTTCAGCCGACTTTGGAGCGGGCTCGAATCACAGTAGCCCTTTCTATGCTAACCGCTCAGATTGCAGCTATGGAGACAAGGATTGCGGGCATGGCCGACGGGCAGGAAAAAGATATTGCTACGCTTCAGAAAACGTCTATGGAAAAACGGGAAGAGATGCTTGAAAATGCACCGGCAGATACCGCTATAAGCGCGTGGTGTGCTGATATGACGGATGATCTATCCGGAATCGTCGGAACTATTGAGATCCCTGGAGAACGGGGAGTGGTTCAGATCCAACCTGGATATGATAGGAATGCTGTTTACGGTGCCGCCCGAGATGGCCAATTGCAGTCAGCTATTGCTTCCACTCCTACGGGAGTATTTTATAATTGGGCTATGTTGCCTGGTTGGCAAAAATGGAAGCCTACTTTCAGGGTTGGCGTTCTCTCCGCTCTGGATAGTGTTAACAATTTATGTACTGTAACTCTTGATGGGGCGGAAAGTAGTGCTCAGGACCTTGATATTAATCAAGGGGTGACCCTTTTAAGTGTGCCTGTTGAATATATGGATTGTAATGCAATGGCATTTAAAAATAATGATCGAGTATTAGTCAAATTTGATAATCAAAATTGGAATACCCCAAAAGTCGTAGGATTCGAAACAAATCCAAGACGATGTAATGATTTGGTTTTAATTTATGGTAGCCCGGAAGAATATCTGGATTTTTCATATATTGCTGAATCTCCAGTATTTGTTCCTGAGTCAGTTACTTGTACAGATGGCGGTACAGGAACTATCACAAATGTTATCGGTACAACATTATATGGATGGTTTATCAAATGTTGGTCTGGGACATTAACCGGGTCAACTTCGGGCGCAACGGCGACTGTTAACTCCGCTATAGAAGAGCACTATCAACGTAAGTATGATTATAAGACTATTTTCGCCGCATCTGTGGCTGCCGGAACTGAAGAAATTGTTTTTACCAGTCCATTAGAACAACCTCCGACTTCGGATATTTCGGCTCAAGCAACACAGCCTTCTCGTCAGGCGTGGACAAAAACAATAGATGATCTTTGTCTTTCAGCATTTATTCATTACCCTTTAGGGCGTGGATTTCTAGGCGCAGCCAGATGGGCAGTTTCGGCAACGATTAAAGGTGAAGTTGTGTCGTGGATACGTAATTCTACGTATTTTCCTTATGCTGAAACATATCATCGTCAAGTATGCAAAAGTGGCACATGTTTATTTGCTGATGAGTGGATGAATGTTCATATCGGATTTGATTGTTGGACCGAAATAAATGGAGAGACATCAGAGACAGAATATTACGTGGCCCTTATGTCTGATGTGTGGCAGCGGTTCACTTTATTTAAATATAATCCAACAACTAATAAAATGGATTTGATTGAATCCAAAAATTCAAGAGTTCGAGATATTTACTTTGACCCAGCCTCGAATCCTGAAAGACATGTCAGATTGATAGGATTTGGACGTGAAGCCAAAGATAAATACTATGCTTATTGGTGCTATATTGGTAGTTGTGGAGATTATTATAAAGAAGAAGTATTGACCGCTGATGTTGAGCATATAGTAGAGATAGCAGATGGTGTTATTGTTACAGCCATTTGGCAGCCAGTAGAACGGCAACTTTATTTTATAACTCAAGATGACCCTGTCACTGGCGATATGCAAATATCTGAATCTTCTCATCAGGATGGCAGTTGTACTTGTTATGGGTATTATGATTATTGGGATTGTAGTATATGTGGTTCTTTTTCATATCAACCCACGGATTTTTCCGGGAATGTTTCTGTAGCTGCTGCTGAATGCGATGTATTACAAGGTTTTGATGTTTGGTCGAGTGTATCTACTATTGCGGAACGTGAGAGCAATGCCGTTACTGAATATAATGATTTTAAGGTTGGTAGCGATGATTATCCGGGGGGCTCGCAAAATGTTAAAGTTAATAGAAGTAGACAAATTGGCTCAAGAAAGTACGGAGGCTATTGTTCAACGGGTATCGTGTCGTCGGATGAGGGGTTTGGTTATGCTACGCATGTGACCCCAACAAATAGAAAAGATTATGAGTTTTTGGGAGGTGTAATTTCTCCCGGCGGTGGAATTGCTTACAAATATCAATCTGTAGGGTATGAACAAAAAAATCTCTGTAATCCTGAGCATTCAGGATCTACGAATACTTTTAGAAAATGTAAAGATAATATTACTCAAGGGTCTTGTCCAACAGACTGCCGAGCATATTCTTATGAACTAACTTATAGGGATTGTTGGTGTGAAGAATATGATTGGGAGAGTCACGAATCAGGAGGCGATGAGACAGTTGCGATTTCTCTTAATTTTCCATATGACCAAAACTGGCGAGCTATTTTATTGCAAGGAGAGGGCAAATCTTCTGCGGTTCATGATGATCCTTTGACAGAACATGAGGGTTTAATTGTTTATGAAAATGCAGATACCGGTAATTTGTTTATGATGGACGAGGCCGTAAAAACTGATATTGGAATATATTCCAGAACCTTTTTTCAACAATTTTAAACTATATTTCCATCCAAAAATAAAGGAGAAAAACTTATGACACTGTTTAAACGATCTATGAGCCTGCTTTTTTTGTTTATCGTGGCCCTTGTTTTTACCTTTGCGCTGAACCTGATGGTGCTGTCCACGGCCCGGGCCGCCGAATCGCGCAACACGACGTTTGAAACGGCTTTAAAAGCAATTTATCAGCATGTTGTTGATACCGGGTTGGGAAATGGATTTCCGTCCTTGGATGTTTATTTATATACGCATGTTGAGGCATAGATAATTTAAAAGTAATACCTATATATAGAGAAGAGCTTAAACCCCTTGATACGGGCCTATAAGACGGCTTAAATAGTATTTTAAAAGATAATTAACAATAAGAAAAGGAGTCGAAAACAATGGCTATTCAAAATTTGGTTTTACGTGCAGGAAGGTTTCTTGGTTGGCACCATGAAGAGGAATTGGCGAAATCAGAAACAGGTGATCCGGTAAAGATTCCACCTTTATTAGCTGGGCAAAGAATATCTGTCAGAACGATTGCCGGGACGGGTGATGCAAAAGTCCAAAGCACAATTTCCAGTGATGCAAAAGTAGTGGCAGGCACAGCGGTATGGGATGACTGGCCGATTGGTGCTAAAATAGGAACAAATTCGGCTAATCTGGACGCTCCCGTTTCAGCTTTGAGGGCTGTTGTCGGGTCAACTTCAACCGCCACTGTTGTCTTTGAAGTGCTGATATAAGGGAGGGAGAAACGATGAAACGATTTTTATTTATTTTATTTGCGATATGCTTCTTATGGACAAATGCTTCAGCCTGGGAATTGGGGCCTTGGGATGTAGACAAAATTCCTTATACGAAACAGACAGCAGCTCCAGCGGTAACAGATGATGATTACATTGTCCCTTATATGTGGGTAGATACGACCAACGACAAATTTTATTTGCTTATTGATAACACTTCCGGGGCAGCGGTTTGGCAGGAAATTATTTATCAAGGAGGTCAAATATCTGATCGAATTTTTCCAATAACTTTATCATCTGAAGATACTGCAAGCGGGGATATAATTACTGTGACTTTTGGTGAGGATGTTGTGTTTGGTGAAGTCTGTTATCCTGATGCCGGAGATAATGAATGGAAAAAGGCACTTGGAACAAATGCAGCGGTTACAGTTCCGGGCATGGGAATTGCTCTTGAAACCAAAGGGAATGGTGAATCTGGTAAACTTCTTTTGAGGGGTACAATAAGAGATGATTCAGCTTTTGCCGGTGTCATGGGTGATATTGTTTACCTGAGTGATGGAACGGCGGGAGATATGCTTTACGCTGCCCCGGATACTTCGGGTGATATTGTTCAGATACTTGGTTTTTCAATTGCTGATAATTACATATTTTTTAATCCTGATTACACATATGTTGAGGTGCCCTAATGAAACGATTTTTATTAGGATTATTTATTGTATTTCTCTTTCCTGGGTTTGCTTTTTCTGGTGGAAAAGTTTGTGGTGTTAGTAATCCGGCGAAAGTAGGTGGATTAATTTCTGCAAAGGTAGCAGGGGTTTCGGTTACTCCTGGTACTGGTGGACCGGCAGTTATTGAAGATGATATGCAAACTGACAATACAGGTGACTGGAATAAAGCCGATTGCACCCTTGCTTTTGATGCTGGAAATAAACATTATGAGATTACCCGGACGGCAGGGACCCAGACAATTTATCAGCAGGATTCCGTGGCGTTTGTCGATGGAGTTTATTATAAGGCCGTGTTTGATCTTAAGGATGGGACAGCTGCAAGTGTTACTGTTTCATTGCTGGCGGGTGATACTTTTCATGGGGCCGAGGTTTTAGATGAGTCTGCTGCGTCTACCAGTTCGTGGGTAACACATACTTTTTATTTTACGGCATCAGCTACAACCGATTCAGTTTGTTTTTCATCTGATTTTTTATCAGGGAATTATGAATTAAAGAATTTTAGTATTGCACCAGATTAAAGATTAAAGATAAAATATAAACTGTGAGTAAATAATAAATGCAAATTCTTGTAAAAGTTGGAGATAAACGATCTGTAAATGATCCTGCATATTGGGCGGACTGGCGTGATGGTCAGATTATTAACATCCGTCCAGACGGGTATTATACAGGTACGCAAACTCGCAAGACTCATCTTGTTGTCAATACTCAGCACGACTTCTGGGAATTGGTAGGTGCGAAAAATTACAGGGAGCTTAAAAAACCAACCGAAAAATGGCTAAACCTTAAAAAGTATATTGGAACTGCTTATCAAGGTAAGTTGCCTTGGGAATTTGGATATGTTGAACCAGCATCGTTTCTTGATTATAGAAACCGGGAATATTATATTGATCTGACAAAGTTGTATAATGATAAGTTAATTTCCCTCAAAGATCTGCAAGAAACTTACAGCAAGGATTACTCAAAAGAGATATATCTTGACCGTGATTTTACCGAATACATAGTTCACGAAGATTCAGCAGATCGAGTCAAGCCTTTAATCTCAAAAATTGGCACGATTGATGCTGGTGGAACCTTTACAATTGGAACATCACAGACATATTCTGATTGGTCTGATGCCATAGCTGACCTACCTGCCGACATTGGAGCTATGTCAACTCCAGGCAATATTATTCTACAAGGCAATACTACTGAAGAAATCACTGAATCAACAGAAATAACAGTTTCTTTAGATACCGATTCCTACGAAGTAAGATTAACTGTTGCTGAGGCACACAGGCATAGCGGAGGCGCATATGGCAATGGGCATAGAATAGCATTTGGTTCTTACGATAACCTGAATATTGACGAAGCATCAGGCGGAACGCTAAATGATGCCACTATTGAATGGCTCGCAATCCAGGCTGGAGGAACGAATACAGAGTGTGTTTACCTTAGAGATGGTGGAGATAGTGGACATCTGATTCTCCAAAATTGTGTTCTTGAAGGCCATGCAGATGCGTCTCCTAATATTACAGTCCTCAAAACCGCCAGTAATACTATTATAAGAAATTGCGTATCCTATGGTAATGGTGATTCTGGTCTGTATATTGTGAATAATTTTTCCAGCATAACTTATGAAGTATATAATAATACACTCTGTGATAATTTATCTGGGTTTAGGATGGATGATGATACAGATGGTACTCTTATATTAAAAAATAATTTGTGCTATGGTAATACTACAGATTATGTTTATCCAGACAGAATTGATACCCATAGTAAAAATGTCAGTGGTGATAAAACTTCTCCTGATGCAGCATATCAAGATTGGGCAGGATCGGCTAATTTTGAAGATTATAGTAATAATGATTATCGACTGAAAGCAACTGATGCCACCCTTGACGACGGTGATGATTTAAGCGCAATCGGAACTCCTGAACAATTTGACGATGACATAGAAGACCAGACTCGGGACACTTGGTTTATTGGGGCGTCTGAGTATGTGGCTGCTGGTGGTGGTTCCGCTGCACTTACAGGAACAGCAGTTGTTGATGGAGTTCTTGAATCTGAAATAGTTACTGGTGGCCAGACGATAATTATTACATTGACTGATGACACATGGATAGCCGCTGGTACTGGCCCTATTGGAACAGATGCGAATACTCAGGCTTTGATAGATGGTATAGATGGGGATGTTGCTGGTGGTACTGGATGGGACGAAAAAGTTCAAAGCACACTTGTACCTGATGATGATGTTGTCAGAGGCAGCGATACAGAATGTACAATAACACTTAATGCTGCTGCTGATTATGCAATAACTTCAGATGAGACAATAACAGTTACAATCCCGGCTGAAGTGCTAACAGGCGGAGTTGAAATAACAGCAGATGCTACTTTTGTAGTTACTAATGAAACTCCAGAGGAAGCTGCCCCGATTTCAAGTGTTGGGACAATAACAGCGGCGGGGGAAAAGGTTGGTGATCTTGCATCTGGAATAGCAACAGCAACATTTAGTTTGAAGAAATCGACAGCAACATTTACTTTGAAGAAACCAACAGCAACA
>Ga0307928_10004823_pt1 | contig 10205 bp, 16 predicted proteins | sample AceLakmetagen232_FD_201815 | JGI IMG/M metagenome (GOLD analysis project Ga0307928, IMG submission 201815) | Saline water microbial communities from Ace Lake, Antarctica - #232 | ecosystem: Environmental > Aquatic > Non-marine Saline and Alkaline > Saline | place: Antarctica: Ace Lake...
TACCATATAGTTAGAAGACTCAGGTTTCTTCCAAGTCAATACTTCTATAGCATCTTTCTCATTACTAAATTTAGAAATAGATGCTACATGCTTCTCAAAATTCTTTCTCATTCTTTTTTCTTTGTCATTCATCGTTTCTTTCCTTTTTTAAAACATTATAACTATTTTATAATATAAGATCTGAAGGAGGAGTCTCAATACCAGATCCGAATGTTTTCCTATATCCTCTAATAAGTTGCTCATCAACATCTTCTTCTTCGGTAGTATGTATAACGTGGGTAAGCTCAATATCAAAAGATTCTTCTTTTGAGTATGGGGCCCATGGAATAAACATAAAACCCATTTCTTCGGAATCAGGGTCAGGATACGACATAAGACGCATAGGATTTTCCAGAACTATTCCAAAACCACCTGCTCCTACAGTTGCTATAACATCATCACCATTTACCAACTTTAAAATTTTAATACTCATGTTTTTCCTTTATTCAAAAATAGTATTTTCTTGTTGCGTTACTCTAACAAAAGAGGGATAATTAACACATCTTTATATTCTTCATAATCTACTTTTTTATTTCTTTTTTTGTTCCGAAAAAAGATGCCATCCATTGCTTAATCTTTTTGAACATACATAATCCTTTCTCTTAATTTGTATTTACATGAACCTCCCCATTACCTTTGTAATCTTCTATTAACTCCCCTGTAAAAGCATCTTCCAGCCTTATGTCGGGAGAAGGATAATAACCTCTACTACAATTAATATAGCCCCTTGCGTACTCTCTACTAACGAAGTTGCACTCTGGCAAACATATCCAAGGTATCTTTCCCTCAGGATCCGACTTCCTGTCCCTCTTCTTTATGTTATATAATTTTCTCTTTGCCATTTTTCTCTTCAATCTCTTTCTTTTCGTTTTCTTTTCTTTTCGTTATCTTCGTTATCTTCGTTATCTTCGTTATCTAATTTGAACAGTTGTATAATATGCAACAGTTCAAATCTTGCATCTCTTACATGATGAGGAACGCCATCGATATAACCAAGATTTTGCTCTATTACGTTAATCTTGTTCAGATACTTTATTATCTTCTGTTCCTGATCGTATTCCATTGTATTTTTTTCCCATCTCTTTTAATAGTTGAACATACCAAATCTTATCAATATCATCATTAGTAATTTGCATTAATTCTTCTTTTAATTTTATTTCTTTCCACCAAGATTCACAACCAAAAATCACTTTCTTAAGTTCAGGAACAAATATGGCAGGATTAGTCATGTTCATTACGCTCAATACATTAGTATTTTTATGTAAACCTACCATGGTTTCGATAGAAATTTCTCCTATATAAATACCTAGATAGGTTTTCTTTTCATATTCATCACTACTAGGTCTTATTTGCACTAACGATCCTGTGTTTTTGCAATTAATATTTTTCGGTTGACTTTTTTTAATACCTGATATTTCCATAGGGTATTCAAAATCACTTTCTACTGCTATAGGATCTTCTTCTATCGCTTTTGATAATGCTCCTAAAAGTTCTACTAATCCACTTCCAAAATCGTCATCTACTTCTTGTTCATTCTTGTTTTCTTCTTTTTCATGTCCTGTCATTTTTATTCCTTTCAATCAAAAATATAAAATCTAACTCTTACATTTTCTAATTCCAAACAAACCTAAAAATAATAGCATTAAAGTTGCAGGTTCAGGCACAGGATTACAGACTGTGAAAGATCCTATCAATTCATAATCATAAAATAAACTGTCATATTCTCTCTCATATACACTGATATAAGCATCCCCTGTTAGCACAATACCATCAACAGGACTACCAGTTCCTATATGAACTCCACCCACAAAAAAAGTTTGACCAATAGTTTCTATGCTGAGAATATTACGCACATCAGGATAACTATAGATATTTGAAATGTCGTATAACAAATTTCCTTGATCTACAACAAACATAAAATCATGTATTGTTACTCCTTTGTGAGGATTAGTTAGACCTAATTCAACTCCACTTTCTACTTTAATAGATATGCTATTGATAATCAACTCAGTCCATGGTGATCTATTCATATCAAAAGTAGGATAGATATGACCTGCAAATGAAACGGCACTAAAACAGACAACAATTAAAAATAATAATTTCTTCATTCTTAAACTCCTAGTTCTTTAAATTTCATGATTATTCTTCATTTTCTTGATCATCTTGGTTATCATCCATTCTGTCTTTATAATCCTCAATGCTATCAACTACATCATCCCATTTTTTATCTCTTTCCTCTGGTAAACCAGCAAAAGTGATTTCTGAAAGTATCTCTCCGAATATTTCATAAACAGTAAATTCTTTCTCTCCTTCAACTACGATATTTTCTTCATCTCCTCGAATCCCCTCTTCTCTAATAATGAATTTTTTATTAAGTCTTATAGGTAGATGCTTCATTCGAGACAGTGGAGTGAACTCGATAGCATATGAACCATGTGTGGGAGGCACATAACCTTCCTCATAATTCTCTTCTTCCCCATCGGCAGAAAAATATTCTCCCCAACCATGAATATCCACATAAATCTCTATTTTATTTACCTCATCTTCATCAAATTTATGAAGCGGTCCTAATATCAGATTTTCTTCATCATCTTTATATTTATCATAAAATTTCTTGTAATCAAATTGTTCCGCTATCCAATTTAATTCTATATACTCCAGATCTTCACGACTTTCATCCATGCAATCTTTTTTAATATCTTCCAGATATACAGACAATGGATGATGTCCCATCTGAGATCCAAAAATAATATTTACAAGATTCTCATCCTTCTCAAGAATAAAAAGAATATCTTCTAAAGTTATTTCCTTATCTATATAAATAATTTCGCTAAGATAAGGAATAAAACTTTTTACTTTTGTAAAAAGATATTCTTCTGCGTCAGGACTGTCCCCATTTTTATAAAATATGCCATTTTTTCTGATATAAATCATATTAAACTCTCTATTCCATTAACTCTTTTTTCTGCCAACTTGCAATATTCCTTTTTAAGGTCAATTCCTAAATATCTCCTATTTAAGAATTTAGAAGCCAAACAGACTTGTCCACTACCACAAAATGGATCAAGAACAAGCCCATCTTCCATTGATAATAATTTTATCAATTCTGTAATCACTTTCAAAGGAAAAACTGCTGGATGATCTATATCTTTAGTATTAGCCACAGAATTTATAAGTCCGTCTGAGAAAACCCCTATCCCTTGTGGTAGGGGATGAATCAGACTTGTCTGAACGTAGTGAAGACATTAGGCAACTCTCCTAAAATAATTAAAGGTATTTCTCTTGAAAAGTGAAAGTATATTAGTATAATACATTAGTTCTTTTAAAAGTTCAGAGTATGTGGTTTTACAAAGAAAACTGTTAAACAGTTTAAACTTTTGTAAGTAAAACTCGAAAGTTAAGATAGTCACTCGGTTTTCAAGAGTAGTTAAAAACGTAGTGAGTGACCTAAAGAAAGTAAACTCTTGTATCCCGAAAGGGACTACGGTCGGGACGACCGAAAGAAACGCCTTTGGAGAGAATGTAAATCTTAGATTTTTAATTATTTTAATCATTTAAGTAGTCTCGCTGAATTAGGAATCCTCCACTCTTGTGGTGGAGGAGGTTCAAAATAACATCTCTTTTTAATTTACATCCATGCATCTTTATAACAGTAAAACCCTTCTTATCTATTTGGTTGTTACGCCCTCCTGGTTGCCCACCAAAGGCTTTCTTATGCACTCCCCTTATTTTCATACGAAAGTCAATGATTTCACCATCACGAACTTCCTGCACAGTCTTGGTGAGAGCTATAAGAGCATTAAGTTTCTCCTTAGATGTTAGATCTGAATTTTGGATTTTAGTAGCATAGCCTTCACCTTTTTTAGGGGTTACTTTTGATTTGGCAGATTTATCTTCCTCAAAAAAAGCTTCTCTGTTATAATAAAACATATGCTCATATTTGACAAAATGAAAAAATGGTTCGGTAGAACTTATCAGTCTTTTTTTGTGCTGTCTTGGAGTAGGATTAGACTTAACCCATGTAATGTCGTTAATAAGTTTTAAAGCAGGAGCATAACGATCTTTCATTCTAATGGCAAAGCGATAAGGTATAAGTTGGAGATCTCCTTTTATATACTTATCTCCAATATTAAAAACGATGCTACCAGTCCTTTTACATACTCTAAGACATTCATCAAATACTTCTTCTAAACTGCTTAAGTAATCAACAATATCTTTTTCACAACCAATCTCAAGATCGTTATCTTCCAAATAACTTCTTTGGTCCCAATACGGAGGAGAAGTTAAAATGAGATCGACACTCTCTTTTTCTATTTTTTTAAGCTCTGTTAGAGCATCTCCACAAATAATTTTATTCATCATAATCCAATTCTATACCTAGATCCAACTGTTGAAAACGTTCAGAATGACCCTTCATCTCTTTTATAGAATTAAGTAAGTCTAAATTCTGATCTTTAAGAAGTATATTGTCCTTCATTACTTTTTTCATTTTTTCTTTGATATTATCATTCTCATGTTTTATATTATTTACTTTTCTAAGAACTGATTCATTATATACATCTTCTCTTTCACGTTCTTTTTTTATTTTTTTCCAGTCCAAATTCTCCAGCTCATTAACCTCGGCCTCCAGGTTAATGATTTTATATTCTGCCTTGTCGAGATCCCTATATGTTTCTTCTGCTTCACCGCTTGCATTCTGATAATAACAATTTAACTCATCAATTTTATCTTCTAAGTCTCTTCTTTCTTGCTGCCCTAAATCGACATCTTTGGCTTCTGCAAAAGAGATACTTTTTTTACTAGCAAATTCTAAACAACATGCTATACTACAATAACCATAATAATGATTATCGTTATGAATATCTCTATGACAATATCTACAAAATCCCGTTCTCATAAATCCAACATATCCCATTTGAACTTTTCGTTAGTAGCATACTCGTTACCTATTTTAAAATCTGCTACGTATTCGGGAAGAACATCTTCTAATTGTTCATCCTCTATTTTTTCAAGCTCTTCGTTAATAAGATAATTATATCTTATTTCTTCCAAAGCTCTTTGTTTATAATCGCAAACTGTTGAGCCTGCTATGTTATGTATTTTTCCTACTTCTTCTAAACTTTTTTCTTTCAAAAAATAATCTCTTAAAATCTCTGCTCTTCTCTCAGGAATACTTGATAGGAAATCATTTATTTCTTCCCTGTCCAACAAAACATCAATATCAGTTCTTCCTTCACTTGCAACATCATCGAAAAAATCATGCTCCGCATCAATGTCAAATTTTCTTTTAATGTTATGCATGTTAGTAACATATTTTGGTCTATTACAAAATACTCCTTTTCTCATAAACTGTCTACCCTCAACTTTTTTAAGGTAGTCAATCATATCATAATAAGCTCTAGCCGCTACATATTTGATATTATCCAGTTTTTGAATACTACCCTTAGCCCATACCTCATTCACCAATTCATCAACTCCATATTTATTCGGGAAAAATTTCTTAACTCTATGAGCTTGCTTGTATAAAATTATTTCCAACTGTTCAAAACTATATCTTACTTCACTACATTTAACCACCATCTAATAATCCTTAATTATATTTTTCCTATTTTTGAATAGTAGTACAAAATACCCCAACTCTTAGCTCCTACCTTTTTGTCAGATGCTAAAAGTTCTTTAACGTCATTTATATCATAAAGAAATGTCTCTATATCCTCGACATCTTCCTGATATTCATTACTTATTTCCCCCTTGGCTTCTACAAAAACCATTATAACAGATTCATCAGATAAACCAGCAGAAGAAAATACTTGATTACTTTTTTCTCCGATGCTAACAATATCTAAGCCAGTCTCTTCTTTCAACTCTTTTGCAACTGTCTCATCAATAGTCATACCTGGGTCTATCAAGCCAGCAGGAAACCCATATTCATAATCATTTATAGGTGCTCGATATTCTTTAGCGACAATAAGTTTTCGTCCTTCAAGAGTATCAACAGTAACTACCAATACTACAGCATCGGGGGTATTATCCTGATAGGGATCCTCTTTCCTTGATGCAAATATCCAACTACATATCTTCTTTTTAGAATTAATATATTGGACCCTAAATAAATTAATCCATTTCATATTTGTAAGTTTAACACTTGATATTATTTCTTGTTTCATTTGTAAAAATCTTCCATCTCTAAATCCATTTTAATTGTGGTTTTTTTCAATTTTCTCAAAACCCTTTTAACAGCCAGTCTAGCACACTCTTTACTTAAATTATATTTTTTGCCCAATCTGGCAAAAGATATCTCACCATAATAATAATCTTCTAGCATAGATCTTTCTCTTGATGTTAAATGAGCATCACTAAGAAAATTATCAATAATATCTGATCTTAAATTAAATTCTCTCTCTAATCTATACTCTCTTAAATCACCTTCATCGATTTCACCGATATATCGTATTCTATCAAAACTCTTCTTTTTTCGGGTAATAATATCTTTTATTCCCAAGTTAAAGCCACCATAGGCATAAGTGGAAAATTTAAATCCTGTATCAATATTATACTTAAGAGCAGAGAAACAAAATTTTAAATACATATCACTAACAAAATCATCTTCTAAACACTTCGGAATAACACGTTTATTTATGGTGTACTCTATAAACCCGTCCAGTAACCTATAGTTATCTGTTATTAGTTTTTTTTGTTTATCTGTTAATCTATTAGTCATCATAAAAATCACAATAATCTACTTTCAAAGCATTATACCATAAACTCCTTTCACTTTCAAACATAAAAAAACCTACCCATTCGAAAATAGGTAGGTTCCCACAACTTTACACACCACTAATTTATATCATAATCATTCGATCTACGGAAAGTAGGGATACTATCATAATTTCCTCTTGCCATTGCTGATCGTTCTTTTGCCTTACGAATCTTCTTTGTTACACTCTTATATCCCTTATCAGCTTTATTCCAATCTTTACGATCTCTTTTGAAGTTTCTTTTGTGATTGTCGTAATACCAAGTATTACAACGACAATCTCGCCAAGGGATAGTTCCTTTTCTTTGACTGTGGATTATCTCTTCATGATCACTTTTTCCAGAAAAAGAATAAATTGATGCTCCACAATTACAATCACGTTCAATGTGATCACGTCTTCTGTACGTTCGGCTCATTCTGAGTCTCCTAATTAAATGTTTTATTTATTAACTAAAAAAACTCTGAACTCCAATCTACCAATCTTTGCATAATATTCCTCTTTGCTATTTATTAGGCACTTGTTTTTCTGTGCTTTTGAGCATGTCGTCTTTGCGTAGCGGTAGTGGTGCTATATCTGTTGCTAGGATATTTATCATGTCCTGGGCAACAACCACCATCTTTTTTACCATACGCTTTCATAATCTACTCTTTTAAAAAATTCAACGCCTGGAAAATTGCTTTTCTTCTATTTCTTTAATAAATTCACCAAGTTTTGTATGTAATATCTTCAATACATCAATAGATTCTGTCTCCCATATATTACCAGAACCACTTGCATTATGAACATAAAAATGTTGAAGATCTTTTGTATGCATCTCTATACCCGCAACTTTTTTAAAAGACTTATACTCTTCTGAATCAAATAAAGAATTAGGTTGTGGAATTGGTATTCCTGCCTCAAGCATATAAGATAAGACTACCACAATAGCTTCTCTCACATTCTCCTTACACTCCTCTTTTGTTCCACCATCATTCATCACTGTAGGCATCTCTGTACAAAATCCAACATAAGTAAGATCTTCGTGAGACTCAATAGTGATGTGATAATCTCTTGCAAGTTCTTTTGCTGTTTGAGTATCTTCTTTGCTGAATTGTCTATCTATTGAATTGTCGCTCATTACTACATCCTGTTCTTTAATACTGCTTCAATTTTGACAAAGCCCTGTTTTTTCTAATTTCTTGAATTGCATAATACGCTGCAAGTTCTTGCTCATCACTTTCTTTCGCCATTCGAGCTGCCTTGGCTCTCAACTCGGCAGTAAGTTTTGCGTATTTTTTTTTTGAACAGGTCGAATAATATACACCTTTTTTAAGTTTTGCCATTGTTTAACCTCTTTATCGTATTATTTCTTATTATTTTTTTTTATTTTTAATATTCCAAACATCATCAGCAGTTCCGTATAGTCCGTCTGCTCCAGCAGAAAGAAGAACATAGGAATCCTTATGATAAGGAACAGAATATATACCACTAGGGATAGAAGGATTAACAAGATCGTCATAGAAATCAGGATTTCCAGTCCCCCCGACACCTACAGGATTTGTCCAATCATAAGGATGAGGTTCTCCGTCATCGCTCCTGCCCAAATTAAAAATTCGCCAATTATCATTATAATTATAAATGCTACTGTCTACCATTGTTGATACAAATATATCTGTATTTTTTGCTTTAAAATACAATATAGGTGAACCTATCTTTATATTTCTGATATCAGGAGTTGTAATCTTTACTCTTTTGTAAACATCTGTCAAGACGGGAGCGGGCATTAACCCAGTTGATAAAGCCAATCTATCATAATCTCCAGGGTAAATTCCCCCCAAAGCAAATCCATAAATTTGAGCTATTTGAAAAGCATTAACTCTATCAACATCTAAATACAGATTTTCCCTATTAGCATAATTTAAGCTATCATATGGCCTATTAGGAGCTATAGCGAGATTATCGTCATCTGCGTTCCAAGTTGATAAATCATCAAATCCATGCAGATCTCTACCAATTAATGCTTCTGCAAGCTTCTGAGCACCTAATGTATCGTAACTTGCTCCATATTCTACACTAGATTCAGGATACTCATCATCATTTTCATATGCCCACATCTCGAGACCAATATCGATAGAGTGGAATTGACTACGTTGTGTTAAATCTAAAGCTATTCTTCTAACTTTTCTCAGACTTGGAACAAGCAAGCCAATCAAAACCGTAATAATCGCTATAACGGTCAATAACTCAATGATTGTAAAACCTTTTTTCTTCATGTTCTTCCTTTCAAAAAAATTAAAACCATTTACCATCTTTTTAACAAAATTAGGACATCTTCCTAATTTGACATATTGATCTTTTGTTAATTTTCGTTTTCTGCAAGAAGGGCATTCTCCAGAATTAACTCTTTCTAAAACCTCTGTAGAAGTTTCTTCAATATGTTTTGTTATCTCATATGCTTCATTGCTCATAATGCTTCCTTATTAAAAAATATAAATGGAGGTAGCGGGCTTCGATGCCCGCGTCATCTATACTTTCCAACTAAATTTCTACATGCTTAGTCACTTTTTAGTTTTTAGTAAGTTATATCTTTAGTTAGCAACAACTCTCAATATATTAAACACTTACTCCAAATTAATTTTTCATTCTTATCGTCATGGCATTGATAAGACTTATCCTGAATTGTGACGTTCTTTCTCAGCCATCAGGAGTGACCGATCAGAACGGGCATGCCTTCTATCAGGCAGCCATTGCATAATTGTAATTGCCAATTAAAAGCATTTTGATAGGTTTTATAGTGGCCAACTATCATCCACTGCATGCAACTTAATTTTCTAACGTATGATTCGAAACCAGTTTACCCCCTAAATTTATTTAACCATATTTTTAATCTTCCAAATTTGTAGGCATAACATTTAGGATAATCAATATTCTTTAAAAAATTACTTATCTTGTTAATATTTTTTTTTGTTTTTAGTATATATATATTATTTTCTTTGGTAATAGAACTATCTAATCCATATTCTAATAACTTATTTCTCAACTTATTAACATCTCTAGGGTCAAATCCCATTGTTGCTAAAGAAAAACCATAACCGATTTTATTTACTGTCCCATCTCCCAAAAACCAGTGTAGAAATAACGAATCATTAACTACTAAATTATCAGGAACTATTTTCTTTTTATTTTCATACCATCTATCTCTATACTCTTTAAAAAAAGAACGAGTCCTAACAAAACATCTTGAATACTTTTTATTTGTTCTTTTATCTATATAACTATGAGGATAAATTGTGACTGTCATATCTATGCTACTAAATTTTTCTCTTAAAAAATCAGCATAGACACCATATTTGGTCGTATGGCAATATTGGCCTGATTTAGATATATGCCCATCGCTTAACATCTCGCCTTCTATCCATGGTTCTATTT
>Ga0307928_10004825_pt1 | contig 10203 bp, 20 predicted proteins | sample AceLakmetagen232_FD_201815 | JGI IMG/M metagenome (GOLD analysis project Ga0307928, IMG submission 201815) | Saline water microbial communities from Ace Lake, Antarctica - #232 | ecosystem: Environmental > Aquatic > Non-marine Saline and Alkaline > Saline | place: Antarctica: Ace Lake...
ATCTTTAGTAAATATATACTCACACTCAGGATGATCATAAAATACTCTAGAATCTAATAAGGCAAACTTCTCTTTAGGAAATCGTCTTTCCCACCATCTAACTATTACATGATGTCCATGAGCTTCAAGTAGATTTGCTATCCAGTCAACTTCTTCTGTCATAGTAAAGCTACTTGCAAGATAAATCAACATCTTTTTTACAACTCTTTTAGTATTCTCATGAGTTCTTTCTTCACTTCAGCAACGTCTTTACTATCAAGTGCATCATTAAGACGAGAAATGAGTTTCTGAACTCCCTTGATTTCTTCTCCTCCAAAGATTCTATTAAGAAGCATCTTTTGTAGATCAACTCTCATTATTCGTCTCATGACATAATAGTTTATAACACTAGCTGTAGTTATAGAAACAATAGTCGTTATGAGACTAATTAGAAACTGATTTATTTCCATTGTTTTTCCTTCACTTTATATTGATAGTTCTTTTAAAATGTAGTTAGTATTTATTACTTTATTATATTTAACTGTATTATTGTTAAATACTTGTTTATCCATTATGTCATCATCATAAGAAGGGGGGGATATCCCACAAACTTAAGGTGGGTAGTTTAGTGATATGTATATATTGATAATTACACTTATATTTCAATATATACAAGATAGTTATAGTTCCTCCTCTAATTCTTTAGCCCACTCAATTCCTTTTTCTGATAACTTTAGGAATCTACTTCTATGCTTTATTGGAAGAACATATTTACTATACTTCAATGTAAGTAATCTATCATAGACATAACCTCTTGAATAGTTATTGAACTCAGCTATTATGTCTACAAGAGTAACTTGTTTGTTAGTATCTTTTTGTTTCTCATATATAAATCTAATTATCTTTTTATCTATATTCATAGTCCTATTATCCTCCTCCATTCTGGTGGAAGTGCTTCTGCGAACCAACTCGGAATACTTCGTCTTGTTCTTTTAAGTAGATCTATGAATGACTCATCAATAACATAGTATCTTGCGACATCTGTCTTTGACCTCACTGCACGACCATAAGACTGAATCACTTGCTTAAGTGCTTCTAATCTATACCACTTCCATTCTTTCTTTTCGAGTCTTCTTGCGACTCGTTTATCACCTACATACATATAAGGAACCTTAAACAGAACCTGTGCTTCACATAGTTCACCTGCCCAATCTTGTCCTTCTGTATAGGCTACTGATAAAAACACTTTTCCTCCTCCTGATAAGAAGTCTTCAAGTGCTTCTTTCCTTGTTCCTGGAACTTGTGTTATTATTCTACTATTATACTTATAATCAAGTAGATCAGATATTTCTTGTGCGTTCTGATAACTTACACAATGAACAGCCACATTTACTCCTTCTTCTATATCCATTATCATTTCAAGTGTTCTAACAGCTATTCCCATATTCTCGTCACGATACTTATAAGTTAACTTGCCAATAACTTTATCAAGTATAGGTCTGTTCTCAACAGGAAATATAGAAGGTAACTTTATATGTTTTATCTCTGAAGCTCTAAAACTTAAGTCTAGTCCTACTTGTTTTACATAGTTTTGAGGATCAAGAATCGTTGCACTAGATAGTATAAACTTATTTGAACGATTCCAGATGAATTCTTTAGTAAAAGGTCTTGCATAAAGTGGCTGTATAAGATAAGTTTTATAACTTCTTCCTTTAAAAGTAACCCATCCATGTTGCCAAACCCACTCAGTTTCATCTACTGTTTCAAGAAACCTTGTTGCATTACTTTTCCAATTATTAAGTTTGATACTTGACTTTGCTTGATCAATAGATAGTTCTTCACCAAGCATAGTTAACTGTATCATATTCTCATGTTCGTCTTCTACTTGAGACATAACTGTATTTACAAGTGCTTTGACTTCATCTTGAGTTCTTAACTCTTTATCCAGAAGTGTTCTTATATTCATATAAAGATCATAAGGCATAGCATAGGGAGATATAATAAGATTTACACTATTAACTACATGACCTTCTAGATTATGACATTCATCAATGACTGATAGATCTCTTCTTCCAAATGAAAAGTCAGTCTGAACTCTACCCTCGAGTATGAAGTACGCAAACGACATAAGTGCAGTGAATGAAACTAAGGCTTCAGCTTTCTGCATATAATATGGACACTGTTGTAATTTATCACACCTAACTTCTTTTAGTCTTTGGCATAGTCCTACATCACAAGTTGCATTAGGATCAAGAGTACACCAGTAATTCTGTCTTCCTTTGATCTCAACGAAATACTGAGCTAAAAACCTATCATTAAGAATTTGGTCAATCAGTGTAAGTTGGGGAGTAACATAGAACGACTTAAATGTTCTTGTAAATGTAGCATTAATCAAACTCTTTCCTAGTCCAGTAGGAGCTTCAAGTATAACAACTTTACCACCACTGTTAAAGTGATTATTGATTAAGGTTACTGCTTGTTTTTGATACTTCCTGAATTCAGGTGCAGGGAAGTTCTTAAGTATTTCTTCAGTCGATACCACGAGTAATTAGCTCCCACTTAGTCTGGTCGAATAAGTTTGTAGAACCGAATCCTGTCTTTGCTTTGATAGTTGGTATTCTTTTATTAAGAATCTCATATCCAATACAACTACGACCTAACCTAAAGGCTTCAGCCATAGTTGTTCCTGTTCCTAAGAAAGGATCAAGAACTGTGTCCCCAGGCTCTGAATATATTTTGATACAGCGACTAGGAAGCTCTGCAGGGAATACAGCACCTCCTGGGAGATCCTTAGCACTGTTTGCTGGATTATCAAATCTCCAGTGTCCATCACACCACTTTATCCAATCTTCTTTAGAGAAGTCAAGTTTCTTAGGTCTCCACTTTCCTCTCTTCTTAAATGCCCAGACATAAGCTACATTTGAACAAGCTCTTGGATCATTCTTCATTAAGTTTCCATAAAGAAGATATTGGAATTTCGAGGTAGCTGCTCCAGCTTCAAACTTCTTCCAATACCATCTACTAAGAAGATATAATCCAGAATCCTCAATAGGATCAACCATATCTTTTACTATTGAGATTTCTCTAGGATAGCCATATAACCAGCTTCCTGTAGGAATATCTTCCCAATTCACTACACAGAAGCCTCCTGGCTTAAGAACACGATAACATTCTTTCCAGACTTCTCCCATACGTTTATTAAATTCTTCACGATTTGTACGAGATAAGTCGTCCTTTGATTCTGGATCACCTTCTTCAGAAAAGTGAACAAGAAACCAGTAAGGAGGAGAAGTAACAATAAGTTGAACTGATTCAGATTCAACTTCTTTCATATTCTCACTAGATGCTATTACTACTTTATAGTTTAATTCTGTCATTTTTCTTTACTCCATTTACGATATTCTATTATAAATACAGTCATAATTGGAACTAATCCAACTAAGAATATTTCAGCAGGAACTACTAATGAACTAAATGTCCATACTATAAAACACTTTAGACATCTTATCATTCCATTTGACATTGATCTAACTTTCTTTTTTGGCATTATACTCTACTCGTTTAGCTTTCTAAATAACTCCATTAAGTCTTTATAATCATCTAATAATTTAAGACCTTTTTCTGATATATAATATAGATACCTAGTGGTATTTGTACTTCTTTTTTCAACAAATCCAAGCTCAGAGAGAAGTTCTAAGTATTTTTTTGCAGTACTACCAAATTTAGTATTTTTAAAGATATATGATGGCTTATGACACCATCTTGTAGTATCAAGCACAGTAAGAGCTACATATATTAATTTTCTTCTATGTCTTAACTTTTTATCCATTCTTCTTCTTCCACACCTAGTATTCTATTATTTCTTTGTTCTAATGTGACTTCTATCCAGTCCTTATTATCTTTACATCCACCTTTATACTGTTTTGCACAGTATCCAACCCTACCACAATTCTCACAGGTTTTCTCTTCTTCAATTATCTTGGCAAACTCCAGAATGGCTTTGATAGTGGATTATAAAGATTCTCACTACCAGATATAGCTCCAGACTTAATATGTCTATTATGGAAAGTGAAAGTATATTTCTGTTTATCCCAATAACCTATTCTACCCCTACAATCTCCAAGTATCTCAGCTTCTTTCATTGAAAACCCTTCATTACAGACAACATGATAACCTCTACCTGAAGGCGACCTATAAGCCTTAACATCAGTCTTCCCCATCATCTCAGCATTAGCTAAAACTTTAAATAATGGTAGATGAGCATTACTATCTAAGTCAATTCCTCTCGCTATCTTAGGTCGATGTTTCTTCGGGACTATTCTTACTCGTCTCATTGTCTGAAGTCTCCAGCTCTTTAAACAGCTACTACAAAAGCTTGCTTAGTCTGATACTCTCTCATAAGCTCGCCTCTCATATTATACAAGTACTTACCGAACCCAACCTTATCAATTTCTTCAGTACTCTTCTCAAATCCTATTATAAATACTGCCTTTCCAAAGACAGATATAGTAACAGTTTTTGCACTATACTTCTTGATTAATTCAGCTCGTTTCTTTTTTAGATACTCACCGAATCCTAAGTCATTAATGAGTTGTTGATCTACACTAGTAGCAACAATCAAGATAATTTTCTGCATTTCTTTTTTCTTACTCAGTTTTTTCACTTTCCTTTATTTTAAATTTCATTTAGTTTTCTTCTTCTAACCAAGCACAGTAAACTTTGAAGATTTTATCTATACCATGCTCCAAGGCTTGTTTTCTGATTTGAGATAACTGATAGCCAATAGCTGCACCTGTTACCCCAAGTTTTTCTCCGATCTCTTTATGTTGAAATCCGAGACCTCTTAGTTTCACGATAGTTGCTATGTCCTTTTGATCTAGTTTTTTCATTTATCTCATACCCTTTTTGCCTGGAGTAAACCAACCACCTGCTTCTCCAAGTGGTATAGACTCTGACCAGTCTATTACTCCAACTTTTTCCTCATTATTTGAGGAGGTTCCACTTCTGTCCCACCACCAGTAATATGCTATACTAGTTACATCTTGCTGATATAATGTAAGTTTAGTAGTTACTTCTTTTAAAGTTATACTTTCTTCAGAACTTGTCTTTACATCTCTAGAATTAAACATTTCAGTAAACCAGTCTAAGATTTTATAGACAGCTAACATATAGTAGTGTTTCTCAAGATCAACGAGAGTTGAATAATCAAGAGTACAAGAGACTCTCAGGGTATTATACTTATCAAAGGTATCTGTTGTACCAACAACAGTATAATGCTTGAATTTAGGAACTATAACATAATATGAGATTAATTCTGTAAGAGTATCTCTTTCATTAATTAGTCTAGTTAACTCATTATTAACAACAGCAAGATATCTTCTTTGACTTGTAGATGCTCTTTTTTGCTTCATTATACCAGCAATAGTTTTTCTTGAGCTTCTAATTCTCTTTGAGATATCATTACGACTTTTTTGATTTATAATAGGAATACTTTCTATACGAATAGAATCTTTTTCTATTAATCTATTAAGAATAGTAAGAGTATCAATATCACTCATTTCCACTGAAGAAGAAATATCAGTTAATCTATGAGAATCAGGATATCCAGACATAAGATACTGTAATATTTCCTTTGTTTGTTTCTCACTCAAGTCTCTCTATCTCCTTTTCGTTTCTTACTCCTTCTAGACAACTTTTTGTTCCTCTATGAATACAGTCTTTAACATTACAGATTCCATCTAGAAGATAAACTGTACCTCCACCACTATAACAGAATCTTTTCTTAGACTCAGCTGTTGATTTAAACTTCTTTCTTAATTGAGCATCTGCCATTTCTTTATGCTGTTTACCCGACATATTTTAACCAGTCCTTAAGATTATGTCCTTTAAGAATAGCCCACCAAACACTTAATGTAAGTTGATCTGGACTTGACTCTAGAAATCTTTTACGAATAGGATTCCAAGGAATTACAATATAGATATAGTTTCTCCAGTTGTAACTCTTTGGTCTTATCTCTAATATTAATACTACTTTAATCTTATTTGATATTTCTTCATAAGCTTCAAACTCTTGTCTTGAGATACAGAACTTTCCGATTCTATCATATCCATTATACCCAGATGTAGTTTTTACTTCAACAGCATAGCTATTAATAGGTCTACCAACTATTTTATTATTTAGAACACCAACTGTAAAATCAGGATAAATCTTTTTCTCATCAAAGATTGCAGAGTGCTCTTTAATAAAGAGATTCATTACTCTCTTTTCTGCACGTTCACCTAAATCTTTTCGTTGCTGAGACATAAAGTTATCACTCAATAACTGCTTCTTTTTTATCCTCGTCTATAACTGGATCGTCACTTAACAAGACAGTGATATCTTGTTGTCCCATACCTAATCTGTTTTTGTAGTTACAGTCTATTTTATCACCTTTTATGACATGCCAACTACAATCTTTACATTCTATATCAAGACAGCTCATTATTATTCACCTACCCCTGGAATCACTGGTGCTATATAAATTTTGAAATAAGCATCAAAATTAAGTTGATATTCAAACAGAATTGGTATCAACTCAGTACCAAAACTTACTTTTGCTATATTGGTAAAGCACTTACCAATCTGAACAGCACTCTTAAGATAATCATCTAACATAACCCATTTAGCTTCTGGATTAAAATTCTTAGCTATTATAGCTTTTGTATCCTCAAGAACATTTATTACCTTTGAGCTAGCACCGTTAAGATTAGCAACAAGTTGATTCTCATCACCAATACTAAATTTACAATAAGGCGTATCAACTCTGGCAGCATCTTTTACTACTTCATCTAATGCTCCTAGATCAAGTTTGCACATTGAGTCATAAGGCATTTTCTTAGGAACCATTGATGGTTCTATTTCTCCAAGTATAGGAATTTCAACTGCCTTAAATCCATATCTAGATGGAACCATAAGATCAATACTATTCTCTTTATCTCCATATTCCATAGTCTTAATAGTCAGCATTGTTGTCCCTGCAGGATTGACAAGATGCTTTCCTAGTTCCTTAGTATCAAAGCTAACTTTATGAACCTTTTTGACATCATACTCATCAAAAACTGGTCTTCTAAGACCTACATTAGCAAGCATGATTTTAGATTCATCTAGAGCTATTATTGAAAGACCTCCTTCTTGGAATATAAAGACTGGTTGTGAGTTAGGTTCAGTTACTATTGTAATGGCATCACAGACTTGTTTTAATATCCTACTTTCTATTTCTATCTCGATCATTCTTTGTCTAACACCTTTGGATCATCAACTATTCGTTGTATTTGTCTTTTCAAGTAATCAGCAATTTTAATAAGATTAACATCACCTATAGATTTAACAGGAATGTCTTCACACTCAAACTCAATGGATTTTGTTTTACTAAGCCCAACACTTTTCTTATCTCCATTTATATCATTATAGTATAAATATACTGCTTTGTTACTTTTCTCATCAATAGCTACACGAAACTTAGTTCCGTTTAGTTTAACTTGACCTCGTCCTTCATATCGTGTCAGTTCTGCTTTCATTCTACATTACCCACCTTGACTCGTCTATTTTAGTTATAGCGAGTATCTTTTTAAAGCTTTTTAAGGCTTCTGGATTGTTGTCACTTTCAAACATTATCTCCTTAGTGAAATCTGAAGATAATTTATTAACAAGACGATTCTTTAATACCTTTCCTACACGAACCTTCTTTGTAGTTTCGCCTTCTTCAACTTCTTTGACTTTAATGAATAATCTTATATCTGCAATATGATCCATCTTTGGATATGACTGATTCTTCCTCTTACCAGTTTTCTCTTTTTTCTTCCACTCATCATCCATCTGAGCACTGATAATAAGGTTCATCTTAAATTCTTCTTTAATCTTACTGAGAAATTTAGACATCTCAGCGTTTACATACTTCCATTCTGTTGGATGTAAAGAGCTTCTTTGAGCTTTATTCTTTTGTATTTCTTGTAGTGCTTCTATACCTATAATTAATCTTAAATGAGATCCTGTTTCAATAATAAAGGTCTTTCTTCCGTCTATATGAGCTTGATTTAATGCTGTTCTAACATCTTGAAATGTCTTACATCTGAAATATCTATCATCACAATCGTCTGGGTATAATTTTCTTACTATTTCAACTGATTCTCCCATTTCTGTGAGGTCTGCCAAGGCTGGATTAGAAAAAAGTAGAGATAGATGAGTTTTACCATCGCTAGCTTCAGCAATCAACTCTACGATCACTGGAAATGGTATTACTCCTTTTTCAATAATATCTTGTTGATTGCTTATTTCACTCACCTACTCTAATACGACTTCTTCGGTTTCGATCTCGACTGCTTCTTCAATCTCGACCTTACCAAGGTACTCTGATGGTAATAGTAGCCTAGCGATTGGAGTCTGTCCTGCACTCTCAAGGTTCGCGTGTTCTAGCCACCTGAAGTTCATGCCGTGAAGTGACTTAGCGAATGTTGTCATCTTCTCAGCTGCGTTCTTACCTGAGCTATCGGTTTCCTTTAGAGCACCACAAGTGTTCATAGCACCTACGAAGTACATCCACTTGGTTAGATTCACTCTGCTTGGAGCATACCACTCATACTGATCCTTCTCATATTCAGCTGTTCTGATTGCGATGCAAAGCTGAGGACGCTTCTCATACTCAACTTTACCAATCATACCAAGAGGGTCTGTTCCGTATTCTGCATCTACTATATACCCAACAAAGTCTTTTGTTGCGTCTACACCTTCTTCAGGTGCGAATGCTATTGCTTTTTCTTCTTTTGCCATTATTGGTCTTCTCTTTCATTTAACACTTTACTTTCCAGTCTAGGAGCAAGGCAGTTTTCGCCTCCATAGTTATAGCACTATGGTTTAAATATCTATTCTGCTAATATGTTCTTACCGTCTTTTTCAGACTTTTCCATCGATCTATTAATAGCCATAATAATAGGTGTAGACATAGACTTCCTCATATCTTCTTGAAGCTCAAACTCGATTGTGGAGAACATCCCATAAACATCAGCAGGAGTTATTGTCTCAATAAGCATTCTAATTATGGTCTTTAATATTCTTAATTTTCCAACAGAAGTAAGTTCAGTATCTAATATAGCTATATTCATCTTTATTATAGATGGAGATAACTCAATCATGAATTTTTCAATAAGATCACTTTCTTCTTCAAATATAGCTACACCATCTTTCTGTAGTTCTTTAGCTTTCCTAATAAACTCTCTATATAGGACTTCAGTTGCTAGTCTATCATACTTTTCATTTTCTGAACTCATAACAATTTTCCTCCTTCTAGAATAACTCCCAGCTTATGATCATGAGTTGTGAGTTGTGCAGCTATATCATCCAACTCATCTCTAATCACATCTTTCTGGAATCCAATTAGATTCGTTCTTAAGTAAGTAACAGCACGAATTAGTTTCTTACCTGCTGTCATAGACGAGACCATCTCAAACATCTTAATTGTCTTAGGATTGCCATGCTTATCAGCCATCTCAAGATAGTCTTCTATATTATCATAATAGAATTCTTTCATTTTACTTTTCTCCGTGTTCTTTTAATCATTCTTCTTTCATTCGTTGTTGAAGTGAAGGATTCTTTATATAAAAGCCTCTATCTTCTGTTTCAAAGAAACCAGTACTAGAAACAATGTAAACTCTAGTTTTCTTGCCTTGCTTATCAGCTTTTCTAATTGTTTGCATAGTTCCAGACTTCTTAAGAGACTTATTTTCTGGTAAGAATCCCCAGAACTCAGTCCCCCAATCTGCCATCTTTTGGTTTCTTGTGTAGTAACACTGTGGCTTTTCTCCAATCGGAGGAAACGCCTTGAAACTAATTTCTGCAAATATTTGCATAAGTTTTTCAAACCAGATATCAACCCCACCTTGATCACTTCGTCCTGATCCAGTAACATCAAAGCTCTTCTTTATGTTAGGAATGTTATCAACTAAGTTCTTAACTACGATATATTTCTGATCACGAGTCCAGCCTTTTTCAACTGCACCTACGACAATAAGTCTTCGAGAACCTTTATTTATTATACTCACTCTAATACCTCCAATGGTTCTGCACCAGTATGATGTCTTATCATAAAGCACCAGAAATGCTTCCAGTTTTCTGGTATAGTGGGAATCCCAAAGAAATAAGCATAGAATCCATTTCTAGCTCTTACTTTATCAGTATATTGTTTTCTAGTC
>Ga0307928_10004826_pt1 | contig 10202 bp, 20 predicted proteins | sample AceLakmetagen232_FD_201815 | JGI IMG/M metagenome (GOLD analysis project Ga0307928, IMG submission 201815) | Saline water microbial communities from Ace Lake, Antarctica - #232 | ecosystem: Environmental > Aquatic > Non-marine Saline and Alkaline > Saline | place: Antarctica: Ace Lake...
CGGGTAAAGAGCATTGAGCTTTTCGGCATTCTGCTGGACCAGTTCTTTTCGGTGCGCCAGAATGCAGCCGCGAACATGCGGCGAGTCTACGTGCCACTTCTTGATGATACTGGCCATCGACACGCTCTTCCCGGCCCCGGTCGGCAGCACGACGCACGGGTTCGTGTCCTTCGTGCAAATGTGCGCATGAAGCGCTTCTTCGCACTCGACTTGGTATGGGCGCAGCGTGAACGTCATTCCACGCCCTCCCTAATCTCGGCACTTCTGTCGCTTCGCACGATGGCCACGCGGCCCACTTCTCCGAACTCGAACTCCACAGCCTGATACCCGAACCCGTCGCACCTTGCTATCGGAGTGAGCTTGTTAATGTCGTCGCGATACCTGAGCTTCCATGCTTCCGCTAGCCCTGAACATTCCCCCTTCCAGACGATTCGAGAATCTCCCTTAGGATATCGAGTGAGGATGTCGCCTACACAGTGGCCCGTGACCTCAGCATTAAACAGTCCCTTTGCTGATTCAAGGAACTTATTAGCGAGCGCTGAAACGGGAAGAGTGTGAAGTTCGGTGGACGCGTAGCCGATTCCGCCGTGCATCCACTTACTTCCGTCGACATTTGTGAATTCAATGTAGTCATTTCCTGCCGGGTCCTTCCCGTAGTCGGACGGTTCCGCGAAGCTCAGAAGGCCAGGCAGTACTAGGTGATCGTCGCACGTTTTCTGTTGGTCTTCGATCGACAGGCCGCGTGCGTGTTTGTCGCATTCCCACCTAGCGTGGCCAGCACAAGTTGGTGTCGAGTGGCAGCACTGTCGGCAGTTGACGGCCGGGACCGGGAGGGCTACGTCGCCGATGCCCCAGCACAGCGAGTGGGCCGAACAGAACTTGCACTCCCACCAATCCATCCGGTCTGTCATACGCTCTGGTGGCTCTTTTGTGAGAATGATTCGTTTCGCTCGTTTAACTAATGCTTTTGCCTGAAACGATTCGTAGTATACTCGCTCAGGATATAGCTCATCAGTGTCCTTGTTTTCCGCTAGGTACAAGGCCCTGCCCATGCCAGTCTTGTGCATATAGACTTGCATCTGCGCGTAGTGAATTGGCTTGGAATTCTCGACGCCGTCCTTTTTGAGCTTCGCGAACGATTTGGCGTTGCACGTCTTAAATTCGAGTACATGCCAGGTCTTTTCGGCACCCGGGATACCCAGGCCGCATCCGTCCATGTGGCCGGAGAAATGCCCGCCTATATCGCTGACCTCAAATTGCTCGCCTGTTGCCGGGTCAACGTCGTGGACAGTGCAGCCGATGTCGCGGAGGTCCTTGATCATTCGGATCTCTTCCAGGTCGCCTGTCTCGAATAGGCGATAGATACGGCCAGGGAAGTCCTCCCTGCAACAGGCGCGAAAAGTGTACCACAGAAACCGATCGCACGGGTGCCCGATGATCGACGCCCCGAGGTAGCCGCGGTACGGGCCCGCGTCGCCAACTTCCTTGTAGTGAGCGTATATCGCCGCGGTGATCGGCGATTCTTTTGGAATGAATTTATCGAGGTCACCCATCCAGACTCTCCCATCCGGTGCTGATTTCCGCCGCCAAGACCGCTGGCGGGGTTTCGTTCACCACTAGGGGATGCACCTCATAGAAGTACAGCCTCTCGGCGGAGTTCGTGAACACGAAAGCTACTCGGCTCTCGCCAGTGTCGTTTTTAACTGACTCAAACCGCAGCGCCATGTTGCCAGCTAGTTTCGGATCAATGCGACAAAGCTCGCATAGAACCATACCGGCACGCATAAAAGATGTCCTGTACTCTTCGACGGCCTCGCAGGCTCTTTTTTCGTCGTAGTCTCGGTTCATGCTTACTCTAGCCTTTAACTGTTACGGCGACCTTCTTTGGCTTCCGCTCGACGAGCTTCGCGAGCTTTGCAAAGAAGTCTGGGTTATTCACCCTGTACCACTCGTATCCATCTTCGTCGAGGGAACGCGTTGCCGGCGACTTGACTGGCGGATGAAGTTCGGCCTCTTTGCATAGGTCATCGATTTTGTCGCAGTCCGCCGAAATAGTGAAACCACGTTTCACAACAACCTTGACTTTGCCGGGGAGCGTGATCGTCCGCTGGCCATCTGCCGGTCCATCGATCAGGGATGCGAGCTTCGACTCAACTTCGATTCGGTCAGCCTTGTCGGAGGCCTCCTTTACCTTGCACGCATCGAAGTCGGACGCGAGAACCACAATCGACTCGAATTCCTCTGGTGTAGGCGGCCTGAATACTTGCTTCGCCATTAGATTCTCCCTTGAAAACTTCAGTGATGGGCGCGGGCAGGACCCCTCCAAACCCATGAAGGCAGGGTTTCCGTCACGAGACGGCATGCGAGTGCGACTGGGGGAAGGGGTCTTGCTCACGTCCATGTGAGCTTCGACTCAGAACGCCTCAGCGGGGGCAGGCTTAGTCTTCCACGGGGCGACACCAACAGCCGGAGCGACAGGAGCGGCAGGGGCTACCGGAGCGGGAGCAACCGGGGCCACAGGGGCCGCGGGGGCAACGGGGGCAACGGGAGTGCCGGCAGGATAGGCCGCGGGGGCCGCGGGGGCCGCGGGGGCCGTCGTCTGCACTGGTCCGGGAGCCGGAGCGACGGGGGCCGGAGCCGCAAAGGCCCGGCAGTCAACTGGGGCGCCGGGGGCTGCGGGAGCGTAAGCCGCCGGAGCCGGAGCGGCCGGTGCCACGGGAGCAGCTGGGGCGGCCGGGGACGGAGCGACGGGAGCGGCGGGGGACGCAACAGCCGCGAACGGCTTGTAGGTGCGGATACTGTTGTCGCCATCCTTGGCGGAGACCTTGACGGCAGCGAGACACACCTTCCCGACAAGCTCTTGGGTATCACGCACGACGGCCAGCCCGACGGCCTGGCCGATGGCGGCGAGCGACCGCATGGAGATTTCTACGGCCTTGGCACTGGGATTGTCGATATTGAGCATATCCCAGAGCTTTCGCCCCTTCGCCGGGCCGTCCAACACGCACAACGTCAGCTTGATGTAGTTGCCGTCGCCGGCCTTAGTTCGCTTGATCTCGGCCGCCTCGATTTGGACCGGATAGTCGCCGGGCGTAAGGGGCAAGAAATCTTCCAGCGGAGCAACTGAACTCGTGTCGAAAGCACCGCCTTGCGGGGCAAAAAAAGCACTCAGGTCGCCAGCTTGGCCTATGGACATAGCATTCTCTCTTGTGGTGAAGTGATTGTGGTTTCCGTAAAGAGCTAGGCGTCGGTTCCGAGCCGACCCTTAGGCCAGTGTCCCGGCCATTGTTCCAGTGAATAGCCATAGGCGTCGTTCTGTGAGACGTGATCGGCCGTGTCACGATCCTTTGGGCTCGCCAAACAAAACGCTACGCTGCCTCGGTTAGCCCAAGCGCAAAATTCTTCTACTTCTTCGTCTGCTGGAAATACACAACTGCCCCGGCGACTTGCTCTTCTCCGCTGGCAGATCGGTTGTAGCATATTTCCATGCGAGCCCCTCCGGGCAATGCCCCGGCGGCCTCTCTCGCTGTTGCAATGATTGCGTCGAAAACTTCCTTCTGGTCGAGTGTAACTTTTACTTCTGTCTTAGGCATGATTTTTTCCCTGAAGTCAAACTAACGGCGAGTGATGCACGGTTGTTGTTCCGACGTTAGTAATGTGAGAGTCGGCCGCCACGATAGCAGCCAGGAACGCGTTGTAGTCGAGCGGCAATTCATAGGGAAGTCGCCCGTACACGCCACGGCCGCCCCCGGGGTGCGCCGGGTTCTTCTGCGTATACAGGAACCTGGCGCCGCCCGTGAGGTCGATCCCCCGCTTCGTTTCCTTGTTGAAGCCAACGTCTTCCTTCTTGACGACAACCTTCGTGTTAGCGAACAAGATAACGTCTGCCCATCGATACAAGAGATTGGCGGCCTTGTCGTGAATGTCGAACTGGTACTGATCGTAAGAGTCGCCGGCCGGATCGTCGAACCGTTTCACTTTGACGTGTCCGATGATGATGGACGCCATGTTGCGTTCGGTACGCAAGGTGTCCAGCCACTCCGTAATCATCCTCCAGTGCGACAGGGACATCGTGTAGCCCTTGCCGTATCCGCCGCCGACCTTCTCGATGCTATCAACATTTCCGTTGCTCGCACACACGTCGGCGTGAATGAGAGGCTCCAGCGTGCTGGCCGAGTCCAGAAAAACAGTCTGGAACTGGTGGGCATCGGACCGTAATGTGGACAGCCCGGACAGAAGATCGGCGACACTGTGGCTTGGCGGGAACGCCGGCACGTCGATGTCGTCGATACCTTCTTCACCCTTGACCGGCAAGCCGATAGCACCGGGCCACGCGGCGGCCCAGGTGCTCTTGCCGATCTTCTCTACGCCGAGAAGGATGATCCGCGGAGGCCGCATGACGGTTCCGCTCGTAATTGATTCGAGGTTAAATGCCACCTGTCTCTCCCTACCTAATTACTATCTTGAAGTCTTGCGAGAACTCTTGTCCGGAATCGACCAGCCATGCACCAACGGCAGCCTTGACCGCACCCAAGAGAATGCTTGCCGCATACTCTTCGTCTCTTCCCTCCCGGATGCCATCGACGCTACAAAGCAGGTGCTCGTCGCCTTCGGTGATAAGAAATACTTCCATGTCTCTCGCTCCAAGAGATTCGTTGTTTCTTGCTGTCATTGAATGCTGGCCTCTGTCGGTAAGGGTCCATTGTACCATCGATAAGTCGGTTTAGTATCAAGAAAACCGAAATTTTCTTAGATTTTCTTGGTAATCAGGCCCCTGGCAGTGTCGCTCGTAATAAAACCGGGCTTATCTTCTAGCCTGAGGGTCCGCTGCATGCCGATGCGGTCACTCTCGGCCTCGGCCTTGGTATCGTAGGGACCGCATTCGACTTCGAGGTCTTGGCCAGTAATCCACCACTCGCCGTCTCGCAATTCTGTTTTCATTGGTTTCACTACGCAGTGAATCGAGGTGTGCAGTGGCCGGCCTCGATCAATCGCTCCGCCATCCTGCCGTAAGAACCCTGGAGCGACCGCGCTAAGCCGGTGTCGATTAGCCCCTGAAACAGTTCTACGACTTTCCCCTCTTCTAGTTCTCCCTGCTCGTAAGCTATTATTGCTGCAATTCTGTCCATCGCCATGATGTTCTCCCGCATGAGGTTAAAGTGATACTGAATCAGTCCCAATACAGCATGGTTGCCCTACGCCGGAGCAAAAGCGGACATGTACACCTGGAACTGCCCCATTCCGGTGAGGCCGAACCCGTGCGTAGGATTAGCCTTGTGATACGCCTCCAATTCCAACTTGAATTGGCTGACGGTGAGAGCGGGTTCGTTGTCCGACCCCATTCCGGAGCTATCAACGAACCAACTTTCCTCTGTATCCTTCCATTCCGCGGACTCGAACTCTCGCAAGTCTGGAAACGGAATCGGCGGATAGCCTCTAATTTCCTCAGCACTATCAGGGACATGCGGTTCATCCGGTCCATCGAGAACTTGCGAGTCAGACGAATAATTCTCCATAGCAATCTCCATTGTGGTTAGTTACAAAAAGCTTCGGTCGGGTAGGCGTAGGGGCAGGCCAGCGGAACGAACGACACCCTTGCGACGCCCCGATCGTCAAGGAAGATGATCGGGTCGTTGCCGTCGCGACGAAACTGGTCACGTACTTCGTGGATTGTCAGCGGGCCCTCTGGATACAGTGTCCGCGGTTCGTCGGTCTCGATGATGATTTTATTTGCCAACATCGCTTGGCACCTCCGTTACGGTTGTCTCGGTTCCGCAATGCGGACACCAGTACAGGTCTTCGGGCCACTCGTTCCTAGTACAGGCAGACGGCTCGAACGCACTAATAACATCGACACACTCGCAATTGTCGCACTTGACTTCAATTTCTCCCATGGTTTCGCTCCAGTTGTTGCTGGTTGGTTTCCGATCCGGCCGCGGACGCCTGCCCCAGGGTCCGGGGCCGCAATCTACTCGGACCTGATTACTGTCGAGACTACTCCCCGCTGGCTGTACAGTAGCACCTCGAACCCCATGCTCTTCAACTTGGCGACCATTGCGACACTCAACTCCCCGCCGATCTCAGCACAGTCGCCCGGGATTGGGCACGTAACAATGGGCCCGGTGACAATCTCCGGGGGGAGTATATCGGGGGCCAGGAATGCCTCTTCCGCCCTTTTCGTGGCTTGTCCGATTGTCGGCGGAGTACCGCGGGAAAGCTTTTCGATGAACCCGTCGTCGCTGGCACGCCCTCCGGGGGTCGGTAGCTCGTCTTGCGACTTGGCTGGCCCCACCACTTCCGCCGGGTCGATATCCTCGACGCTCGACAGGGACCTCTCGAACCGAATTGAGTCGAGGCCTAGCGTCCGACATATCTCCGCAACAGCGTCGCGGAGTCTTCCTGCATCGATGGGGTTGACATACACGAAACACAGTATAGACCGGGCGTCACGCCCGGTCTGCTGCACGATAGCCGGAAATACCGTGCAATTGCCGAATTCGTCCACGATTCCGTCTACGGCTTCCTGGACATTATCCGGCATAATGAACGGCTGGCCAAGGGGGTTTTCGACCGGAATAGTAATCGTACATTTTAGCATTTCTCTTCTCCAGTTCAGGAAATTGGTTTCGACTATTTAAGTCTAATTCACGATTCGCTGCTTGTCAAGTAATTTCCAAACTAGCGAATCTTGACTACGTCTTCGAGTTTCCGGGGTTCCGTGTTGAGACCATACAGGCCGTCCTGATTACAGCACGCCGCTTCGCAACCTGCCTTCGTCCAGAACGCCATCATTCCGCCGTCTGGTGTTTTCCCTCCGTAGTATTCGTCATTGCAGTCGATCGGCGGAACTGGTCGCCCATTGTCCTTGTGGCAAACTACCCAGCAAGTTTTAGCCATTGCAGAACCCTTTCATTAAACATCTTGAATCGTAACAGTCCGCGAGTAGGCCGTCCAAGCAACGGCCGGCCCGTGGAGCGTTAGAACCATATTCTATCCGGGCTGTCGGTCCAAACGTGTTTGCCTGTTGACGCATCGAAGGTTCCGTCGGTCTCTTGCCCGCTAATAGCACGGCTATGCCACTCGTCAGAATCCGTCGTAATCCGTTTCCCGTCTACGACATAAGAGAACGACATCTTCTTCCAGATCATATCGTACCTAGCAAGGTCGTAACCGCCGAGGTGTTCCTTTGCCCAGGTCGGCAGGCTCTTGTGGTCCGGGCTGTCGAGGATTTCCTTCCGTTCCACAAGGTAATCCTCGTGCGACATTTTGACCCGTTCGACCGTATCCCATAATTCCTTGTACATCTCGCGAAACCGCCGCACCCTACGTAGCGTCAGTTTTAGTGATTGTCCCATGGTCTCATTCCTCTTGTGTGGTGATTGGTTTCGATCAAAGGTATTCGCCGTAATACTCTGCCCAGAACTCCGCCACTTCCCCGCCCCCTTCGATTGCTTCGCGAAGGTAAGCTACGCCGTCCGTAGTCAACCCGCCGAATTGCTTGCCGATCTTGTGACCAGACGGAAGCGTTTCGGCCTCCAGACACTCTTCGCCTGCCGCACAATTTATTGGGCCGTCACTTTCCTCGTCGTCGCCTGCCCGCTTTGGGAATTCGTCGGAATCGTAGCTCCATTCCTTATATGGGTCACTCGGAGCCTTTCCCTCTTCGGTTATCCGCTTGCGGATAACTTCACCGCAAGAGTCGCAATAGATGTCGGCCGCATAGATGTACGCCATGGTCTCATTCCTCGATCAAAATGGTTTCGGTTTCTTCGAGTTCCGTTCTAATCGCCCCTAGTTTGTCCTGATTTATCGCGGCCCATGCCCCAATAGCAGGCGGGAATAGGTCGGCATTCTCACCCCAGCCGTCTTCTCCCATGAACCCATCGTATGACTCTCCGCATGCCGATAGGAACGATAGCAGGTCGTCCAATCCGTTCAACAGATTGCCACCCCCACACCCCGATTGCATATTGTCGTTTTCATGCCCCACCCCGCCGGGCAGGTCGATGAAGTAATGGTAGCGAAACCGGCCATCATCGCCCGGCCTACTGGAATAGCGGATGGAAATGTAGGCGTCACCCACCTTTACGCCGGGCAGTAGGCGTGAAGTAATCTCAATCGGGTGTCGTAGAATCATCGGTTTCCTCTTAGGTTAGAATCGGCCCGTCGCGTTCGATTCGCTGTTGGCGACTAGCCAGACACAAACTACACTGGCTACCGTAAGGATGAATAGTGCAGTCATTGTGGTTCCTTTACTGCTGTGGTTCCCTTGGAATGTAAAACGCCCGGTCCGCGACTAAGTGTGACGGCCCCACTCTATTTTCCCGCCATTGCCGGCCCCTTTCTACCGAAGAGCACCGGATACCAGGTTGCGGACTCGGTTCCGGTTCCGCAAGTGTGCCATTATGGTAGCAATCCCCACAATGCCAAGATATCCCGTTGACCGGGCAAGTGTCGCACGGGCTGGGTTCAGGCGGCAGTTCTTCGGTGTTCTCGCCCATTGTTTCACCGGTTGGGTTGAGGGTAGCAATTGGGCCGATGCACTCCACTCAAAAGAGCATCGGGCGAATCGCTACGCTACGGGGTTACGGGGTCGGCCCAGTTCTCTAGCTTCCAGTCAATCGGTTTCGGCTGACAACTGACAAACTCCACAGCGGCCGACGATACCTCGAAATACATTGACTCTTGGCCGAGTATTCGGCCAAACTCAGCGACCATATCGCGAAGTTTGCCGACGCCCTTGTGGGCATCCTCAATGCACACGATGATCGTCTCGGTCCAGTCAACCGCTTCGGACCCGTCCGCCATGGTGTAGCGACCGAAGTTTTCGCCGGCCGACGTGTAGCCGCCGAATTCTACCGCAATACGCTGTCGTAAGCAAGATAGCTTGCTTTGGGGGAAATTCGCCCCGTTATTGTCGTGGAGGGGCAGTAAAAACGTGCATTTTACCATTGGTTTGCCTGTTGGGGTTGGAGTGTGGGTAATGGGCTAGGGTTTCGGAAACGCACTGTTGACGCCACGCTTGCACCTCTTGGACTATTCTGGTCTGGCAGGAAAGCATCCGGAGATGAATCGCATCGCCTTGCGGGATTCCCTAGCTTGCAACGGATCGATAGCGTGCAAGGCACACAAGGCGGCCGCAATCTTGTGCCGGCCAATCCTCGCGTCCCCGCCCCGGCTACCGAACCGGACTAGATAGCGACAAGCGGCGTGGTATTCTGGCGGGAAGTTTGCAAGTGGTTGGTGGTCCATGGTGTTCTCCCGGTTGTGTGGTGGTGGGGACGTTGTGTCCCTTACTATTCCAAGCTTACCATACGTTCCTGGATAGTCAAACAGAATCCATTCAGATTGTCAAAGTTTATCCATAGGTGGGGTGTAATGAGGCTAGATGCCTATCGACTGCCATAATGGCAGCCATAGGGCGGCCGCTAGTGCGATGCGTGGAGGCGTCTGGTGTGATCGGACCCTTGCATTGTGTTGTGTTGTGCCGGTTGTATGGTGTGCGGTGTTGTGGTGTGGTGTGGGGTGTGTCGTTGCATGTTGCGAGTGTCGGGGATAACTAGAGTGTATCGATGTATCGAATGCGCGTGTTGTATTTACACCCCTAATCTGTATGGAGGGGTGACTGTGGCACCATTAGTGCTAGTATGTGGGATTACGTAACTCGTTGCAGCACAAGGGGTTACGTCGCCGAGTTTATGGTTGCATACCCTATTGGATCGACCGAGGGGGCCCCTGACCGTTGCAAACCGAATCACCCTCCCCCGGTTCCGGCTCGCTTCCTTATACCTACCCGCCCTCCTCGGCCGAGACACTTCACGGAAACGTAGCGAAACGCACCGTAGCACGCCTGAAACACGGCCCTACGCTACATCGGTGTCCCCAGGAGGCCCGTGGGGACGTTCCTATGGCACAAGTGCAGTAGAAACACCCCGGGGCCCCATGGCTGTCCAGGAGCGCAGCACGAGCCGATCCCCACCGATGGAAACACCCCCAAAATATACTATATAATATCCCCCGAAGAAAGCGTCAAGGGACGTTTTGTCCCTTGACACATGTTTGACACACCTAAGTTGTTGTGCGACAACGACTTAGGTGCCCTCTGTCAAGAAATCCCATATCCCATACGGTGAAAAGCTGGGATTAGGTATTCTCGACATATCGTTAATAAAATCGGGAGGAGGAGAGTAGGGGTGTTGACA
>Ga0307928_10004827_pt1 | contig 10202 bp, 15 predicted proteins | sample AceLakmetagen232_FD_201815 | JGI IMG/M metagenome (GOLD analysis project Ga0307928, IMG submission 201815) | Saline water microbial communities from Ace Lake, Antarctica - #232 | ecosystem: Environmental > Aquatic > Non-marine Saline and Alkaline > Saline | place: Antarctica: Ace Lake...
ATAAAAAAGAAAAGAAAATAACAAAAGATATTATTAAGGAAGTTGTCTACCAAATTCATAACTATTTATTAAACCCACCAAAATATACTGGTAATTATCCTTATACTGAATTAGATTTACAAGGACAGAAAGCTATTCGCGATTTATTCAAGCGATTTGATTTTATTGCTTCGCTTGGTCCTGAAATTGCCAAAGAATTTCGCAAGGTAATTTTGAGATCTTTTCAAGGCGAAGAATTTAACCAGTATCTGACTGAGAAATGCATCATTGATTTCATCTTTGGGTTGATTGGCAAATTAAATAAACATACAAAAGTTTTAGATTTTGAGTGTGGGAGCGGAGGATTTTTGGCGACAGCGATTGATCAAAATAATTTGGAGTTGGAAAATGTGATGGGATTTGATATTGAGGATTTGCCACATATCATCGCTAAAACTTATTTTGCCTTGTATCTCAGGAAAACTGGCGGGGAATTAAATCTGATACCGATAAAAAAAGATAATGGTTTATTTTATCACGGCAAAAATTGGGATTTGGTTGTTGGTAATCCTGCAGGAAGCAGTAAGTATGAGCATGGCGATGAAGATAAAATTTTTGAAAATCTAAACAATGATTTAGATGAAAATGGCAGACCTGATAAAATTTCAGAATACAATTTATCAATCCAACAGGCAATTCAATCAGCTCGCGTTGGTGGAAAAATTTGTTTGGTATTGCCAGAAGGAGTGTTTTCAAACTCTCAAGATGAATTTTTGCGAAAATATATTGCTAAACATTGTAATATTTTAGCGATAATTAGTTTGCCGCCAGGATCTTTCAAAAGAGGAACAACCGTAAGCCAACTAAGACGAGGTGCGCAATCTGCTTCTATGAAAATGTCTATTTTGTATGTCGAGAAAATTAGAAAAGTCAAAAAAGGCGAAGGTTTAGGAATTGATGTGAGTCATCTGAATTATCCGATATTTTTAGCACATATTAATAAGGTTGAATCCAGCTCGGGTGAGATTGGTGAATGGTTGGAGGAGAGATTAAATCTTGTTTCAGAACAATGGCAGGAATGGCAAAATAAAGCTGAATTGGAAAAAATTGAAAAAGTCATTACCAATCTTGATAGAAAAGAAAGAATAAAAAATCGTCAGAAATCATTATTTAGCAAAACCAAGGTCGAAAAAGTAGAAGTTAAAAAGGAGAAACCGAAAAAAGCAAAAAAAGGAAAATCCGAAACAAAAATCAGCGAATTTTTAGAAGACTTAATAAAATAAATTAGGGAACATGAAAAAAGACAAAAAAACAATAGGTATCACAATCCGCTTTTTTACTAACGATTTACCGGGGCGTGTTGGTTCCAAAAAAGAACAAATACCTTTTTGGACTTGTGGCAATGTTCATCTTGAAGCAAATAAGGCGAAAGAGATAAAGCCACAAGATGAGATGTTTAATTACGTTGACGATATTCCTCGAGCCATAAAGGTTGTTTTAAGCAGGAGCAAATTAGTAGCAGTAGAGGATGTCGCTTATAGCATGAGAGCTGAAAAAAGAAGAAAAAGAAATTAATTGAGAAATAAAATTATGGAAGAAAAAATTAAGAAAATGTTTGCTGTTTTTATGTTACCTATCATTTTCTCCAATTCTTTCCCTTTTTTAAAGATACATTTAAAGAAAAAAGAAGAAAATCCTGATATAGTTCAAGTCCAACGTTCAGTTAATGTAGAGAGAAATGGGCCCATGTCTTACATGACTGCTACAGCTTCGACAATTACTGCTTTTATTGAAGATATGTTTAAAAAATAATAGAAGAGAGATGTTTAATGTTCAATATTAATTAATTTTAATAAATCAAAAAGTCGAATCCCTCGACAAGTTCAGGATAGGGAATTAATTGAGAAATAAAATTTAGCCCGGAGTTAAAAAATAAAATTATGGATAAAGATGAAATTGCAAGAAAATTATTTTCCGACCCAGACAAGTTTTTTAAAGAAATGGAAGCTAAAAACTTTGACTTTAGAGTATTTAAAAAAAATGACATCCCTAAATTATTTGTACATAAGCGATATAAAGATTTGATAAAACAAGAACATTTCGATGCTGCGGAGTCGGTCCTTTGGATATCATATTTTGCCGAAAGAGAAATCAGAGAAGCAATTTTTGATGTAGAGACTAAAATCGGTAAAAACCCTGATGAGATTGATAAAGAGTTAGACAAAATGACATTCGGACAAAAAATTAATTTTATTGAAAATAATTACAATCCAGAAGGAAAATCAAGCGCGTTTATTGAGGTGTTGCGATCTATAAAGACATTACGAAACCATATGGCCCATGGTAGATTGAATAAATTAACATACGGTCAATATTCTCTTGCAGATCCAAGAGGGCAAATTAAACTAATAATTGATTTGATGAATGCTGCTTTAAATAAAAAAATCTAAACTAGACGGATTAGAATGTACTATAATCTATCTTAAATGTCGCACAAGGTATATTGTACGACTTTCTATAAATTAATTGAAAAATAAAATTATGTCATTAATAACATATTCAGGTAGAGGAACGAGAACAGAAGAAGCTTGTGCCTAATCAAATAAATCCATGAAAGGAAAAATATGGTCTTTTCTTAATAAGAAAATAAATTGGTGGATGGTAATTTTAATTTATATCCTGGTTTCTTCTTCAATTCTGTTGTTGGAACTTTTAATAGTTTAAGAGAATTAATTAAAATAATTAATTAAAATATAAAAATGAAATCTCTAGTCGTTTATTATTCAAAAACAGGAAATACGGAAAAAGTTGCCCGAGCAATTGCCAAAGGATTAGGGGCGGACTTAAAAAGAGTTGAGGAAGTGCATGATATTTCTGGATATGACCTAATATGTGTAGGAACTCCAGTGTATGCCTTTGCTCCGGCAAAACAGATGATAAAATTCTTAGAAGAAATTCCTCCTTTGTCTAATATAAAAGGAATTGGTTTTTGCACTATGAATGGAATTGGGGATAAAAGAACATTAAGAATTATAAAAGAGAAAATGGAGGTTAAGGGAATTACTTTTTTGGGAGGTTTTTCTTGCAGAGGATTAAGTGGTATTTTGGCCGATATAAGCCTAAGGATATTCAACAAGGAAAGACCAAATGAAGAGGATTTAAGAAAAGCTGAAGATTTTGGGAAAAAAATGCTTAAATTTAAGTATAATTAAAAATTAATTAGAAATAAAATTATGAATTTTAAAAAATGGTCTTACGAATTAAAAGGAGGATTAATAGGACTCATTTTGGTATTAATCTGTAAATTAAGTGGTTTTTTAATAAATATACTTCCACCAAGCAATTTTATTTTAAATGCCATAGGAAGCATTATATATTTAATCATTAGTTTAACTATAGGATTACCAGCGTTATTTATTCACTTGCTTATGGGACCTAAAATAGCTTCTCTTTTTGGATATTCATATGATATTGCTAGTCAACGTTATGATCCAGAGGCAATGAATATTATTTTTATATTTATTACCTTAGCATATGTTGTTTTAGGAATTATTATAGGGAAAATAATTAGTAAAAGAAAATCTAAACAAGAAATCAAAAATTAATTGAGAAATAAAATTTATGGTAATTATTCAATCAAAATATTTTATTTTAAGACCTTTTAAGAAAGGGGACGAGGCGAGTTTGATGAAGAATATAAATAATAAGACAATCTATCGCAATACATCACATATTCCTTATCCTTATACATTAAAAGACGCTAGAGAATGGATAGGAAAAAATTTAAAAGAGCTAAAGAAGAAAAAACCTAAACAGATTAATTTTGTGATTGATATTAATAACGAAGTTGCTGGGGCAATTGAATTAGACCATATTGAAGAGAAACATATGGCCGAAATTGGTTATTGGCTAGGTAAGAGATATTGGAATAAAGGGATAATGACTCAGGCAGTGAAATTGGTAACTAAGTTTGGATTTGAAAAATTAAAACTGAGAAGAATCTATGCTTATATTTTTTCTTTTAATAAAGCTTCAATCAGAGTTTTGAAAAAAAATGGATATAAATTGGAAGGAATTTTGAGGAAGAATAGCAAAAAGGATAATAAACTTTTAGATGGTTATCTCCTTGCTAAGGTAAAATAATTAAAATTTAGATCAAAGTTGAGAAAATTTATGATAAGATTAAAATAATGACCATTCCTTTTCTGAAAAATCAAACAAGAACCAGTGTAATTTATGTTTTCATAGATGCATCTAATTTATGGGAAGCCCAAAAGGCAAAAGGACGATTTTTGAATTACGAAAAAACTATAAAATTTATACAACAAAAATTTAAAGCATCGTTTGTTAAAATGTTCTATTATACTGCTTATCCTGCAGAAGGTACGAGAAATTATAGTCTAAATGGAAAACATAAATTTTTTACTTTTTTAAAAAAAGGACTAAATGTTGAAGTCAGAAAAAAAGAGTTGAAAAGAATATCCGTGGTTAATGAACACGGGGAATCTATCAAAGAAAAAGGCAACATGGATGTAGAAATAACAATTGACGCTTTACATCATTTGAAAAAATATCATACAGCTATATTTTTCACTGGCGATTCTGATTTTTTAGCGTTGGTGATTTATTTAAAAAATAATGGTAAAAAGGTTTTTATTTTTTCTTCACAAAATAATATTTCTGAAGAATTAAGAACAGGCGGAGATGGGTATTCGGATATATTAAAAATAGATGATATTTGGGGTAAGGATCTAAGACATAGAAAAAAGGGAAGTTAAATAAAAACCACCCTCCGCGTGGAGGGTGGCCCTTGGATGTAAAACCCTAACGGTTCTATACCAGAACCGAAAGACAATTTAAGCATAGCAAAACATAATATCTTGTCAAGGGTTTCTAAGATAATAAAATTTAACCTGGAGTTGAGAAAAATTTAATAAAATAAAAAATTATGAAAAAGATTAAAACAATTATTATTAGCATTTTCCTTTTCCTTATTGTTCCTATTATCAGTGCTTTTTTGTTAGAAAAGATTCCTTCGATTTATTATGATTGTTCTTCTACTTTTCCAGAGGCTGGCTATGATATCTGCACGACGTCTCCATGGGGTTTTGCAATTCCTTTTATTCTTGGTCTAGTGGTAACAGTTTGGTATTTTTATAGAAGTTCATCTTTCATAAAGTCTGATAAGGAGACTAAAAAGGAGAAGAATTAATTAAGAAATAAAATTTGTAAAAAACGATGAAATTTATTTGGCATAAAAGTTCAAATTTTTTGTTTTTAAAACCAATCACTCAGGTATATGGTATATGTTTTAATGATAAAGGAAATATTTTAATTATTCGTACCCCGAACGAAAATTGGAATATTCCAGGAGGGACACCAGAAAATAATGAAACGCCAGAGCAAACATTAAAACGTGAACTTGAAGAAGAAGCCGATGTAACTATTGGTAAGAATGCAATGATTGGTTATTATGAAGTTATTTCAGATAAATCTACAATTTATCAACTTAGATTTGCTGCTTTACTTAATGAGATGAAACTGTCAACAATTGATCCTGCTTTAGGAGTAGTGAATCAAAGAAAATTTATTCCTTCAAATGAATTTTTTAAGTATGTTAAAATAAAAGATTATCGTTTGATGATAGATGAAGCTGTTAATTGGTTTAAGAAAATCGATAAGGATGAGAAATGTTTTAATCAAAGCGTCAAAAATTAATTGAGAAATAATTTTATATGAATACATTAGAAATTATTAGAAATTTTCAACCAGTATTTTGGATACTTGGGGGAGTTGTTGTTCTCAAAGTTTTTGTAGAATTTATGCTTCCCATTTTAATAAAAGACTGGAAGCGGGAAAGGAAATTTAAACAAGGGTCGAAATGGCGAAAAAATCGTGATCGGTTAACTTGGCTCCGGGGGTTAAGCCCAAAAGAGTTCGAAGATTATATTGCTGATTTATTTAACAAATTGGGATATAAAACTCAAGTTGTAGGAGGTGGTTATGATAAAGGAGTAGATGTGGTGGCAGAAAAAGATGGTTTAAAACATTATATTCAATGTAAAAAATATATTACTTCGGTAGTAGGCGTTAGTGATCTTCGAGATTTTTATGGAGCAATTGCTGATCATTTAGCCCAAGCTAAAGGATATTTCATTACTACAAATAAATTTACTTTAGAAGCTGAAAGATTTGCAGAAGATAAACCAATTGAATTAATTGATGGTTATAAACTTATCAATTATATACGTCTCACAGAAAAAAATAGCGATAAAGGCGATTCAAAAGTTTGTCCTAAGTGCGGCGGGAAATTAGAAGAAAAAATAGGGAAATACGGTAAATTTTTAGGCTGTTCAAATTACCCAAAATGTAAATATACGAAGAACATCTTAAGATAACTAAAATTTAGTCCGAAGTTGAGGAAATTTAATTAAATAAATTTATGGAAAAATTGAGGACTTTAAGCGTTTAGGAATGGCTGGTTTGCGGAATAGGAATGTTTTTTATGGGAGTGGGAGTGAGTTATATGAAAATGGGAATAGCGGACTGTGGAATCAAATTTTTTATTGTAGGATTGCTTTTGGAAGTTCCCGCTTTTTATTTAGTATTTAAACATAAATAAACTTTCACTAATCTTAGTTGGCCAATCAATTTTAGCCAAACATAAAAAAATATTAATATTATAGATTTAATTATTTTTGTTAGAGTTTAGAATATTATGACTATCAATATCATATTTATAAAAACCAAAAAGGGATTTGATAAAAGAAAGCAACAGAAAATAGCTGGAATAATTAAACAAACAACAAAGCATGCTGCTGAGATTTTAAAATTAGACAATAATTACATTATTAATTTTACTATTTATCCCTTTGACAAAGATTATTTAGGAGGTTTTACTCAGGCAAAGGATTTTGTCCAAATTAGTATTCCTAGAAAGAAAAAACTTAATGAAGAAGAAATAAAAAGTATTATTTATCACGAGATGCATCATATTAAAAGAGGATTCTTTGGTTTTTCTGAAAGTAAAGTCTCTCTTTTAGATGCATTATTTTCAGAAGGATTAGCAACTGTTTTTGCCTTGGAACAAGTTTCAGAACATATCCCAAAATGGTCTAAATATACAAAACCTTTTATAAAAAAATGGATTTCTCAGGTTAAAAAGCAAAAGTTTAATACAAATTACTCCCATGACGAATGGTTTTTTGGCGCAAAAGATAAACCCTTTCAATTAGGTTATAAATTAGGCACGTATTTCGTTGATGAAATTAAAAAAAATCATCCAAAATTAACAGCGCTAAAGCTTGTTAAAAAAAATGCTAAAGACTTATTAAGGTTAAGCAATGTTAAAATTAATTTAAGATCGTGTTAAAATGTTTAACATCCTAATATCAAACAATAATAAAATAAGCAAAATTTGGTCCGAAGTTGATGGAAATTAATTAAAAAACAATATGAAAGTACTTTTCGTTTGTAGGGGAAATGTTGGTAGGAGCACAATGGCTGCTGCTTTATTTGCTAAATACTCAGGAAAAAAAGCATTTTCTGCCGGGACCAAGGTTTTAGAGAATGAAAATCAGAAAATTAAAGAGATTGTTTTAGCAGAACCAGTTATTAGATTTATGGGAAAAGAGGGGATTGATGTATCGGAAAATACTAGAACTCAATTAACTCCAGAAATGATTCAGGAATTTGACAAGATAATTGTAATGGCTGAATCAGAGACAATCCCCGAATATCTATCTAAGAGCGATAAAATGGAATTTTGGGAGATTGAAGACCCTAAAGGGATGGATGATAAAGGATACGAAGAGATAATTTCTCAAATTAAATCAAAACTTAAACAGTTTATTAAAGAAAACATATAACTGATAATAAGAATATGGCAATTATTAAGAAAAAAGTTTGGCCAGATTATTTCAAACTTATAAAATCTGGTAAAAAGAAATTTGAATTAAGATTAGCTGATTTTAAAGCGGAAGAAGGAGATACTTTAATATTAGAAGAATGGAACCCTGAGAAAGAAGAATATACTGGAAGAAAGATAAGGAGGAAGATAAAATATATTCTAAAGTTTAAACTTAATGATTTTGGTCAAGAAAAAGAAATTAAGAAAAAAGGTATTTATATTCTTCAATTTTAAATAAACAAAAAATCAAGAAATTAATTAAGAAATAAAAATGAAATCTCTAGTTATTTATTATTCCAAAACAGGAAATACGGAAAAAGTTGCCCGAGCAATTGACATAGGCAAACTTTATAGGAGTTGACCCATCTTTTACCGCGGATGCAAAATAATAATGTTTAATAAAAGACGCGATTAATCGCGTCTTTATTCTCAGAAGGAGCGGTTTAAAAAATCTAAAAGTATTTGACAGAATAAGTAAAGTATGCCATATTATAGTCAGTATTATTAAAATTTAAATAAGTATTGAAAAAAATAATAGTAAAAATAAAGAAAAGAAAAAGGAGGATTTAGAAATGAAAAGTTGGAAAGAGATATTATTGTTGGCTTTGGCGATTGCGATGATCTTTATGTTAACTTCTTGCAATTTCCATTTTACTATTACGGGGACGTTACCAACGACACCGGCAGAAACTATTCTAGTAGTTAGTTCAGGAGGATCTTGGATTTATGGCTATATTTATGTTGACGGAGTAAATACCGGCATATACTTATGGCCATATCAAACCAAAAGTGTTTACAACATATCTTGCTACAAGAATATTAAAGTAAGACTAGTGGATGAAAATTATCTTTTCAGTCATACGAAATATGTGTATACCAAACCAGGACTGAATTATGTGAATTTCGACTACTGGTGGTAGAATAATTAAACAATGCCCGTTAACCTTTAAGGTTTAGCGGGTATTTCTTTTTTTTAAAGTCATCGCCAAATGGGCGGTTTTTTGATAGAATAAAAGAATGATTGGTAAAAATATAAAAATGAATTGGAAACTTTTTTTAATTATAATTGTCCTGATTATTATCGGATGTATATTTCCCCGGCAGATTAATCATTATTTTATTGAAAGAAAATTAAATCCAAGTTTGGAGAATAGAACTCTTTTAATTGTTATTGAAAACAATTTTATGATACTGCCAGAGATTGAAAAAGGCTATGAGAATCATAAAAATCTGGCAGATACATTCTTTTCTTACATTTTTAAGGTCAATAAAAAGGAATTAAACAATAAAAGTTTAGTAGAAATATTTGATATTTACGGTGAAGATTATTTGGCGAATCGATTTAAGCGCGCAGCTAAAAATTATGGAGAAATAGTAGTTTTAACTGATAAAGAAGCATCATATGATAACTTTAAGAGGGTCCTGATAGATCTCAATAATAATGGCAAAACAATTGATATTCTTTTTGATTTGCATGGAAGAACTGGGAGCATTTATTTTTATAATCAGGAAATTTCTAAGTATTCTATAAGTCATGATAAGGATTTAAGTCTTAACTCACCATTAAATATTGGTTATGTTTATCAAACTATTTGTTATGGCGAAGAGAATATGGAAATTTGGTTGGAATTAGGAGCTCAAGTAGTCAGTGGTTCAAAGGAAATAAATAATTTTGTTATTCTTGCGCCAGAAAAGTTTCTCTATCTTTGGACTCATGGCAGAACTTATTATGATGCGGTAAATGGTGGATTTGATTTTGAGGTTCTAGTTTCGAGAATCATAGATAAATTTTTTCCAAATATAATGCTCTCACTAACAAAAGATAGCCTAGAATCAAGCAGAATGATTTTTATTGGCGAAAAAAACTATAGATTAGAATAATAGAGGGATAAAATCAACTCTATTTTATATTAATTTCCTGAGATTTAATTTTTAGAAATTATTATTGCCGTCTCTATCTTTCAGAAGAGGCGGTTTTTTGATAGAATAGAATATATGAAAAAGAATATAAATAAAGGAGATATAATTATCTATAAAGCCAAGGGGAAGGAAGTCGAAATCAGAGTTAAGATAGAAAAAGAAACAATTTGGCTAACCCAAGCACAGATTGCTTTTCTTTTTGGTGCTGAGAGAAGTGTAGTAACAAAACATCTACAAAATATTTTTAATACTAAAGAACTTAAGAAAAATTCAGTATGTGCAAAAATTGCACATACTGCCACTGATGGCAAAATTTATAAAACCAGATTCTATAATTTAGATATGATTATTTCCGTAGGCTATAGAGTAAATTCCAAACAAGCAACGCAATTTA
>Ga0307928_10004828_pt1 | contig 10199 bp, 5 predicted proteins | sample AceLakmetagen232_FD_201815 | JGI IMG/M metagenome (GOLD analysis project Ga0307928, IMG submission 201815) | Saline water microbial communities from Ace Lake, Antarctica - #232 | ecosystem: Environmental > Aquatic > Non-marine Saline and Alkaline > Saline | place: Antarctica: Ace Lake...
ACTACAGCTCCCGATATTACAGACACAAAAGAAATTGTTGCTGGAACAGGAGAGCTGTCAGCTACTATAACAGGTCTAACAGTAGGGGAAACATATTTCATTAGACCATACGCTACGAATGCTATCGAGACAACGTATGGACCAGAGGTAGAATTTAAGATGCAACCAGCATTTATACCCTCGGTATCAATAGGTGGATAACAACCAAACAACATGGCATCAACGCAATCAAGAAGCAGGTCAAAGACGTCTAGTAGAACATCTAGTCGTGGGCTAGCTGCATCACGTGCGGCTCAGTCTAGAAATGATAAATTTTGGTCTAGTAAAAAAAGTAGCCAATACCAAGCACCTGGCGGATTGAGTAAATTAACTTCGCGTCAAAAACAAGGGCTTGACCCGTCTAATGTACGTGGGAGACAAGTTGTTGATTCGAAAACAGGTAGAACAAAAACGGTGTATCTTAGAAATCCTACTGTTGACCAAGCGGCAAGAATAGGAGTAAAAGATCCATTTTTAAACAGAGGTCTCATCGCATCAGCGAATAAGTATAATAGACCTAGGGCTATGTTAAATACTGAGGGCGTAAATGCTGTCGCGGCTGAACATGGGCCAAATTCCGATGTTGATCTAGAGAAATTGAGAATAACAAATCCAGAATATTTCAATGAATCTCCTCGAGACGAGAATGCGGAAAGAACTGGGAAGCAAAAGATTGAATCACTAAAAGGAGAAAAGGACACTGGTCCAGTCACTCCTACTAAACCAGAAGAGCCAGCTCCAGAAGAACCTGCTCCGCAGGAAGAACAGGCAGATGAGCCTAATGAGCCAGCTCCAAACGTAGTCCCTCCTGTTACTCCTTGGAGAATCAAGGACAACGAAAGAAAAATTGATCAGTTCCAAAGTGACGTAGTAAACGCCATGAATGGTACTGGGCAAGTGGATGAGGCTGAAAACCTCATGTCAAACAACGACATTTTTAATCAGATACAATCTGGGACTTTCCAATCTCAATCTTTGGCGCGGCAAGCAGCCAGTCTAGAAGACGGGAGAGCAAAATTAGCAGAAGCTAAACAACACAGAATAGACGACACTAATAGAGTTTATGATGAACAAATCAAATCGTATAGAAAACAACGTGGTAAAGAACTGAAAAATCAAATGGATGCACTTTATGCTAACGGTCAAATGACAACTAATGCAGAGGGTGATCTAACTGACGGGTCGGCTCAGCTATATGCTTCGGCTCTTACACAGCTGAACACTATTATAGATGAGGGAGTGAAAGCTATAGATTCCAGAAGGTATTCTGCGATAGCACAAATTGAAGCAGGGTATGACGAGGATATGGCTAAACTCGAAGCAGAAGAAAGAGCAATCAAAATGGAACAATTCAAATCAGATAATGATTTGCAAAAATTGCAGTATCAACATCAACTAGATCTAGACACTCTCAGCAAGAAGCAAGGATTTGAGGCACAGAAAATAGGAAATGCTCAAGAATTCGCAGAGAGAAACGATGCTATAAACAATTTAGAAAAATTGCTTGAATCCGTTGGCGACATGGAACCAGAAGTTATTATGGCAAATGAGCCACAAATAAATGCATGGATGGCTGCCGCAGGATTCTCTCCGGACGAAGGGTTTGTTGCTCGATTCGCTAATGGAAAACTAAGCGCAGAAGAACGTGAAGGATTAAATAAAATTAAAGTTGCAAACGCATCGAGGGCTCCTAGTACGAGCAGTAGGAAGATATCGGTAGAGGATGTGCAAGAAGGTGGTGAGTATTTTGAGGAATACAGCGCAGGTCTTGCAGGATTGAGATATGCTATGAACAACGCAGAGGATAAGGATAAATCAAAATATGATGCAGCTTCAATGAGTAGAGAAGACATTGTTAACTTTGGGTTACGAGGTTCTCCTCCTCCACGAGAAGAGAAACCAAGCTTATGGGATAGAATCTTCGGTTCGAATGAACTCGATGAAGATCAAGAAGCACAGTTTAATTCCCTACAGGAAGAGGGCATCGAAGACAATCCAGAAGCATACGATAACTATGAAAGGACACAATAAACAACATGGCAAGAACCCCAATGACTGCAGACGAAAGTAGTCTCGCGAGAAAATGGATTGCTCGTGGGGATATGTCTAGTAAGGAGATCAAATATCGTTTAGCGCAGAACCGTCAGTATGATAAAACAGCTGGTGGTTTCAGTAATTTTTATCAGGGGATAAAAGCTCCCACTGTTGAAGGGCTCGCTGGTGCATATAATTTATTGACTGGCGCATCTAAATGGATCGCAAAAAAGACTGGGATTTCTAGTCAGGCGAATTCAGATCGTGTCTTTGGAGATGCAGATCGCTGGGTTGATAGACAGGCAAAGGCTGCTACATTGAAAGGAGACATGGCTGGTGGGTTTTCTGGTAATACCGGGAAAGTAATCGGTACGATAGCCCCATATGTAGCTGGTGGATTTGCTGGTGGAGGAGCTAAACTTGTTTCTGGAGCGACCGCTAAAGGGTTGGCATCAGGAACAGCTAAAAAATTAACATCAAGCGTGGCAAAAAGGGTTGCCGGAACAACGGCTAAAAGAAGTGTAACTAGACAATTAGCGAAGGCTTCCGCGGTGAATTTGGGGATAACAGGTCTTTATGACCTGCCTAAACAGAAAGCCGCTAAACAGAAAATAAATATAGGATTACAGCTCGGTCTCGACATTGCGACACCGTTCGCATTAAGGGGGCTCGGGAAAATGGTTAGTCCTGTAGCGAAAGCTGTTACGACAACTAAGGTTGGTAGAGCTCTGGCCAATTCATATAGAAAAAGTTTCGCTCCGATAGCGGAGAAGAATCTTTCTAAAAAATATTACAATGGGATAACTGTTAATTACAGCGAACTCGAGAAGAATAGACTCGGGAACATCGCTCCAGATGTATTGAATCCCAACGCTAGACCCAGAGCATTTAAGCAATATATTTATGACGAGGAGGCAGATATGTTCTTGCCGAAGAATCTCGACGATTATCGGGTACATATAGCTACTTCGAGAAGAGGAGGGGTCGCAGCAGAAGTGTCTGATAGGGCAGCTAAATTGGTGCAGCTCGGGAAAAGAGGTGCTGACCATGCAGATTTAGCCTCAGTTAAAAGAGCTAACGAGATGCTTGATTCTATCTCTGGAGGATCTGCTAAAAATGTTATTAGAAATTACGGGGTTAGAAACAAAGGAACAGTCCTCAAAAAATTATTTGGGACTCCTGGCCGGATTCTCGCAAAATTACAGAGGAAGGTAGATATAGGAACGAATATGAACATTGCTAAATTTATGAATCCTAGAATAAAAAACCTTAAATTGAAACTTAATGAGCCAGAATGGACCGAGCTAACCAAGATGTTAGATACTGGTGTCATAACCAGGCCACTTAAACAAAAGGAAAGTGAGCTTCTGAATTTTCTAAAAGAAGGATATGCGAAAATGAATGCGGAATATAAGAACCTGACTGGGGAAGTACTCGGGCTTAGTGATAACTTCGCTCCAAAAATGCTAAGAGCAGACAAACTTGAATATCTCCTCGAGCAGAAAAATTTCGACAAAGTATTAAAACAAGTAAAAGATTTGAATCCAAGTGCTGGGAAAGACGATATTGATTCCTTGATTGCTGGATATAAGAAGGACTACACGGGATTAGGCTCTGGGAAAACCACAGCGGAGTTCGAAAGGAAAGGACTAAAACTACCCGATGAATGGTTCGAAAACAATCTAGTCGAGGCTTATGAAACATACACTCGTAATATGTCTCATCGTCTTGCCGCTATAGAAAACTTTGGATATCATAATGAAATACCGAATGCTGTTTTAAAATCAGTATCAGCAGTCAATAACACGATGCCAGATGTGAACTCGAAAGTATTCGCAGACATGTTCAAACAATTATTTAAGCGAACACCGGCGGCTAACGCCGTTAGAATGATAAAGAATGCCAACTCCGTGAAACTTGTTTTCTCTTCGGCGATATCAAATATTGCTGATCTCGTTTCTACTGCCGTGGCAGGTGGTGGGATATCAACGATGTTAAAGGGAACAGCAGCGATAACTCATGACTCATCAGTAAGAGCAGTTCTTCGGAACATGGATCTCCTTGGCGACATGGCCAGAGCTTCTGCCGATCCTCGGGTGGGTGGAAAATTCGCAGAGCGGATGATGAAATGGGGTGGATTTACTGCATCTCAAAGAGCAACAGATAAAATAAACGTAGCTACAGCTGTCCAGCTTTTAAAGAAAACTGCTAAGCGTCTTGGGAAAAGAGGGACGGCATTGGATCTAAAATACATGGAGATGATGCTGAGTAAGAAAAGTGCTGCTAAAGCCATAAGTTTAGTAAAAGCAGGGAAACCTCTTACAAAGGATTTAATGACCGAAGCGGGGATTGGCTTCATGCAAAGAACGCGACCAGTCGGGTTTATGGATGTTCCGTTCATGTTTGATGCAACGAAAGGAGTGGCTGGTGGAATAGCCCAGCTAGGTCTTCAATATAAAAGATGGAATGTTTCTGTGGGGAATGTAGTGAAAAGTCATATCTGGGACAACCTAATGTCCAATGATTTAGGCATGAAAGCCCGTGGAGCTAAGAACCTTGTGAATCTTGCAATCATGGCGGTTGCTACACAGGAACTAGCAGGACTTGGTAAAGACAAATTGAACCGTCTCTATAAGTACGCTGGTGCAGCTATGATAGGAGAGACTCCGCCACCTGCGGCAAAGGAAGAAATAAAGCATTGGGTAGAGAAAATAATCGGAGATATTTCAGACGTCGGATCGTTCGGAGTTGTCGGAGATTTCGCATCCAGCATTGTGAATGGAGCGAGAATGGGAAACGCAACATCTGTATTAGGGATGACAGCTTCTGATGCATGGGACGTTGTGTCCGGTGGAGTTAAGATGGGATTCCTTGGGACTGATGCTTTAGGATTAACAGACAATTTGGGGAAAGATCCTAAATCAGTTATCACTCAAATACTTGGGCCGGTACCTATATTAAAGAAACTTTCTCAAGGAGTATTCCAGGCCAAGTCAAGAAAAATTAAGCCAATGTTCAAGACAACTAAAAAATCTACGTTGTCTGGAGCTATCAATAACATATTCATGTTAGCGAGAAAGAGTCTTCCTTTGGAGAGCCAAGACCCTCGTTCATGGTTGGTACGCGATGCATACAGTGAAATAAAACAAATGGCTGCAGATTTGAAGGAGTCATCGGCTGCTAATTTATTGGTGGGTGCTGATCCAAATGAAACAGAACTTTACGGAAAGAGCGCAAACGGTATCAAGTTGTTACTCGAAAGCGGTTACGGTAAAATGCTCCGAATAAAAAGATGGGTCGATGGGGACACAATAGAATTTGAAGATGGCAGTAGATTGAGAGTGCCAGGTATCGACACGGCAGAAATTAGTAATTCCATTATCCCTGAGGAATATGGCGTTGACGCTACGGTATTCGGTAAGGAACTCGCACCAGAAGGATCAGATGTTCTGGTACAGAGAGATATTTCATCAGGAGGATTTGACTTCTCTGGTAGAGATATCGGTACGGTCACAACAAAAGAAGGACTGAATGTCGGGAACGAGCTTGTTAGATCAGGTCTAAGTAAAGAAAATACAGATTATAGATATGATAGAAATCAAGGATTATTAGATGCACAAGAGGAAGCAAAAAACAAGGGCCTCCGCATGTGGTCTAAATAAGATCTATATTAACTGCTTTTTTCTTTTCGAAGTAATACGATCCGTCCTTCACAACAACAACATATCCATGCTTCTCCATTGAAAGTATGAATTCTTTTTTGGTGAGCTTTTGTGATTTTGCATGTCCTTCAAAAACATCCATGTATGTCATGTATTCTCTGTATACAGCGTAGAAGTCGTTACTTAATCCGAAACCAGACCCCTCGTTCTTAGCGAATTTGAGGAACATCCCGACGTAATCGTTGTCTTCTATTATCTGTGAGAACTTTTTTTGTACAGACATTGGTATGTCGAATAATCCTCTTTTTGACAGACGTCTTGCCCCTTCGAGTGCCCAATTAAAAATCTCTACATGTTCGTCTGCTATTTTTTCTTTCAAGAAAAAGTCCTCTCTCCCCCTGAAACATACAGGGAAATCTAATATTATCATTCTTCTCTTTATCCAATCTTCTTCTGCTGATAATACTACTTCATTATTTGTCGCCATAAAAAATCTCGTGAACGCTTTGTATTGGAATGGTGCTTTGAACTTTTCTTCCACAGTTACGATATCATTACCTGTTATTTTCTTGAATGTTTCATTACTAAAAAAAGACGACTTCGACATATCTGAACACATGTTTACATATGTCCCGATAAATGACGACAGCGCGAATCTTTGTCCCATGTTTTTCATTTCTACATTTATAAAGTTCCGCTTTCCTATCACCCCTGCGATAGCCCCCATCAGCGTACTCTTGCCATTGCCACCTGGTCCGCAGATAACAATGAATTTTTCGAAGATGTTCGTTGGCATTAGTAAATACCCAAACCATTCCTGTAGGAATTCTATTCTTTCCTTGCTGTCACTAAACGGCTCGTTGACGTCCTCTATAAATTTTAAGAAACTCTTTGGTTTTGCGTTCTCCTTACTTATCTCTTCTCCCTCTATTCCTATACACGAACTAGCGTAGTCTGTTGGTACATAAGAACTAAATTCATCTGTTTTTGCATTATAAATGCCGTCCTTTAAAAAGATCCTTCCAAAAGACTCCTTCCCATTTAGAAAAGAATCATGTAATTTTTTTACTGATTCTTCTGACAGTCTTGATATATACGCCATCGCATCTTTTATTAGAGAGGAGGTGTGTTTTGAATCTTCCTTCTCAATATATTTCATGATTATTCCCTCGACATTATTCTTACTTGTCTCTGCCCAAAGATTTGTTACGGGGTCACACATCCAAAAAAACATTTGATTCGTATCTATCGCAACATTATTTTCCTTGAGGAATTTCATTGCTATTTTATACGATGGTGTGATGTTTCCGATGTCCAAATCTATTTGATACTCTATTTTTGTTTTCGAGTTTTTAAAGAAGCCCTCTATCCCCTTCCTGCCCGATTTCCTGAAGATGTCCGCTAGATCATATCGATTCTCTTCTCCAAGAGCGTAGAAGCTAACCTGAGTCAATTTATTCTTTATATATTTTCCTAGTTGTACAGCTTTTTTTGCTCCGATAAGTGTCCCGTCCTCGTTGTCGTCTGTCTTGTGACGATCTGTGTCATAAGAAATATGAATTTTCTCGAATCCTGACGACAAGGATTTACCTAGCTTTTTCGTATTTATCGTGGCAGATGATACACCGATAACGTTTTTATACCCTGCCGATCTCATAGATAAATAATCTGAAAGACCCTCAACAATATAAAGTTCAACATTATCCTCAATACCGGTTTCGTGGAAGATCCCCATGGACGATTTGTACATGACTTTTTTTCTTCCTCTTTGGGCACCGATTATATCTCCAGACAAATCTAATTTTCTCATTGGGACAATAATGTCCGCTTCTTCTCCTGTTATTTCTGCTTCCCATTGCACGTCACACGTGTCTATGTCAATGTCTCTTTTCTCTTTATACGCATTTCTGGCTAGCTTTCTTTCATCAGTCGTTGTATTTATGTTTTCATACTTCTTCACGAACTCTTCATATTTATATTTGAGTTCTTCTGTATCAGTTATTTCGTGTACTCCAGAGATAGTTCTTGCTATAGACAGCACTTCTGGGAATTCTTTTTCTATATCTAGGTGCTCCATTTTTGCGATAAAAGTGAAGACGTCTCCTTTTTCTCCACATGCAAAACAGTTCCATAAAAAAGATACTGTGTTGATAGAAAATGAGGGGTTTTTGTCCTCATGTGTTCCGAGTGGGCAATGTATCGAAAGATTTCGCTGTGTACCTTTGTATTTGATGTTGTAGTGGCCGAACAGACTTTCTATAGACATAGAAGCCCTTATTTCGTCCAATAAATCTTGGTTGTTTATCATTTTATATTTATTTCTTTAGCACCGAGAAGTAAGAACTCTTCATAGGTAATCCCTTTTTTTTGTTTATTTAATAGATCTAGTATTATTCTTGGATTTATTTTGATAGATTTTTTTTCTTTCTTGTAGTGTATTACAAGGAAGGCCGCTGTCCGCACGAGGGCGAAACAATCAAACGGCTTTTGTCCGAGCGACATGTCGGAAATTTTATGAAAAATGCAGGAGTCTTGTACCCGTAACAATGAACGTAATTGATGTCCTTGCTTTTGGGTCCATTGATATATATTAAATGTGTTGGTTCTTTCGATCTTTAGTTCATAAGCCGTTGAAACGGATGGAGGCGTAGCCTCAATCCATTTCTTGAACTTGATTTGAAATTCCGCTTCATTTTTCATGTGTTATTTTGACCTTAGGAAAGAATTGTTTGTATACCTTCTCCCTCGCTCGGTATTGAGATCTGATTGATCTTTCACATATATCGTATATCTTCGCTTTTTTCCCTGGTAGGAAACGAAGCGCCCTACCCATAGCTTGTCTTATGGTCGTTTCCTTTTTCATTAGAACGAACATGAATAACTTATTGCATTCTGGATAATCTATTCCCCTTGATGAAGTTTGGTATTGTGCGTACATGATACCCCCTTTCTCAAGAAAATCAGCCTTAGATTGTTCTCGTTCCTTTTTCTTGATTTTCCCATATATTATATACTTATTTTTGTATGGTGAACTTTCATATGCTCTGTTTACATCTTCTACTCTGTCGAAGAGGACAAGAGACCGATCTCCCCTCGCATGATGGTCTTTGATAAAAGCTTTTATCGTGGCTCGTCTTTCTTCGTCTTCTTGCATTACTTGTCTGAACAGAACCCAATCTGTGCTTGGTGATATCTGTATACCATATTCGTCGTTGTAAGTAGCGTCATAGTTTTTCACTATGATTTCCTCAAGTATTTCATCATCTGGATATTCTGGTTCTATTTTGTAGCCCCAAAATCTTTCTAGCGCACATGGCGGTCTCAACCATTCGTCAAAATCTGTCTTCCATGTTGCTGTAAATCCGAATTTATAGAATGCTGGGTGTTCTGAAACCTTGTCTCGTATGGCTTTCGTCATAGCGATATCGGCTTCATCTACCATCAGCACCCTATATTTTGCGAATCTCTCTGGTTCCAGTCTGAATGATGCGAAAGTTGTAATCATCATATGATCACTTTCTACCTTGTAGTTTGTGTTCCACATTCCGACAGTCATTTTTGGGAAGAACCTTGTGTACATGTCCGCTATCTGTTTTACCATATCCATGGAATGCACCAAGATAAGAGTTGTTTCTTTTCTGGCGTAAGAATAGGCGGACATTAGTATAGATTTTCCTGATCCTGTTGGCATCACGACTAGAGCCGTCCTTACATTCGACATGAGTGCAAGTGCTTTTTTTTGCTGTGGTCGTAGTTTCACGAATGGGAGCGTTACATCTGACACGTTTTTAACTGGGTCTAGACTTAGTCTTTGCCCCGTTTGCTTTGCATGCCAGTATGCTACTCCAGGAGGGTCAGCCCTGTGTGTTCCCAAGTGTACTGTCCTTGGTACATACAACGGCGTTTTTCCCATTCTTATTATCTGATGATATTTAGGATTTGGGATAGTAAAAAACGAACTGATTTTTGTTTTTAGAATCATTTGTTTAGAAGTTTATATCCTCTGGTGTCGCGTTTCTATTTTCTTCTGCCAAAGAAGCCTTAGATTCAACGATAAGTTTTTCTATTTCTTCCTCTGCCTTTGCAATGTCCTCTGTTGATGCGTCCATTGGCAAAACCTTGATTATTCCATATGAGATTCTTTCAATTTTATTCTTATCCATATACGTTCTCCATTTTCCCAAGTAATCTTTTTCAGGCCCGATAGCCGATTTAAAAGTTTTCAAGAGATACGAGTCCGTATCCATGGATTGGTCTTCTGATAACTCCGTAGCTTTTCTTAATTGAGAGAAAATTGTTTTCTCGTCCCAATTATCATACGGAAGTCGTGCGAAGATCTTACGCTGTACTATTGTTTCTTTTTGGATTTCTACGTCAAGTTCAAGACTGAAATATTCGCTTTTCTTTTCTGTCTTGGCAATTTTCTTTTCGAATTTCGCTCCCGTGATTTTTGTGTCAAAAACT
>Ga0307928_10004829_pt1 | contig 10197 bp, 7 predicted proteins | sample AceLakmetagen232_FD_201815 | JGI IMG/M metagenome (GOLD analysis project Ga0307928, IMG submission 201815) | Saline water microbial communities from Ace Lake, Antarctica - #232 | ecosystem: Environmental > Aquatic > Non-marine Saline and Alkaline > Saline | place: Antarctica: Ace Lake...
TTGCAACATCAGAAAACACACAATGACAATAGAGGAATGGGTCAACAGGAAACTACCTGAAAAGCAAAAAAGTGGCTAAAACAGGGCAATTTGGAGCTTTTTATTTTACAGAACTGTTCCGATGCTTTTTCCAAGCCCATTTGCCAAACATCCTAACAGCCCAATAGATGATATATCGTTTCCACTTAGAAACTTTAAGCACCTTCATCGCATTTAGGAAAATCATATCTGAAATTTCGCGAGAAAACATCTGCATGAAATAACAATAATCGTGTATGATCGCTGCAGCTCTATATTTGCCGGTTAGAGGACTGCCTATTATAGGCCATGCAAATCTTGGAATTGAAGCGCCATCTGATACGAATCCAACCGGAACTGTGATGACAATTCCATGATCCGTCAGATAATCTGTCTTGCCAACGTAGTAACTGAATGATTCTACAAGTCGGACTTTCCTGCCGCCCGGAATTAGAGCAACAATAATCTCTTTTGTGAAATTAGACATTACATATGTCTCTTCATATCTTCCGAGCTAGAACAATAATTAATCCTATTGAAAGAGAACTCAAAAAAGTAATTAATGTTCCCACTACCCACGCTTTGAGATTATCAATCTTCTCAAAAATCCTTTTTATTGTTTTCCCTGTATCGGTAACACTTTCTTTTAGATTTTTAATCTCTGTTGCATTTTGATTGCCTAGAACACAATTACCATTAGCCATTAGTTTATCCCTTTCATTGCGAAGTAGAATCCGAGAACGCTACCTAAAATAGCAATAAGGCTCTGAGGAATCTCTCCATTGATTATTATAGATGCCAACGCTACGCCTGTTATACTTAAAGCTAATATCGCTCTCACGCTTCCAGAAGGTAACCCAAGACTTGACTTCTCCATACAACCCCCTTATCTTTTAATTAATCCTAAACTTAGTATAGTTATTATATTATCTAGTGTCCCTGCGCCTTTCTTGCTTGAGTATGTCATTGTTACGTTTCCGTCTTTATCAGTGGTCTTAGATGCTTCTATGTTTCGTCTATTGCTCTTCCCTACCATTCCTGTTGGCGTGGAAGTCAGTGTGCAGTTATATCCTGCGCAACCGGTCATGGCGAATATCGCCATTGTAAGAACAATCGATAATGCTATAATTGACATCTTCATTCTGCTGCCCCCCTTTTAAATCGTGTCCAATCACTGTATTGAAGCACCCCATCCTTAAACCACATCCCACCTAGCAATACTTGAGCAGGGGTTGGATTTTCTGCTTCTTCTGCTTCCGCCCCATACATATAATCTATATAAAAAGTATTAGCAGCATCTGCATTGACTGGCGTAATTATAATACTATCAATATCATCCTTATTTGCATCTGTTACCGCCGAAACATCCACTGTTACTTTTTGCCAAACACCTGTATCTGTTACGTCTGGGGTAGATTCGGTTGTTGTTCCCCCACTATCATGTATGCCTGCTTTTATATTGCTTCCTGTTCGAGAAGAATAAATATAAAATATCCAATCATCTTTACCTGTCAAATCTACTGTTGGGCTGACTGTTCTTGTAAGCGTATCGTTAAGACTGTCTGTTTGAACTGCTATTGCTTTAAGAGAATAATCACCTTGTGTTTTTATTGTATCTTCGGATGAACATTGTAAATCTTTCTGAGGGTTCTCAACTTCAATACCGTTGCCCGCATAATAAATAGCTTTGACATCAGCTAAACTCAGAGCAACATTGTAAATACGAACATCATCAATTTGACCAGTAAAATAAGAGATAGAAGCTGCATCAGGACCAGCACCTATACCTAAATTATAATCGGAAGCTCTTATAGTCCCAGTAGCACTTATATCCTCATTATCAACAACACCATCCACCCAACTTTTTAAAGAACTACCATCATAAGACATGCCAACATGATGCCATTCTCCATCAGCAACATCTATACTTCCAGTAGCCCCTTCATAAATAGTCCCATTCGAGCTTTTGAATGCAGGATATAGATGTTTGCTCCTTACATCAAATAACCATCCCAAATTACTTCCCCCATCGTTATTTGCCTTAGATACAATACTCCCACCACCTGTTGTTTTTATCCAACAAAAAACGAATAGGTTTGTATTTATCTGCAAATTTGCAGGGTTGCCTATATGTACATACTCATCACCATCAAAATCTAATGCTTTATTTATCTTGCCAGCAACGGAGCCTGTTGATGTATTTATATCACCACTAGTGTCTTTATATGTACCATTATTACTATCTACAGCATCAACTACTGTTGCATTAGCCTCATTATCATTCATCTTCCATTGAGAAACAGGAGAATTAACAGTTCCACCACTACTCACATAAGCAGCTTGAGCAGAATCGTCAGTAGCATATTCAAACATATCCAGCGTTACATCAGCCGCAAATCCCAGATAGGAGAATGCAAATACTAATAGCAATACAGATAATAGTCTTTTCATAATCTCTCCTTATCTTGTGGCTACAAAAGGTATCTTTATTTTCCCAACTCTTATTTTCTGATTCTGAGCGCATTCAAGATGTAGTTTTACTGTAAGATAATTCCCTGCTGTATAGGTACCTGCAAGCACCAATGATTCAGTATCCCATGTACTAGACGACATTGTTACACCATTTGCTCCTGAATCCACTGTATCGGTACTATCGTAAACATAGACAGTCGCCGTATCTTCTGATACTGTGTCAGACATATAATCAACAGTCATTGTCCCTATGGAACTATAACCTGATGGAATCGGAATCCTGATTATCACATCATAATCACTCACTCCTGATTCAGTAGATGACCATTCTATGTACGGAGTATCATTGTTATCAGAATCGCCCAATGTGCCTGCAAATGCAACGAGTATGCCACTATCTCCTGCATCATTATCGCTTCCATCCGCAGAGAGAGCATATCCGTTATAAGCAGGAGACCAATGTAAGTATCGAGTTAAGGCATTGGCCGCCAAGATTGCCCTACCTGTAGCTGTGCAAGCTATTTCCTCAACTGTTCCTGCACCTGCTGTACTTCTTCCTAAGATTACATCAGTAGCTGATGTATCTTGCATCTTGTCATATGAAACCTTATCTGCCCCGATAGTGAAATCGCTACCGCTTTGAGTGATATCTCCACCAACTGTTATCTCCTCAACATCTCCAGCACCTGCTGTTGACCTACCTAACAGTCTGGCTGTGGCAGATATATGCTGCATTTTGGCATAGGTTACAGCCTCAGCGGCAATGGTCATTGTACCTGTCTCATCCATAGTTGCATCAGTATCCATTGTCTGCCAAGATGGATCTCCGTCAGTCTGTCCCAAAAGCATTTGCCCATTCGTGCCTACATCAATTAGATTTGGTGCTGAAGTCCCATTACCTACAATGAGTTTATGGGCTGTTAATGCTGACAAACCAGTTCCGCCATATTCAACACCTACGTCTGTTGCTTTCCACGCACCTACTTGAACCTCTCCATCTTCAAGATGCACGCTTTCTATATCTACACCAGCATCTGCAGTGCTTTCTATAATAGTATCTGCCTTGATGCCATCTTCAAAATCCTGTTCTCCTGTGAATGGTCTACCACTAGTAATAAGAGCAAATATACCTGTATCTGCTGAATTAAGTTTATTTGTAACAGTGTTCCAATCACTTGAATTGTCAGTTACTGCAGAATAATTGCCCGCACCATCGCCTTTTATAAGCCCGTTGAGTGCATCTAATACACCCTTGAGAGTATAAGCCGCATCCCATCCTTCTGAGTCTGCATTTACCTTATCAGTTATTAAATCTATAACAGCAAACTGTTCCCATGTTAAGTAGCCATCAGTATCAGTATTATTAACATTGGAAATTGAGAGTGTTTGTGTTGTTAAATCTAAAGGGCCAGTAATGCTTGTTATTCTATTATCATACAAGCTCTCAAGTTTAGTTTCGTCAATTTTAGCGGTTTGTCTAATAGCTTCTCCCAAAGCAGCAGGAGCCTGTAGATTAATAAGCTGATAGTCTGTATTCATATTCACGTCTTCTGATATGTCTAAATCGAAGATTGGGTTTTTAGCCGTACCAGAGTTTGTGATATTTACTCCACCACTGGCAGTCTGTACGCCTGTATCTAAGGAAGCCACATCATCCATAGTAGCCACTACATTGGTACTAGACGGAGAATTAGCCCCATCAAGCGCATCTTTCTGATCCCCTGTTACGTTGCCACTTATATTGCCAGCAAACACCTGCCCGGATAAAAACATTATTGCTAAGAACACACTCAGAAACCTACTTTTTTTCTTCATTTTACTATCTCCTTTTGTTTATTATATGTATTATAATTTCGTTTTCAATCATCTTGTTATAAATCCTCTCTTGTTAATTCTCGCAATGCTTTTTCTAAAAATTTACCACCATTGTCTAATTGTATTTTTTCTTTAGTTAAGCGGATTTTTCTTCTACGGAGAACATTCTTCTCTCTTAGAGTTTTGGCTAATGGGAAAGCTTTATCAATGTCATCTAAAGTCTTAATTTTACTATTTATTTCCTTAGTGTTCGTAGCCTTGAGTATTGTTAAAGCAGTCTTAAACATATCATAAGGCGGAATCTTATTCCTCAAGCTATCTTGCCATACTTCCTTAAAAAGCCTTTCATCCTTTCGCTCTATCGCTACTTTGAACAAATCAATAGCTTTATATCTACTCATACCTTTAGAGCTTGGCATAGCCAAATCAGTAAGCTTAAATTCTTTATCTCTTTGCATAATTGATCTTGTACTAAAAGGAAGCGGCGATTGAATAAGTGTTTTTGCTATTCCCCACGTTCTATCCCAACCTCTTTTCCCATAAATATTCCTCTCTCTAAATCCAGAAGGAGACACTCCTGTTGATATTACTGTTCCTAATTGTAATACTGGGGCAGTTTTCCCACCCATCTTTTTAAGACTTGCCGATATTGGACTGAAACTTGTATCATCAAAAAACATTTCAGGTAGTTCTCTAAATTGTTTTCCCCACCTTACATATCGCTCTTTACCGTCTTTATATCTACCTACGAATAAATGAGTTTTATGCCCTATGGAATTGCCAGTCATAGTGGTATCCATAAAAGTTATCTCTTGGTCTTTATAATATTGAGGATTATCCTTCATGTCTTTTTTTCTATATAATCTATTTAATAAATTTATACCTGCCCCAAAATAGATAGCAGCTTTCAACCAAAATAGTCCTCCAAGCTTTCTTCTTAATCCGACAGTTTCTTTATGAATAGCACCAAGCCCTGTCGGAGCCAATGCTTGACGAATAGTAGATGTTGTCCAATCAGGAGACAAGAAAAACCAACTTGCTATCTGTAATGTTTTCGGGCTTACCAGAAGCAAATCCCAATTCTGTCCGCCAAAAGTATCGTTTACCATTTGAGCAACTTCCTGTTCTTGCTTTATAATATCTTTTGTTAAATCAATTTTAGCCCCTAATGCCTCGCATCCATACAGTTTTAAGGTATCATGTAAGTAACTCCATAATCCTTTATCCCATGCCTCATTAAACGAAGCAATAAATTGTGATAATCTATTTAAAACAGGAATGTTTTTTGTGTTATTTCTAAAGGTATCTAGTCCTCTTTGTATTCTGGCAACAGGTATATCCGCAGTTGCGCCAACTTGCAATCCTCTTCCAATCCATTTTCTAGCAATTTCCTCTTTTTTGAATATATCAAATTCGCCTTTTACCATAGCCTTGTATATTTTTACTGGATTTAAATATATATTTAATGTTTTAATTAATCCCATTGTAGCGATACCTGTTTCTCCTAAAGCAGTATGATGAAATAAGGAAAGACTAAGTTTGCTCTTTTTCAATATTCCATTTATTGCTTCATAAGCCCTAATAACTTCATGGTCGAACCTGCTGTCAAAAATAACTTTAAGCGGTTTCTCTAGGTCGGGATGAACTCTAACAGGTAATTTAACCATTGTGTTTAATTGTTCTTCAATAAGGTTTTTAGCTTTTGTCTCAAAATCAAAATCCACCAACTTTGACAACGTGTCGTCTTTTTTAAGTCTATCTAAAACATCTGACATAGCATTGGGAGCAAGTTTATAAGTTTTGTCAGGGTTGGTAAACAGGGTAGCAAAGAACTCAGCTATTTGTTCTTCTGTTGAGCGAGCATATCCTCCACCATATTTTCCAACTCTGCCTTTAAGTCTTTCTATTCTTTCTCTGTTTATGGCGTATAATTCGTCTTTATATGTAGTTAAGAACTCTTTACCAAGTCCAAGTGCCACATCAAGATGATGTCCGATTTCATGGGCTACTGTGCTATTTTCAAAAAATCGTTGTAATCTAATTTCAGGCGGCGCTCCGGGTTGATATAAACCTGCTACCTGCGTTGGTTTGCCCCAAGCGACAGGAGATATTCTTCTTCCTATTGCAACTCCCATTTCATATAGAATAGACTTTAATTCTTCTGATACCTTTTCCCCTGATACCAACTTGCCCGGAATAACCATTCCCTGCCTTAATGCCGGATGATCGAAGTAAACCCAATTCTCCGGCGCCTTATCTACTCTTGCTATTAGAGGAACACCCTCATAAGATAGATTTTTCAAATCTGCGACAAATCTCTTATTGGCTATAACCTTATTCATAATATTATCATGCACTCTAATAATCTCTAAAATATTCAATGTCTTTGGTTTTAATCCAAGTTCTACAATGCCTTTCTTGTAAGTCTCTATATGTCTTTTTTTAAGGAACTTATTTTGAGTAACAAACCAATTCGTTATTGCTTGCTTTTTACTCTTTGGAACTTCCCATAAGTGAGTAACATAATTTTCAATTTGTTGAACTGAAATATCCTCGCTATTGTCTTGTATGAATTTCCATGAATCGTCAAAATGCTTTTTAATTTGCTTTGCGATAGGACTTAAATTACTTGCTTCTTCTTTATATAACTTCACTAAATCTGGGCGATTGAGTTCTTTTGGGATATCTGTCTTTTCAAGAATAAAAGGAATAAGTTCTCGTTGTAGCTTAGATGTATTCTGCTCAATACTATTTACGAATAAATTAGTATCATAGTTTTTGGAATTTAAGAAAAGTCTGCGGTCTCTTATCATTGAATGAACAAGTCTTTTAGCATCTTCCGCCTTCTCAACAGTAATCTGTTTTTGTTTGATAGCTTTCTTTTTTAAGATACTGTCTTTTTGTGATTGAGTTATAATTGGTCTTGTAGTTTTTCCTTTGGGAATTTCCTTTCCGACTTCTCCTGCACTGGCTTTGATTGTGCCTTTCTCTACCTTAGCTTTGGGCTTTGAGTAACGAGGAGATAATGCTTTTTGCTTTGCCATGTTTTCTCTAACTGTCTTAATTCCATGTTTTGTTAAAAGTTGTTTTGCTTCTTTTATCGCATCTTCTGGGGTTGAATACCCTGTTCCCATTCTACTTCCAGTCTTTGCTTCTGAAACAACCCATCCGTATCTAACTTTATGAACAAATGTATCTAGTTCTGGATGTATATCAACCTTCTTTGCTTGATTTGCTAATCTCCAACTTAATTTATCATCTTCCTTTATGTTTACAAAATATTCATTCTTGAGTTTCATTTCTGGCAAATTCAATGCTTCTTCAAAATTCTTTATAGCAAAATCTCTATCTTCAGGGGTTTTGGCATCATCAATCATTTTTTGAAATGTTTTTAATCCGCTTCTTCTAGGTATCGATACTTTGCTTTTCTTCTCCCCTAATGTCATTTTAGCAGGAGTTTTTCTAACCTTATCATAAAAGAATTGTAATGAATTTTTCGTGTTAAGTATATCTGCGCCACCATCTACTTGAAACGGAACTGTATCAGTTGTATTACTAGCTTCTATATCAGGAGCTTTATCAATAGCTTTTTTAATTTGCGATAATAATTTTTCTTTATCTGGAAAAACAGTAACAGTTTTTGCGTTAGACTTTGCTTCTGCGATAACTTCTTTCTTTACTTTCTTTATAACTTCTATTGGATTATCTGCTTTATTCCATTTTTCCCATAATGCTGAACCTTCTTTTGTAGCAACATCACCTTGAATAGTCAAAGGTGTTTCTGATTCAGTTTGCAATCTGTCTAATAACTTTGTTGCAATTCCTTTTCTCCTATATTCTGGCGGAACTTCAATCATTTTTATAGAAGTTTCTCCCCCAGAATACGAATAATCCACTCTCCCTATTATGTTTTTTGTATTTTCATCAATAGCTGTAATATAGCCATGATATTCCCCTTTTATAGAATCACCACCAGAACTATATTTAATGCTCACAGGGGCTTTTTGCTTGACCTTCGCCATTCTAGCCATTTCTTCTTTAGGCGTTGGCAATCCCATTCGCTTATTAAGAATCTCTCCCTGTCTTATTATTTCCGTAGATGCCTTTATTTTGTCATACGCACCTTGACCTTTTAAGAACTTATGGGTATATTTCATGGATTGTCCAGCAGGAGCTTTATCTGGATACCATTTTTTAGCCATAGCACGATGTGCTTTATTGACTGCTTTTATTGTAGCACCTTTCTTCAATCCCAATTCTTTATATGCCAAATCAACTGGATGCCTACCCCAGACAAACCTTTCTTTAATAAGCGTTTCTTGCATTCCTTTAGGAAGTTTTTTGAATATAGCTCTTAATGTTGGAGGCATTAACCTTTCAGTTGCTCCCCAAATAGCATAAGTTGATGGTCTTGTGCCTAAATCTAATAATTCCCCTGCTACTTCTGCTCCAAATTGAACCGCCACAGAACGAGCTAAAGGATTTTCAGGATTTCCAAATATAGGATATGTTTCTCTTATTACATCCGCCCAACTCATTTTCATAAATCTTTCAGGATCTTCTTCAGGCATACCAGAGACAGCCCATTTAAAAGCAGGTTGTGAGTATTTCATGTAATTCGTCAATCCCTCTTTTACTACTTGCTCTCGCCTCTGTTGTCTCCTGTAAAATGCAGGCATTAATCTTTGCATAGTAACTTGCATTCGAGTATGCGTAGACATTGGCTCAATTTTTGGCAAATTACTTTCAGATGTTTCGAATGTTCCAGCCGAACCAGCACCTCTTGATTTTCCGCCTCCGAAAGCAAAAGATTCTGGCTTTTCTAATGGCTCGAAATCTATAACTGTTTCTTTTTCTATTGGTTCAAAATTAATAGGCATTATTCTACCACCTTATATCCTACTTTTTTCGCTTCTTCTATCTGGGTTTTGGGTATATAACCCTCTCTACCATCAGGAGCTATAACTCGAATTTTACCAGATTCAGATGATTTTTCTTTCTTAACTTTTTCTTCAAGTTCCTTGATTTTAATTTCAGCAATACCTCTTTCTGTTTCGCTTTCCTTCTGTTTGCCAAGCATAAAGTCATTCCACACTCTCTCATCATTCAATAGCGGAAGTTGCTTTTTATAATAAGGTACCATTAACTTTTCTTTATGTTCCAATATCTCGTCATCTACTAGATTCTTTTCTTTAGATGTTTTAAAAAGTCTATTAATTATATTCGTTCTAGCTTCTTCCATATCTCCCTTACTCATTAATCCATCTTCAACCAACTCATTAAGCGTTACATCTACTTCTTTTGTAGCTTGTTGATATTTATTCGGCTCTATCATCATACCCCATTCGTTCTTTTCTCTTGTAGTATATGCACTCTCAAGAGCCTTCTTATCAGGTATGTTTAAATCTCCATAAGCATTCATAATATCAGTTGATGTTAAAAGTCCTAATCCAAGACGTTTGTATAATTCCGCCTTTACTTTTGGGTCGCTCTTTTCTGGCGATTCTGTCATTAAAGCGTGTTCGTAACCCTTGAATTGTTGTTCTGTAAGTATAGGTTTCTGTGCAACTAACTCATCCCAAGTTAAAGTATTATTATGTAATTTCTCAATATTGTCTTTACCTAACTGAGCTTGTTGTTTTTTTAACTCATCTTGCTGAATTGTTTTTTTTCTTTTCGCCTCTGCGCTAGCACTATCTTTGGCGGACTTAATTAACTTATTCTTTTCCTCCGGCAGAACGTTCTTGAATTCGCTCAAATCAGCATTTATATTCACTATCAAAGCGTCTTGCGCCTGTACCATTTCTATGTCATGCACTAAGTCTGTTTTTTCTGCCTTATATTGATCAGGAGTAAAAGCACCTTGTGTCGCTTTTAGAGCCAGTAAACCAC
>Ga0307928_10004830_pt1 | contig 10197 bp, 17 predicted proteins | sample AceLakmetagen232_FD_201815 | JGI IMG/M metagenome (GOLD analysis project Ga0307928, IMG submission 201815) | Saline water microbial communities from Ace Lake, Antarctica - #232 | ecosystem: Environmental > Aquatic > Non-marine Saline and Alkaline > Saline | place: Antarctica: Ace Lake...
AACTAGCAAAGCACGATACTTTATACTCTCCCGACCCCTGGCAGAGTAGAGTTCTTGAACACGAAGGCTCCTCAGCTCTAAGAACAGGCCGGCAAGTTGGGAAGTCTGAAACTGTTGGAAAACTCGCTTCTAAATTAGCAATAAAGCACAAAAACATAACAATCTTGATGATAGCGGCCGCTCAAAGACAAAGCTCCGAAATCTTCCAAAAAACGCTGAGAAATCTCTATAAAGTCCATGATGCAATGATTGAAGCAGTTGGCGGATTTAAACCAAAACCCGCCTTCTCTCCAAAGGTTAATGATGAAAAAAGGCGAGCTTTTGAGGCCAAGTATGGCCTATTTGCTGGAGCCCCTACAAAAACAGAGTGCAACCTGAACAATGGAACCAGAATCCTAAGCCTACCTACTGGAAAAACCGGCGCATTTGTCAGGTGCTATACAGTTGATATTTTAATTGCTGATGAAGCCGCTTATATTGCTGAACCTGTCTGGCTTGCTGTTAGACCAATGCTAGCCACTAGCAAGAAGATGCGAGGCCTTGGCTGGGAAATCCTATTAAGCACTCCTTTTGGAAAAGGTGGCTATTATTATGAGGCTTGCCATGATCCCGACTATTTGCAGATACATGTTTCAAGTGAGGATTGTTCCAGAATATCGCCCTCTTTTCTGAAAAAAGAACGTGTCAGATTAACTAAAATGGAATATGCTCAGGAATACCTGGGTGAATTTGTCTCAGAATTTAACCAATTCTTCCCAACCAAGTTGATCAAGGAGCGCATGGACTTTATCGGCTGGACTTATAGCACAGACTACAAGCCAGGAAAATCTTATTATCTCGGCGTAGATGTGGCCAGATATGGCAAGGACGAGAACGCCTTTGTAATAAATGAAATGCAAGGCCAAGAGCTCAGAACTGTTGAGTGCCATGTAACAGAAAGAAAAGGACTCACTGAAACTGTCGGAAGAATAAAAGCCCTAGATGAAAAATTCCATTTTAAAAAAATCTTTGTTGATGATGGCGGGATTGGTGGCGGTGTTTATGACATGCTGATTGAAACCTACTCAAAAAGTAAGATTATAGGCCTGAACAATGCCAGGCGCACGATTGACGAAACCAGGCAAAAGGGAATCTTGAAAGAAGATTTATATTCCAATGCCTTGATGTTAATGGAGCGCTCAAAGATACATATTATCTCAAATCTCAAATTACTGCGAAGCCTCAAAAGTATGACATTTGAATACACATCTGATGCAAATTTGCGCATATTTGGGAAATATAGCCACTTATCAGAGGCTTTTGTGCGGGCTTGTTGGTGTGTAAAAGCGAAAGGTTTAAAACTATTTATTGCGTAAGAACTTTTTATGGGAGCATACGCAGGCGTTACAATGGTTGCTGATTCTGATAATGTTCTTCCCATGATGGGCGCAAATGTGAACGCCGCTTATACTGTTGCAATGCAGAACACTGTTGGACTTTTAGCTGAGGCTTATGTTTGTAATTTGGTGAGATATGATGCAGTCACAAATTGGGCAGTGTTAGGCACTATTGAAAAAGCCCTTTTCACTGAGTTTGTTTCAAGATTTATTGCCGTCCAAGGCATTTTATACGACATGGACTCATACACTTCAAGAATTGAAGCCGAGGACATGGTAACAGTCCACCTTCACAGAATGACTAAGGTTGAAAAACTTCTAAATGATCAAAACTCTTTAACTTTCATGAAAAAGGGAGTGGTTTAAATTGTTGGAGATCCCAGGCGGGGAGCAATACGGCGGGATTTTCCCACATTCCAACACTTTTGATGAAGGCCTTGGAAAAATTAGGCCAGGCAAAGCCACAATAACCTTGGCCCTTGATGGCTCAGGCGATTGCGCAACATTGCGAGAAGCAATAAAAAGCCTCCCAAAAGCTGGCGGTTCTATTTACATCAAAGAGGGTATTTATCGGATATCTGAAAAAATTGAGGTTGATATTGCCAACGTCCATATTTTCGGCTGTGGCAAAGCCACTCAGCTACTTTTTGACACAGTTGGAGAGCCAAATTTCACTTTTTCAACTGCAAACTACCTCACAATGTCCGATTTATACATAAAACAGACAGATGGCACAAACATTTTGCAAATTGATGCCAACTCTTTCGCTGTTTTCAGAAATCTTTGGATAGATGGAGCCAACACCAAAGGAATTTATATAAATTCCTCAGGGGCAGGGTTTAGAGTCCAAAACTGTCTTTTCGTTAATTGTGAAGATGGCCTGGGCTGTGATGATTCCACAAAAGCAATAATTACAGGAAATATTTTTAAGGATATAACAGCAGATGCCATTATAGGTGCCTCTCTAGCTGATTCTGTGATAGCTCACAATATTTTTGATACAGTAGGAGGCAAGGGAATTGATCTCACAAATGCGGGCTGTGACACCAACACAATCACCGCCAATATATTTGAAACAATCACTGGCGACGCCATTGATATAGGGGATGTTGGAGCAACAGGCAATATAATTGCTGATAACATAGGAATTAAAGGAAAAGTTACAGACTCGGGCACAGATACTTTTTACTCTCTAACAAATCACGAAACACAGAACCACATAAGAATAAGCTCAGAATCAATGAAAGCGGTTGGCGGTTCTCATGGCACCGCCGGAGTGATTAATTTTCTAAACTTTAGAAATGCCCAGGATGATGAAGCTTATTTTACCTGGATGGTTCCATTTAGAAGAAAAAAAGATACTAATGTAAAAATTATCCTCAGGTGGTATTATACCGGCGGGGATGATAACAATGACTGCGAATGGAATTTGACTTTTGACGCTGTAAAGCCAGGCGACGACCCAACAACAGGCACAATTTCCCTGGTAGAAGTTAAAACATCCATTGCAACAGATGACACAATTGGAGAAACAACTTTCACCATCACAGGAACAGACCTGGAAAATCATGATGATGTTGGAATTAAAATATGGCGGGATGGAAGCGACGCTCTAACAGCAGATGCCAAGCTCATAAATGTTCATATTGAATTTACAAAAGACAAACAAGGTGAATTATAATGTCCAATAAAATTGATAGCGCTGAAATAACAAACTTTTCAGCCAAAACTTATGATGATACAGCCCCAGCTCAGGATTCTACTTTATACCCTAGCAGTTTTTCAATAACCCCAGCAGGCACAACCTCAGAATCAGAATATCAAAACATGAACTGGTCTGAACAGCTTGGCTACTACCTGGGCGTTTCAGAGCTGGCCGGAATGATTGACAGAAAAGCACAGTTTACAATCGGCAAGGGTTACAAACTCAAAAAATCCCTATTTGGATTAAAAAATCTAGACCACATCAGAGGAAATGGACTTGATTCTTTTAACACTATTATGTATAATGCCATCAGAGTTTATACTTCTGGTGGGGACTTTTTCGCAGAAATTATTAAAAATTCAAGAGGCCAGCTCCGAAATTTAAAACCTTTAAACCCTGGCCTGATGAAAGTTCATGCTAACAGCAGAGGAGTTATAGTAAAATATACTCTCTACCCAGCAGGAAACTTTGGAGACATCAAAAAACCCACAGTATTTACACCAGACCAAATTTTTCACTTGCCTTATAATAGAATTGCAGACCAGATACATGGCCAGAGCACAATTTGGAAGCTAAAAAAAGTCCTAGACATGAGAGCTGAGGCCATGAATGATTTAAGAGTAGTTTTCCACAGATATGTAAAACCTCTTTGGATTTTCAGCGTAGACACCGACGACGACACAGAAATAACAACTTTCAAAAATAAGGTAGATTCAACAATTGAAAAAGCCGAAAACATGGTTGTTCCAAAGGGCACAGTTGATAAAATTGAACGTATTGCAATCCCACAATTTGCAACACTTGACCCATTGCCCTGGCTGGAATTATTGCAGAAAGAATTTTTAAAAGCCGAAGGTATGCCAGAAATTGTAATGGGCGGAAAGGGTGGCTCAGAAGCAGAGAGTAAAATACTTTATTTAGCCTGGCAACAGATTGTTGAATTTAACCAAATGTTCCTGGAAGAACAGATTAAACAACAGCTAGGCCTTACAGTAGAGTTTGAATTTCCCGCCAGCATAGCCCCCGAGCTAGTCAATGACGAGAAAAAAGACTCCAACAATAACAAATTTGGCACAGCGCCAGGGAAAGACTCAAAATGAAAAAAGAAGAAATACTGTATAACTTGATCAACTCTTTAATTGCTGGAAGCCTGGTATTTGTAGGCTCTCTATCAACAGGAACAATAACCTGGCAAGGTGTAGGCCTGGCCGGAGCCGCTTCTTTGGTTGTAGCCTTAACAAAATTTCAGACTTTTTGGGCTTCAATCGGAAGAAAAGGAAATGTTAAAATTTTCAACTTTGTAGGTGGAATAAATGGATGAAAAAAAACCAGATGAAGGGGGGGCTACGCCGGGCGCTGGCTCCCAAGAACTTAATACAGAAGCAAAACGACAAGCCGCTATCATTGAAGCAGAGAAACAAAAACTTGGAGCTTCTAAAAAAGAGGGTTCAAATGACCAAATCGCAACAGCCAAAGCCTTAGTGGAAGAATTGAAGAAACAAAATGAAATCATGGCCGGAAATCTTAAAGAAGCTCAAAGGCTAACAACTGAGAACATACTTTCAGGAACCGCCCCCGCTGGAAGCGAGCTCACCCAAGATGATAAAGTCACAAACGAAGCAAAAAGAATCCTTGCAGGCACAGGCTACGAAGATAAGCTTTTCCCACAAAAATGAATATTGACATTGAGGAAGCCAGTGTTATCTTGATAAAAAAGAAGTGCTCCAAGTGTGGAAACATTCGGAAATTTGTCAAAGGCACGCCGAGAGATAAACAGAATATCTGCGGGAACTGTTGGGATTGGACTAATGAGCCAAGCTACCTGAAAGTTACGCCCGCAGAACTGGAAAAATTGAAAAAACTTATTGCAGAGGATTAATTTAACTTTCAAAAAAGTTTAAATACACATTATCCTTTTAGAACTCTCATGGCAAGTGAAGCTGTAATTATTGAACTTCTTGGAAATGCTGGAAACCCTGTTCGTTTTACTGTCGCTGATGGAACCGCAGTGCCAAAAGGCACAATTATGAAAATTACAGACCCAAGGTCAGCCGTTCCAAGTGCGGCAAATGGGGACCCCTTTGCAGGAATTGCTTCAACTGAAAAAGTCGCAAGTGATGGAAGCACAACCCTTGCTCTTTACACTTGTGGAATTTTTGACATGAGTGCTGGGGATGCTGAATCAAATGATGGTTTAAGGATGCACATTTTTGGTGCAAATATACTGGAAGAGTGTGACGCCGCTGATCTTTTAGTAAGCACTGTCGGAATTTCTTTGGAAAATATGCCAAGTAGCGGAGCCCTTGGCGCTGTTTTAGTGGGGTGTGGCTGGTAAATGGCAAACGAAGCAGTTATAATTGAACTTTTAGGAATTGTGCCAGGAAGGCCTTTTAGACAAGGCGTTGCAGATGCAACCGCAGTGCCAAAAGGCACAATTATGGAGCAAGCAGACGACCGAAAAGTAACAGTAAGCAACGGCGACGACTCTTTTGGAGGAATAGCAGCTCACGAAAAAGTCGCAAATGACGGAAGCGAATCTTTAACAGTTTATTCTCATGGTATATTTGATTTGAAAAATGCAAATCTTGCAACTTTCCAAGCTGGCGACCATTTAGATGTAAATGGTGCCAACCTAGTCACAATTTCAGATGCGGCCGGAGTTTTAAAACCTGGCAGATTTGTAGCCCTAGAAAATGCAGAAAAATTGACTTTTGCGGCTTGCTTAGTGGGGAGTGGTTTATAATGGCAAACGACGCTGTTATCATTGAATTAATTGAGGGCGGTGTCCCAGTCAGATTTACCATAGCAGATGGGGACCCATACAATAAAGGCAGATTAATGGAAATCAAAAACCCTAGACTTGCTTATGGCACATGGAACAACAACGACGAATTTATCGGGATTACTTGCTCTGAAAAAGTTGCCAATGATGGAAGCACAAGTATTGCTTTATGGACTAAAGGGATTTTTGATTTAGGTGCCAACGCCGCAGTTGTTGCAGGAGAAAGAGTAACAATAGGGGGCAATAATTTAATTAGAAAAGTAACGGCAGGCGACTTACTACACTCAAATGTAGGAATAACTTTGGAATCTTCATCAGGAGCCGAAACAGTAGCGGTTTTTGTTGGAAAATAAGAGGGATGATTTAAAATGTCAGATACAACCGGAGAACAGGATTTAAGAGCTCACGCTTATGAAAAAATCGTTAAAGGATTAGCATTTCAGGAGTTTAAAATTAAACCCCTTGTTATGATTTCTCCATCAAGTTCTTGGTCAGAATCTTTCTACCAGGAAGGAACAGCAGAATTAACCGGTGGCCTAGGTTCAGCAGTTAAAGGAATCCCACGCCTGGCTAATTTTCCTTATGGAGAACCAAACTGGACTTTACAGACTAAACGCCATGAAAAATATGGAATGGAAGGAGTCATTTCTTACGAGGATGAAAAAACCAATAACATTGATGTTACTTTCAGAACCTTGTTAAAAGTCGGCCGAGCAGTTGCCAACGGAGTTGATGCTGAGATTTACGCCCAGCTTTTAGCTAATGTTGGAAACACAAAAGCGGCCGGTGCAACCTGGGACAACGCCACACTTGCAAGCCAAAACCCCATCCAAGACATTCTTAATGGAATCAAGGAAATGGCGGCTACCAACATAAATGTGCTGGACGGCTCCGGCGTGCTTTTAATCAACGAAATTGAGTTTGCAATGCTTTTGGGAAACGCCAGCGTTAGAAATGCAGGCCAGTTTTGGACTGATGCAGTCACCAAAAACGGCAGAGTAGGCCGCTTATGTGGCCTGGATGTTATCGTTTCGCCAGTTGTCACCACAGACTCAGGCTCATTAATCCTAAAAAGGAAAGAGTGCGCCACCTGGAAAGCGGCTGTGCCTCTAACTGTTTGGACTGGAATTGATCCAGGAGTAAAAACCACAGTCAGAGCTTGGGAAATTGGAGTTACTCAGGTAGTTTTGCCTGATGCCATTTGCTCAATAACCAACACAACTGAGTAATTTTAAAGAAAATGACTAAAGCCGGAAGAATCGCTCTCGGGAGAGAGTGGAAAAGGAAGCTCATTGCTAACAAGGAAGCAGGGAAAAAACTCTATGTAGTCCCCCGCCAAGTTACCATGAGACACCCTTATATTTTAGAGGGAGAGTTGCCAATATCCAAAAAGGGGTCTAAATAATGGGAGTCGGAGATTTTACCTCTCATGGGCCCTACACAACACCCGCCGCCTTAAAAGCAGGGATGGAAGGAGCCGGCGCTTCTTTAACCGATGAAATTTGGGTTATTACAGACGCAGGATTGCAATGGTGGTTTATACAAAAGGAGGGTTCATAAATATGCCACCAGAAGTAATACAATCAATTGATTCTATTGAAATAAAAACCTCAAAGCTTGGCATAGCCGGGAAAGAAGCCCAGGGCATGACATCAAGCGCAGACCAGGCAGAAGCACCAGCTGGCGGAACAGGAGCAGAGGCGGGAGCTTATGACACAGCCGCTCATAGAGATGTATTAATTAAGCTTGTAAATGAAATGAGGGCCGCTTTAATTGCCATTGGAATAATCAAAGGTTCAGCTTAAATCTTTTTCTTATTTTCACTAATTAAAAAAACAACCATAATAACAATTTTAGTTAGATTTTCTCCTCTAAGAAAAATTCCAGGAATGGATCTCGCAGCTCGCACTCTTTAGACGAGAGAAAACTGTCTAAATTAATAGTGACATTTTAGTTAGATTTTTCAGATAGAAATTCTCCATAGGAAACGTAGGTTACAGCCACGACAAACACAAAAACAGCGAAAAGCCCCAAATCTCCATAGGAAACGAAGGTGTTCAACTCCACGAACCTATATACTGCACTACTAAAGCTTCCTGTGGAACGCTATCCCTCTCTCTTTTTCAAAATGCAACGCTCCGAAGTATCTAAATTTCTTTAGTAACAAGAAAACAGAATAGCCCTTAAACTACGCCTCTATTCTGTAAGGAACTAGCTATCTATATAAACTTTTCCTAGAAAACAGTAAGCAGAAAATAGAGAAGCATCAGAGGAGAAAGGAAGAAAAGCTAGAAACCTTCCAAATTTGCAAGCCCTTTTTCTTTGGAAAACCCCCTGGCCGGCCAAAAGGCCGGCTTTTCCATCAGAAAAGAAGGTTACAGAGGACAGTATTCTTTAAATAGCTGTTACCCCTCTCTCTCTACATGGTATATGCAATTAAACAAAAAAAGAACATTCAGGTTGCAATAATGGGCATCCTCAAGAGGGACATTACCATAGAAAGAAAAATCCTTCTTGCAGGCCTAGAACTTGAAACCGGAATGACTAAACCTTTTATTAATGCAATTATTGAAAATTTGCTAACAGTCGGAAGCATCCATGAGAAAGATGGAATCTTAACACATGTGCATCCTGAACCCCAGGACGAAGAAAGACAAAGGGAAATGATGGCCAGCGTGCCAACAGACAAAGAGGTTGAGGAGCTAGATCAAGAGGAAGGGGCCTCAGCCAAATGATAGCCAGGAAAGTGCAAACCATTGGCGACAATGTTGATGTGCTAGAAATAACCCTCTCACTTGCAGAAGTTGGAATTATGCTTGGAGGCCACCAAAGACACACCAGAGCCGAGAACATTAAAATTGACGTAACTGTGAGGATTGAATAATGCCACTAAAAACCAAAGGTTTACCATCAAAAGAAGCAACGCTGAGAAGCGCCAACAAAAGACATGCAAAAGCCAGAGCAGAAAAGGCCTGGTCATTACTAAATGGAGACATGAAGAAAAATGAAAATGCCAATTAAACCCAGTGTTACAGTTGAGGATGGCCTACATAATGGAACAATTACAGCCGTTGAATACAGAACAGACCCCTATAATTACACAGATGTATTGATTGAATTGAAAGGTGGCGTAACTGTCAAATCTGGCTACCCTTCACTAATAACCCCAACCTCAAGACTCGGGAAGCTATTAACCAGATTTGGCATGCCTCTTGTAGTCGGCAGAGAAGCAGACCCCGACAGCCTAATTGGGAGAGAAACAACCTTCCAAACAACAACGGAAGAAAGAGCTGGCTCAAAGTATTGCAAAGTCTTGCCGGAAAGCGTGGGCCAGAGAAAGAAGCCTCAAGCACCTGAACCTTTGCAAGCTGAGGCAGTAAAAGCAGAAGAACCAGCTGGCGAGCTACCACCACCACAAACACCACCACCACAATGAACTATTTCGGCCAACCAGGAGAAAGACTCATTCAAGCATGGACTTGCCTGATCCTGGGAGGCATCTTCCTTTTATTTATGATGTGGAAACACAGGAGAAAAGAATGAGACCAACACACTTTAAATGTGAGCATTGCGGTTGCACTGATAAAGGCCAAAGATTTACCAAGGCCTTCTACTGGGTAGGAATAAACAAATGTAGTAATTGCTACGACAAATTCGGGATGCTCAAATGAGCGTCGAAACTGCAAAAAGGATAATCTGGCGATTGCAAGAATTGAACAAGCCAGAGATTACTCAGATGGAATTAAGGAGAGCCATCATGTTTGAAGCTGGCACAGACCAGCGAACCATCCAGAGAAACATCAACATCCTACTAGAGCTCAAGTTCTTGAAGCGAGTGAGAAAAAGGGTATTTGTTTTCGGAACAGACGACTACTAGCACCTAAAGGCTACTGGTGGCCACTCGTGGCCACTAATAACCTAAAGGCAACACCTGGAAACACCAGGCGCCCCTAAATACGGGTCGCCTAGCCTCGCTGCGCTCGGCAAAAGCCAGACTTCTTATTTACTGCATCCCATAGATTACAACCGCTAGTTTCTAAAAGCTAGTTTCTAAAAGCTAGTTTCCAGTATATAGGTTCTAGTTTGGCCGGCTACCGCCAACAAGTTTAAGAGGCGGTTTGTTACAAACCGCCCAACTTAAACTGATTGGCTCGTTCGCAAATTGCAATTTACCTCTAAACTCCCTTGGAGTTTGCCGGCTGAAAGAGCCGGCCGAGGCTTTCCTCGCCGATTTCGAAGTCGGCTCGTCGCTCGCCCATCCCTGTGTTTGCTGAAAGAGCAAACCCATTGGCTGGGCTCATAAATTGCAATTTGCTTAATGCCTCTTGGGGAAT
>Ga0307928_10004833_pt1 | contig 10195 bp, 8 predicted proteins | sample AceLakmetagen232_FD_201815 | JGI IMG/M metagenome (GOLD analysis project Ga0307928, IMG submission 201815) | Saline water microbial communities from Ace Lake, Antarctica - #232 | ecosystem: Environmental > Aquatic > Non-marine Saline and Alkaline > Saline | place: Antarctica: Ace Lake...
ATCTTAAAAGGTTTGAAAACTGTCTTTTCTTCTTTTTCTCCCATTTTACTCCTCAAATATTTATTTTTTTGCTTTTCTTGATCTTCGCTTGTTACTTTGATTAAGTTTACCGTCATCAACGATATCCATAACTTTTTCTAAAAATGTCGGTTTGTATTTTTCTTCTGATTCTACAGAAATCATTTCTTCTTTTACTTCAATAACTTCTGGTTCTACAGCTATCATTTCTTCTTCTGGGTATAGACCTTCAGCTGTTTCTACTCCACCAAGAAATCCAATTGTCTTTCTAGTGCACAGTTGTTTAGAGCCATCAGGAAAATAATGAGTGAATATACCATCTTCTTCAGTAATAAAACCTTGTCTGTTTTCTAAAATGTATTTTTTCATGATAATCACCTGTTTAAAAATTTAAAAAAATAAAAAAAATTGATGCCGAAGCATCATTAAAGCACACTTAAAGTACAGTGTCGAGTTTTACAATTGCTTTTGGACGTCCGCAAGCGAATGCATAACGTGTGTAAGCAACGATATCTAAGTTTTTAGACCGTGCTGACTTTTCCATTTCAGTTGTAAGTGGTTCTCGTTCGTAGTATTTAAGGTTTGCTAGGTCAGAGTTAACGATGAAAGTGTTAGTCTGAGATGCCTGTGAGGTTTCTAAGATGTCTAGACCGAAAGGTGTAGGGTAGATTCCTCTTTGGATTAAAGACGGGTCACCATAGTTTAGATACTTAACTAAGTTAGGGTCTAATCTAATATGCTGCATCATGTAAGGGTGTACGATTAAGTACTTCTTACCTTCGCCTGCATCTTGTGCGCCTAGTTGTCCTAGTCCTGCTGAAAGGTCTGCTAGAATATCTGCTTCTGCTACGTCCCATTTTGCAACAGGAGTTAAAACATTTGCAGCTACTGCTGTATATGTTTGACCGTCTACTGTACCACCTGCAACGAATACGTTTAGAGCTGTTAAGAAATCGCTGTTAATTTTACGTGCGATACCGAAACCAATTGCTTCAACATGGTCGTTTACTAAGTCCCAACGTGAATCTTTGATCCAGTTAATTGGGATTCGAGGTGCGACACCTACGTCTTTAATTGTTGCGAACTTTCGTGTGAAAGACATTACTCTACTTGAGTATTCGCCACTTTCTGCTACTTCATCTGCATCTAACCAACTGTCAGTTACGTTATATTCAACGCTTGGACTGATTGCTGGATAAGTTTTAGCTAAAATTGGGTAAATAATTTTAGGTTGAAGTGCCTTGATGATTGTATCATCTACTTGTTCCTTGAAGAGTGCCCATGATTGTGCACTACTTGATGCTACTGCCATTTTCTATTTATCCTCTCATTAGCTTAACTTTAATAACTGAATCGTTACCTGCTGTTAATGCTATTCCTAATACACTTTTATAATCAGCTGAGCTGTCTGTGTGTTTTACAACTAGACCTGCGTCTGCTGCTTCAACTAAATCACCTACTACAACTGCTGCTGCTGTGCATGTTACATTTACTACACCACGTGTTGCTACTGTAACATTGTTACCTGATGCAATTACGTTGTCTGTTGCTGTTCTACTAGTTCGATATCCTGCGATAGCGACACCAATAGCGTCGTCTGCTGCTGCATTTGTACCTACTAGGACCACACCATCTTGTGATGTATCAAGTCTTACGACTGTACCTAGAGTAATATCTGCGCCAGCTTCAAATGATAAATACATACCATCTTTTTCCCAAATTCCTACTTCGGAAGTTCCTGCCATTTTATTTGACTCCTATTTTTTTGTTTTATACTTATGTGCGTTTTCTGGGTGAAAGCATAGTTCGAATGAACCGTAGCCGCCGTATTTCTCTGTTCTGTCTCTTGGAGACATGTCTTGAAATGCGTAGACTTGACCTCTACCACCTACGGTACCACCATGTTGAGGCACGATATCTGAAGTATTATTCTCAGATGGTTTTACAACATCCTTATATTTAGGGATGATTGATTTTGATTTTGTTTTTTCCTGTACTGTTGTTCCAGCACTGGTTCCTATAATTCCAATATATGCATCTTGATAGATTTCTAACTCTTTGGTAGATTTCTCTGCAAGTGCAGAATTAGCATTTTTAGTATCTGTGCTTTTTCCTAGTGCTACATACTGGTCTGCTAGTTCTTTTATTAACATTGTTCGATATTTTTCTTCATAGACGTTATCTGCTGTTTCTATTACTTCTTTAGTCTTTTCAACTTTTCCTGTAATTTTTATTGCTGTGTCGGATGTTTCTATGACTGGTTTTGTTCCAGTTGCTCCTGAGATTTTGAATTCTGAATCATCTGCCATTTCTTTCATATCTGGTAATTCTTTTGATTCTTTTTTGCCTTTTGAAGCTTTTTTAGCTTTTTTAACGTCTTCAGAATCATCTTCGTCCTCGTCGTCATCAGCTGTTACAACTTTCTTTTTCTTAGACTTTTTATCGTCTTCGTCATAAGCGTCTTTGTCTTCTGTTAAGTGGTCTTTAGCTATACCTTTAGCTACTTTTTTATCAGTAGTGTGTTCGCCTTCTTCTTTGGTACCTTTCTTTAAGTCCTTCTTGTCGAATTCCTTATCAGATTTCTTATTACCACCGATAGGCTTGTCTAATGTGTCATCTTCCTGAGATAATTCAATAGCACCTTTTCCGGATTCATCTTTATTCAATTTTGCTTTTTTCATTTTTGAGTCCTCCTCAGTGGGAAGTGATTTTGCTTCTTCTAATTTAGCTAATACCATAGCCACTATTTCATCTATTTCTTGCCCACGCGGTAGATTTAAAACCGGTGCAGCGACTTCAGAGCGTGCTTCTGTACTGTCAGCAAGTTCATTACTGTCAGACATGTCCTGAAATATAGCTTGTTCAATTTCAGCAACTTTGTCCGCTGGGTCATTAGTTAAGGCTACGTGTAGCGCTTTACTGATGTCAGTAGGTACCATTGCTGCGATATCATTACCATATTTCTCACCACGAGTGTGATTACATGAGCCAAATGGTGATTTACCACAAATAGAACATTTAGTTTGTTGAGGTGTCATTACTGCACCCATAGAAGCATAATTAATTTCACGTTTACCTTCACTGGTCTTACGCATTAGTTTTTCAATAACGTCTGGATGTGTAACTTCGCCCTGTACATAAATACATTTTTTAACTGGGTCGTAATAAGCTCCTCGGTCATCACTGTATGTCCACCCTACATCGTAGAACGGTGAAGAAATATGCTCTCTAACGTGAGAACCTTCGTTTTCACCTTTAAGGTCATATCTAAATGGTACTCCTCTAAACATTGAAGCAATTTTCTTCATAGTTTCTGGTACCCACTTTAAATGTTTCTTGTTTTGGCCTTGATTAATGATTGGTATCTTGATTTTTACCAATTTTGGCTTGACAAGAGAATCGTCACTTGTTTCCACAAGTTCTATTTTAGATGTAAATAATTGTATATTGTCAGACATTATCTTATCTCTAGTATTTTATGTTTATAAAGTTTAGCTCTTTTTACTACTTTATAGTGCGATTGGTATACTTTCCCAATTGCATCTTAGTTATTGCATCAGGTAACTTACCTGGTTTTTTGGAGCTATTCTGAGCTTTAAATTCTTTATCTGTAATTTCAGGTTTAGTCTGCTTTTCTTTAAAATATTGTTTAGCTGCCATTTGTTTATCAGGTTCTAAAGTTGAATGTTTTGCATCAATATTGGAGTTATCTCCGCCCCAAGCTCCTGATATATGATTTATTTTGTTGACATCTTGATGTCCTAAATCTTTAATACCAGTAGTTAAGAAAGCACCGCTTCCAGAAGCTTTAGGTATAGCATCATGAGCTCTATCATCTGATTTAGCTGTCATACCACCTAAACCATGTGCTTTTGGTTGCCATTTCTTACCAGGTTCACCTTCAGGTGTAACATTAGATATTCGCCCACCGTCTTTACGTGTAAATCTCATTGGTAATCCAGTTATTCTAGAGTCTGTTTTTGATGTGCCACGGTCATATGCTTTCATACGATCTTTAGCACCTTGCCCGTTATTACTTAAAGTTTTTTGGTATCTAGCATTAGCTTCCTTACGTATACTTCCACCCTCATCACCAGATGAACCAGAAGGACCATAAGTTCTAAACACTGCATTTTTAAGGCTATGTCCAGCTTTAGTTGCTTTATCGTGTGCCTGCATAGTAACATCTTTAAAATGTTCCATTGGGCCCGATACAGCCATACCAGTTTTCTTATTATTTTTATCTAAAACATCAATTCTAAGTGTGTGATGTGCTATAGAACCTAAGTCTTTCTGAAGATTCATAGCACCTTGTGCAGAATCCTTACCAGCGCCTTTGGTTTCAGTATTACGTTTGAAACTAGTTAGATTATTTTGTTGCTTGGATGCAAGGTCACCAGCTGGTTTATTTAGACCTTTCTCATAATTGGATTTCTCTTTAGAAGGTTTAGGTTTGAATCCACCAACAACTTCTGAAGAAGTAGGGAACTCTCTACCTTTTACAGTTTCCCCTGAAGGACCTTTACTCTCAGTTTGAGTGTGTGCTCTAGTTGTCTTCTTAATTAAGTCAGGAGCCTGTCCTGTCGGACTGTAATATGTATTAGGTGTAACTGATTTCTTTTCACCGTATATCTTGTCAAATCTTGATGCACTACTTTCAGTTTTATCTGTACCGACAATTCGTGTGTGGTGTGCTAATTCTTCTGTTTTATGACGATTTTTAGGGTCTCTTAAGAAATTATTGCTAGTTTCATGTCCTCTAGCTGTTAGTTTGTCTAGATTCATTGATTTATCAATATTACCTTGACCAGGTTTGGCCAATGATTTATCTGTTTGTGACTTATGTATAGATGTAATTAATGTTCCCGCAAAACTATCCTTACCCTCGTGGGTAGATTTTGTTGCATTTGGTCCACTAAATACATTTTTATAGTGTGATATTACTTCTGAGGTTTTAGTATGACCTTTTTGTGATTGTAATGGAGATAAACCGCCATCTTTTGTTACCATTCCGTGAAAAGTTGTACCGTGTTGTTTGTTTTCAAATTTAACTAATGACCCCTCTGCCATACCTTTAGTATGTTGGGCTGCAAATTTCTGAAAACCTTCGTTTGATGTCTGTCCTGGGCCTGCTGGTGAGTAATGTTGCATGTTATTGTGTCCACCACTTAACCCTTTTCTGCTAAAATTGTTTGTAGCTGCACTATCTGTGCTAAATTTACCATCTGGTCTGTTGCCTATAGAAGTAGGAGCTGTTTTACCTGTATTTAATGAACCTTTTTGAGTACCAATATCGTCATCATGAAGTTCAAGATTACCCTGCATTTGAGTAACGTCTGTAAATCCTTTTTTCTTAGCGTTTTCACGCTCATAATCTTCAAGTTTCTTAGGATTACCTAAATCTTCCTTGAAAGTTGCCGGTCCTTGTGCACTAGTTGATGCTACAGGAGACTCGTCTTGTGTCATTATACTGAAATCATTAGAAAAACTGTCCGCATAGAGCGTTCTGTCTTGAGGGACCATCATAGTTTTAGGTCCTTGGATTTGTGAGCTCTGTAATTCACCAATATAATTGTCATTAGTACAAACATGGTCACCTTTTTGCATTTTGTGTGGTTTTTTCTTTTCAAATTTCATTTTAGGGTCCTCTTCACTATTATCTTGTAGACCATACATAGCATTATATGTATTTGTATCAAATATTCTTGCCATATTCTTATAATGACTATCTAATAACTTGTGTCCTGCTTTACCTTTCTTACCGGCTGCTTGAGATTCACCAATACTTTGAGCTAATTGTAATCTTTTATATAGGTACTGTGCGGATCCTTCACCAGAACCACGCGATTTTGCAATTTCATGAGCTTGTGCCATCTGTGTATTATCTACAACAGGCAAATCTTTCTTGTCACCACCTGCTGTGGGCTTACTTTGCTCAGCAATAGGTCTATATTGATTCTTTTTATCACCAAAACTAGTTTGGGTTCTGTAATCTGATTTTTTAACAAGCTCTTTACTCATCTTAGTTCACTTCCGAGGTTTTACCAAACAAATCTGATGTAACTATGTTTCGTCCTACTTGTTTCTTAGTATTATCTTTGTTATCGTCTTGGGCAACTAGTTTCTTAGGCTTATTACCGAATCCTTCTTTAGCTAGACCAGCACTTATCTCTCTTTGTCTAATATTACCAGGAGAAGCTGCTCTATTATTCTTTCCTGCACCAAAATGCTCTTGGATTTTACGTTTTACGTTATCCATTACATTACTTTTCATTTGGTTTTGTGGTCCTTTATTAGAATTATAAGTTTGTAAACCATTAGCTGGTTTAGCTGGCTCTGTTAATCCTGCAGATTTAGTAGACTGTGGAGCGAAATCTGGTCCTGCTGGTTTAAAACCTTTGTTAGCGCCTGCTTTTACGCCTGCTTGTGTGTTCATTTCACCTATAGAGGTTGATTTAGCAAATCCTTCCGGTTTTACTCCTCTCTCTGCTATATTGCTTTGAACATCTTTGTTACCACGCATAGCATTAGTTCTATCGAAATGACTACCTTCGGCTGGACCGAACTGAGATTTGTACTCTCCTTCATGCATTTCTTTGAACTCTTTAAATCCTTTCAACTTTCCACTAAATTCCATTTTTATTATCCTCAATATATTCGCAACTTGCCAGGTAGACTAGATAACAGTGAATCACTATCCTCTTTTGTTTTCCTATCAATTGCAACGTCTTGTTTTGGTTGGTTCTCAACCACATTTCTCAAAGGGTCACCGAATGGTCCACGTTCGTCAGATTCTTCTTCAGCAGGTTCTCCTTCAGGTTGTGCTCCTTCAGGTGGTTGCTCTTCGGTTTCTTCTTCCGTTTCTTCTTCTGTTTCTTCTTCGACTGATTCAGATTCTTCTTCAGTTTCTTCTTCAGTTTCTTCCTTAGGTTCTTCCTTAGGTTCTTCAACTACTTCAGCTGGTTCTTCCTTAGGTTCCTCTACAGGTTCTTCTGGTTCTTCTGATTTTTCATTATCGGTCGCTGAGGGTGAAGAGCCCTCAACGTTTAACTGTGCATCGGCTGGCACGTCAGCTATGGGAGAAACGTCATCGGTTGCTTCTGCTTCGGGTGCTTCCACCTTCTCGCCTGCAACTCCACTTATTTTTAACCCTTTGCTTAGCCCTTGCTCAACTGGATCTCCGCCATCAACGCTATTAACATCTGTTGCCTTTGAACCCATTTCAGCTGCTGCCTCTTTATCAATCATGATATTAGGCGCAGGTTGTTGTAAACTATCTACTGCTTGCTCTGTTGGAGCAGCTTCCGCATTATTATTTCCTTCTTCACTCATTTTTATTCTCCCTTACTTGTTTATTTATTAATATTCTTTAACCAGTCAGCACTTTCTCTAAGTTGCTTATCCATTTCGGACTCGACTGGTTCTTTAGATTTCTTAATAGTAGTTTCTTTAGCCTGTGTTTGCATCTTTTCACTAACATCTTCATTAGTTTTTTTGACTCTAGGTTTTTTAGTATTCTTTTTCTTAGCGTCTTTCTTACCAGTAGTTTCAGTAGCGTCTCTTGCATCTGATTCTTTATTAGTATCGTTGACTGTTTTTTCAAGTTCACCCATAGTAGCTTTAGGTTTACCGTTTTTACGGGTTCCTTCATCTTTCTTATAAAAAGTATCAGATTTTTTATCTGGTTTAGCTTTAGCTTTGACTTCTTCACCTGCTGGTTTAGAACTCTTTGATTTAGCATCGGCAGATAATTCTTCTGCTGTAGTTTCACGTTCTTCCTTAGATTTGACACCGGTCTTCTCCTTAGCCTTATTATAATTCTTAACGTTCTGTTGATTAGATTTTTGTCCTGATTTAGAACCTGCACGTACACCAGCTACCATAGAATTAACACCGGTCTGTTGTCCTTGTGTCGTCTGTAATAGAGTGTTGGTTGCTCCTCTAAGAGAACCTGCAGCTAGGCTGCCTAAGTAATTTTTAGTTTTATTTGGATATTTCTTACCATCTTTTTCTGTAGGTTTTACTTCTTCCATTGTATCTTTAGATGCATCGCCTTTAGATGCAATGTCTTTAACGTCAAAAGGTTGTTCTTTTATATCAGAAGGCTTCTGTAACTTGTTGCCTTTAGTAATTTGTTCTTTTGGTTCTGTTGCTCCAGTTTTACCTGACGCTAAATCCTTAATAGAACCACCTAAGGTACCTTCAGTTTTGTTCTTCAATTGTTCTGCAGTGGACTGGTGTCGCTTGAAAAATGTCTCTTTAATGTTACTCATAACACCAACTAAACCTTTCTTCTGTTTATCACCTATATTTTCACCATTAGCATAGTTATTTAAGATGCTAGCACTTTTAGGAGATTGAATATCTGTTAAATGACCGCCTGGTAATTCTGCTGTTGCAGTTTTAAACTTACCAAATAAACCTGAAGCTGCTTGAGTTTTAAACCCTGCGTTAGCCATGTGTTCATTTAGAGCCTGTTGATTGTTAATTTTGCCAGGTACTGCCAATTTACTACCGTAAGTTTTTAATTTTCCACTAGCAGATTTGTTTTGCTGTCCTGCAACAGGGCTACCTTTAGCAGTAGGAGGAGTTTGATTATTCTCTTTAGGTTTATAAGTAGCTTTAGCTGTTCCAGAAGAACCGCCTTTACCATCCATTACCGGAGTGCCTTTAAAATCTTCAGCTGTTTCAATCATACCGAAGTCACCGTACTCAGAAATATCTCTACGCATACCAGTTGTATCAGCCATCTCTATAACTTTACGTAAGAAAACCTGTGGGTCTTCTGGTTCGTTACCGTATGCTGTGTTACTAATCTCGTAAACACGTAAATCATTAGGATTATCAACTGCCATACTTACAACGACAAAAGCTCCTGTATTATCATCAGTTGGTTTTTGATATACACTAACATATTTTTGCATAGCTCTATTTTCACTATCCATGTTTCGTGCAACACTAAATACAAAAGTTAAGCCTCTTGCGTCTTTATCTGCATAATCGACGAGGTCGTCTTCAACTATTTGCCAATCTCCATATGGAGCTTCCATCCCTTGGGGATTTGATTTGATTGCATTACTATCTGTATTTTCTAGAACCATTTTTATTTACCTTTTAATCCGATTGCCTTAGCGGCGTTATCTTGACTTGCATTTGTTATAGGCGCTTGGTAAGGTGCTATGTTTTGGATTGATAACCCACTACTACGTCTATCATTAAGAGTGGTACCCTTCATGACTTCTGTTTGTTTCTTACCATTTGCGTTAAGGAATGTTACCTTATATCTCATGTCTTCCTGGGTATCTTCGACTTGCTTCTGGGCCCCAGTCTTGCCGTCAGAAGCTTTAGCTTTTTTTGGTCCACCTTCTGGTGCTGGAGCTCCGCCTGGAGCCTCACCGTCTGGTCCTACCAAAGTAGGGTCAATTCCACCATTAGCCAAAATCATATCGGCCTGTAAAGACTCGATAGCAGTCTGTTTCATAGAAAGCTCAGCTTGAGCAATCTGTGTCATCTCGCTTATTTGGTTAAGCTGGTCTTGTCTCTCAAGTGCAGCTGATGTGTTCGGAGGCATTTCCCCTACACGTCTCGCAGCGCGGGACTTATCAATAATACCAGACTGAAGCAAAGCTAGAGTGTTTTGGATTGTAGTGATTTGGTCCTGCTTGAAAGTTTCACGCCATTGAATATTAGGGTATTGATTCCATTGCCTTTCAGGTAATAGTTCTAATCCTGCTTCTTCAGCGTTCATGTTGAATACTTCATCATACTTATCTATAATAGGACGTAGTAAACTTTGATCAATTTTCTCTCCAACCATTTCCTGACGCTGTGCCATTGCTGACAACAGAGTCTTGTCCTGTTCGGCAACCATACGGTCACTCATTCCTTGAGGTTTGAAGTAACTTTCAGGTACTCCGAGAGAAGAAAATATTTGATTGTCTAAATCTTGTAGAATGGTAAGCAATTCAGCTTTACCCTGCGCCGCCCCGATTAGATTAGCTCTCCATCTGGTGCTTGTAATTGGGTCCGACATGGGTTCCATGTTTTCTAAACTTGATTTAAACCCATCAATGTAAGATTCTATTTGACCTTTGGTTAGCTGGAATGGTACCATTGGGTCCATTGTCCAGTGAATCATAGGTTTTGCATATTTCTTGAATATCATAGGTGATAGTAG
>Ga0307928_10004834_pt1 | contig 10194 bp, 10 predicted proteins | sample AceLakmetagen232_FD_201815 | JGI IMG/M metagenome (GOLD analysis project Ga0307928, IMG submission 201815) | Saline water microbial communities from Ace Lake, Antarctica - #232 | ecosystem: Environmental > Aquatic > Non-marine Saline and Alkaline > Saline | place: Antarctica: Ace Lake...
AGCATTAGACTGCGTATTAACTTCCCGAACATTTGTATAAATAAGGGGATTGTTTTTAATAACATCATTTCCTGCTCCAACATAAAGTCGTACCAATCCCTGTTTGTAGACAGATCCAACTATCTGATATTTTCCAATATTCCTAAAAAAGTTTACGTAGCCGATTTCAGCGTCTCTCGCATATGCCGTATATTTAATCTCCCCATTTTCGTAGCTTCCCAAACTCATTGTTTGGTCTCCTTTTACATAAAGTGGATCAGAGAAGCGCCCAACACTCCTCAAAACGTTTTTTGCCACTTCCCGAGCTTTTTCTTTGTTCATGCTGCCCTCAGCATAAGCACCTCTTAAAGAGTCCTCCGGGGTTTCCAGAGTAAGATTTTTGGTTTCTGTGTTAATCCTTAGGCTAGCCCCTGTTTCTGCATCTACCCATCTGTATTCATTTCCCTTTAGGTTTGTGGTTAGATCAGCTTCTTCGAAACCAACTTTCAGTGCGTCTGAGGCGGCCCTTTTTCCTGCCTCGAAGGAGAAAGTGGGCTTTTTGTAGGTATAGACGGTCATTCTGTCCGAGAAGTCAGTTGGCAGTTTTCCGTTCGTTGTAAATAGGGTGTATTTTGGTGCCTCAGTATTTAATATAGCTTGCTCCTCAAATTGGATAGGTTCTAGAGGCCCAAAGGCCGGGTTTGGTGGATTTTTCGGTGGGAAAAGGCTCTTATAAAGACTTTTGGCTGTTGGGACGAAGAAAAATGCCCCAAAAAGGTAAACTATAATAAATACAACAAAACCTAGAAACCCAAGCTTAACATTTTTGGCAGTATTTGTAAGATTCATACGCTACATATTATATTACAAAAAATCTGTGATAAAATCTCATTATGTCTGTAAGAGTAAGAATGGCTCCGAGTCCTACAGGAGAATATCATGTTGGTCACATTAGAACTGTTCTATACAACTGGGCTTTTGCTCGCAAGAACGACGGGAAGTTTATTATTCGTATAGAGGATACTGACCGTGAGCGCTTTGTTCCCAGAGCTACTGAAAGAATCCTGGATGTAATAAAAATGTATGGTCTCGACTGGGACGAGGGTCCTGAAAAGGGCGGTTCTTACGGTCCTTATATTCAATCCGAACGCTTAGATTTATATGCAAAGTATGCGCAACAATTGGTGGACCAAGGTCAGGCTTATCACTGCTTTTGTACTAAGGAGCGCTTGGAAGATCTTCGGGAGGGTCAAAGAGCCAAAGGCACTTCCCCTAAGTACGATAAAAAGTGTTTAAACCTGCCGAAGGAGGAGATTAATGAAAAGTTATCCCAAGGAGTGCCGCACGTTATACGTTTAAATGTTCCAGTAGATAAAGATATAACTTTTTCGGATGCAGTCTATGGCGATATAACAATCAACTCCAATGATGTGGACGATCAAATACTTATAAAATCCGACGGGTTTCCTACTTATCACATGGCCGTAATAGTGGACGATCACTTAATGGAGGTTACGCATATTATGCGTGGGATGGATTGGATTCCCTCAACACCAAAGCATATTCTTTTGTATGAAGCCTTTGGTTGGGAACTTCCTACTTACGTTCATTTGCCTAATATTAAGGAGTTGGGAGATAGTAAGAAGCTTTCGAAGCGGTTCGGTTCGGTTTATGCAGTGGATTTTCTAAAAGAGGGTTATTTACCAGAAGCACTGCTGAATTTTTTGATGTTTCTCGGATGGAATCCGGGTACTGAAAAAGAGATTTACACATTGGCTGAGTTTGTTTCCGATTTTTCGTTAGATAAACTTCATAAAACCGATTTAGTTTCGTTTGATAGGAAAAAGCTTTTGTGGATGAACGGTCAATATATAAGTAATTGTGATACGAAGGTCCTTTGGAAGAAGCTGGAAAAGTGGTCCTCCCAGTTTGATATCGATCTGAAAGTTGGAGATTATTCGGAGAAATATATCTTGCAGGTTTTAGGGCAGGTTCAAAGAAGAATGAAATTGTTGCCGGATTTTGTTGATACCACAACCTACTTTTTTAGTGAGCCAGGAATTCAGGAGGATCTCTTGGTTAAATACGTTGCCGGTAAAGAGAAAGCAGGTGAGATATTAAAACGGTTTATTTCCACTTGGGGAGGTGTTTCTGATTGGAGTGTGGAAGAGCTGGAGAAAGTTTCTCACGGCGTTTTGGAGAAGTTTAATTATACTCCAAAGGAAGCTTTTATGACGGTGCGTGTGGCTGTTAGCGGTAGGAAAGCAACTCCCCCGTTATTTGATATTCTAGTTATATTAGGAAAGGAAAGAGTGCTTGGTAGGCTTAGCAAAGCTTCGGAGAGGCTTGGTTAGGTCATAACTTCCAGTTTAGATAGAATAATGCCCATTGAAGTTTTTTATTTGGTACTCTAGAATTAAGTTATTAGAACTTTTTGAAAGGAGAATATAGAAATGTCGAAAGAGGATACAAAAAATGAGGAAAGTGCTAAAAATATCGCTTTAAAGTCCGCTCTTTCTCAGATAGAGAAGAATTTTGGTTCCGGGGCTATTATGAAATTAGGAGATAAAGTTCATCAAAAAATAGAGGTGATTCCCACTGGATCCATAGCCCTAGATATAGCTTTGGGTGTCGGCGGAGTTCCCCGCGGAAGAATAGTTGAAATATTTGGACCGGAAGCTTCCGGTAAAACTACGTTGGTACAGCATATTATAGCTGAAGCCCAGAAAGCAGGAGGTGTTGCAGCTCTCATAGATGCGGAGCACGCCTTTGACCCACTTTATGCGCAAAAAACGGGTGTAGATGTTGATAATCTTTTGGTTTCACAACCGGATACCGGTGAGCAGGCTTTAGAAATAGCCGAAACGTTAATTCGTTCAAATGCCTTGGATATCGTCGCGATAGACTCTGTTGCCGCCTTAGTGCCCCGAGCAGAAATAGAGGGAGAGATAGGCGATACTACAATAGCTCTACAAGCCCGTCTTATGAGTAAAGCTTTAAGGAGACTAACTTCCTCCGTAAGTAGGTCTAATACTACAGTGCTTTTTACCAATCAACTCAGAATGAAAATTGGAGTTATGTTTGGGAACCCAGAGACGACGTCCGGCGGGCGTGCCCTTAGGTTTTATTCCGCAGTTCGATTGGAGATTCGAAGGATTCGTTCAATAAAGGATTCTGGAGAATTTCAAGGCAATCGTGTGAGAGTGAAAGTAGTAAAAAATAAGGTGGCCCCACCTTTTAGAACCGCGGAATTCGACATAATGTTTAATGAGGGTATTAGTGCTGAAGGTAATATCTTAGATGTAGGTGTCGAATTTGATATTGTTAAGAAGGCTGGTTCTTGGTATAGCTATGGTGACGAAAAGCTAGGGCAGGGAAGACCGGCTTCTATAAAAATACTAAAATCTAATGAGAAGATGTGCGACAAAATAGAAAAAGAAATAATGTTAAAGGTCGCAAAAGGAACAGAAATTCCATTGGAGGTGGGCTCAGAGGAAAATGAACAAGATGAAGGAGGAGAACTCCCAGAACCAGCAAATACGGAGTGACCTAAAATCCAGCGTTATACACTTTCTAAGTTATAAACCAAGGACATCTTTTGAAATTAGATCTTTTGCACAAAGATATTTTAAGAAGATTAATTTTCCTGTAGAAGAGCAAGATTCTTTAATCGAAGATGTACTTTTCTTTTTAAGAGAATTTAGATATATAGATGATTCGGATTATGCACAGTCCTATATTCTAGAGCAACAACAGCGCCCTTCGCCTAGAGGGCCAAAATATGTCTATCAGTTTTTAAGTAGAAAAGGAATTCCTCAGGATATTATAAGAGCATCATTAGAGACGCATTTTCCTGAAGAGAAGGAACGGCTCTGTATAGAAAAGATCCTGGCTAAGAGGAAAGGTTCTCCGGACAAGATGATTCAATATTTACTGAGAAAGGGTTTTACTTTTGGTTTAGTTTATGCCCTTGTTGACACCACAGGAGAAAATCATTAGAATTAACATAGTTTAGGAATTTGGGATCATTAAATATAACTGTAACTATGTCAATAAGTGTAATTTTATATTGCCTCTACGGACTAAGATAATATTTTCCGCAAATTGCAGGTGTATTTAAACTGCAAATTCCTATGATTTTGTAAATTATTGTTTTCCCTTTGGGGAATAGGAGGAATGTATATGTCTAGTTTTATATTAGGGATTGTTATATCCGCAGCCTTAGGCGGCGTCGCCTACGTTTTTTTAAGTAAAAGAAAGGGTTCGGAGGTAGATTATAAAGAAGATTCCCCCGCTGTGGCGAGCGATTCTTTGGGAGAGCCGGAGGAAATTACTGAAAAACCCCTACGTTCGGAGAAAGTACCAAACACAGCGGCTAATGAAAGAACAGCCTTGGCCAGTCAGCAACTTCTTCGGGAGGCCAAAAACAGAGCAAAAGAAATTCTTTTGGAGGCCAAAGATGGGGCTCTAAAAATTGTAGGTGAGGCGGAAAAAGGTGCTCGCAAGGTTAAAGATAGGTCTGCCGATTTGGAAAAGGAGTTGGCGATTAAAGAGGCGAAAATAGAGTCTCAAAGAGAAGGTATCAAGAACAAAGAAGATTCCTTGGAAAGACTTCGGGAGGTTATAAGCAAGAAAAAAGATGCAACGGAGAACCTTTACGAAGAGCAGAAAAAGAAATTGCAACAAGTTTCATCTTTAACAAGGGAAGAGGCCCGAGAGATTCTTCTGAAACGTTTTGATAAAGAGCTCGTAGAAGAAAAAGCCAAAAAAATTCGCCTTATGGAAAAAGAACTTAAAGAGACTTCGGAAGAAAAATCCCAAGAGATACTTTTGGAGGCACTGACTCATGGTTCTACTGATTATGTGGTAGAACATACTACTTCAAAAGTTAAATTAGATGATCCTGATATGAAGGGTAGAATTATCGGGAAGGAGGGTCGTAATATAATGACTTTCGAGAAATTGGCTGGCGTAGAGCTGGATTTGGATGCTTCTCCCGGAGAAATAGTTGTATCGTGCTTCGATTCTGTGAGGCGCGAGATTGGGAAAATTGCCCTCGAGCGCCTTATTGCTGACGGTAGAATTCAACCGGCCCGCATAGAAGACATTATTAGGCAGACCCAAAAGGATATTTCACACACTGTTTACAAGGAGGGCGATAAGTTATGCCATATGTTAGGTGTTTATGACCTTCCGAAGGAAATAGTCCAAATCTTAGGTAAATTTAAATATCGCTTTTCTTACGGACAAAATATGATTAAGCATACTTTAGAGGTAACAAATATCGGTGTTGTTTTGGCTAGGAAGTTGGGAGCAGACGTTGAAACTGTGAAACTTAGTTGCCTGCTTCATGATATTGGTAAGGTTTTAATCGATGGTACCGGTAGCCACGTGGATGTTGGGGCCGCCTATTTGCAAGAAAACCGCATTCCCGGCGAGGTTATTGTATGTGTGAGGGAGCATCATGGCGATAAGTATAGTTCGATTGAATCGGCAATAGTATCATTGGCGGATCATATAAGCGGTGCTAGACCGGGCGCTCGTTCAGAGGATTATGAGTCTTTTATTAAGAGAATGACTGATTTAGAAGAGGCTGCGACTTCCTTTGATGGTGTGGAAAAGGCCTATGCCATATCCTCTGGAAGGGAGGTTAGAGTTTTCGTAAAACCAGAAATAGTGGATGACGCTTCTACCGCCTTGTTAGCAAGAGAAATAGCACGTAAAATAGAGTTGGAGCAAACCTATCCGGGCGTTGTCAACGTTACTGTTATAAGAGAAACCCGTAAGACGGAAACCGCTCAATAGGATCTTTAATAAAAATGTACTACATACTTTTAGTTTTAGCTATAATATTGGTTTATTCCCTGGTTACAAAGGTATTAAGCTCTATTTTCAAGGGACTTTTAATTATCTTTGGCGCTCTTATTTTGGCTGCAGTCGCGTACATTTTCGTAACTTCAAACTCTCGTCCAGTGGAGATATTTAATCATTACATAGTAGAAGATTTTGCTGTAAGAAGGATGGAGTAATGCGGATTTTATTCATAGGAGATATAGTTGGCAAGCCGGGAAGAGCTCTAGTTAGCGACTTGCTGCCCGGTTTGAGAAAAAGCGAGAGTATTGATGTTGTTTTGGCCAATGCAGATAATTTAGCCCACGGAAGGGGCGCAACAAGAGGTACTGTTGAGGAGGTTTTAAGTTGTGGAGTTGATCTTCTTACCGGTGGAGATCACATTTTTCATTATAAAGCTTTTGAAAATGATATCGAGGATTTGCCGGTTTTACGTGCCGCTAATTACCCAGGATACACTCCCGGAAAAGGACATACTGTATTAGATCTGGGTAAAAAAGGATCTCTTTTGGTTATAAGTCTTTTGGGTAGAACCTCTTTCGGAGGCCCCTCTATTTATTTGAATGACCCTTTTAGAACCGTGGATGAGATTTTAGAGGAATTTTCCTCTTTTGATAATTTAGTCTCTCTTGTAGATTTCCATGCAGAAGCAACAAGTGAGAAAAATGCTTTAGGATTTTATTTAGATGGAAGGGTGACGGGCGTGGTTGGTACACATACACACATCCCTACCTGTGATGTTCGAGTTCTTCCCTCAGGTACAATGTTCGTGACGGATGTAGGAATGACTGGAAACATTGATTCAGTACTGGGTGTAAAGAGTGATATTATCCTGAATTTATTTCTGACAGCCCGTTCCCAAAAATTCGAATGGGAAAATACTGGCGCAAAAGCTTTTAGAGGTGTACTATTAGATACAGATTCCAATCAGATAAAAAGATTGGATTTTTGAAAAGTAATTAATGCCAGGCAATTTGAAGGGGGGTGTACTAAATCTAAAATGACAAAAACAGACTTAATAGACGCAGTAGCCGATAGAGCCGAACTGACAAAAGTGGACGCTAAAAAAGCAGTCGATGCTGTTGATGCTGTGATAGCAGTAACATTGGCTCGTGGTGAGAAAGTCACCTGGACCGGATTTGGAACATTTGAGGTACGTGCTCGATCAGCTCGTATGGGTAGAAACCCTCAAACTGGTGCTCCTATGAGAATTCCTGCCACTAAAACCCCCGCATTTAGAGCAGGTAAGAGCTTAAAGGACGCAGTTAAGGCATAAATAAAGCTTTAATGTGTTTTTTTGCAAGACCCCGCCACGCGCGGGGTTTTTGTATAATTGAAGTATGGAAAAACTTCGTATCGGTATTGATTGTCAATATTTACTCTCAAACTCTCCGGCAGGTCCGGAAAGATATGCGTCATGCTTAATTTCTGCCCTTTCGGAAATAGACTCTATAAATGAGTACACTCTATTTTTCAAAAAGATTCCGGAACCGGAATTTCTTGGTAAATTAACCCACTCCGCACCGAATTTTAATTTCAAAGCGATCCCGCCAAGTGTTTCGTGGACCCAGTACGGGTTGGCTAAGGAGTTATTAAAAAACCCCATCAACGTGTTCTTTTCCCCTTTTCATACGTTGCCTTTTTTGGCAGTTCGTCGACTGTCAAATCTAAGAAGAACTCGATTTGTGAGTATGATTCACGGTTTGGAATATGATTATGAGCACAAAAATCTGTTGAAAAAGTGTCGCTTAAATTTCCTCCTAAGAAATACTGTGAGATATTCGGACAAGGTTTTAGTCCCCGCAGAACACACAAAAAAGGCTCTATTAAAAAAAGCCTGGGTCAAGGATGAGTCTAAAATAACCGTTGTCCCTGAAGGAGTGGCGCCCGGATTTAAAAAGTACCCATTTAACGAAGTTTTGCCTGTATTGGAAAAATACGACCTTGATAAAACTCCTTATTTAATTTTTATTTCTACAATACAACCCAGGAAAAATGTGCCCAATTTGATAGGAGGTTTTGCACGATCTTTAAAGACCGGTGGAATTATGGAAGACACTAAGTTGGTTTTGGTTGGAGGAGAGGGGTGGGATTACGAAGAGAGCTTAAGAGCACCGGAAAAATATAATGTAACTGAAAACGCGCTGTTTACCGGTAGAATTCCTGACGAAGATTTAACACGCCTACTGTCTGGAGCAAAGGCTTATGTTAGTGTCTCCCTTGAAGAAGGTTTTGGCCTGTCCTTACTTGAGGCAATGTCCTCAAAAGTGCCCTGCATCATTTCGGACATTCCTAGTTACAGAGATTTAGCAAAGGAAAACGCTATTTACGTGAATCCGAAAAGTATTGAAAGTATTTCCAATGGAATCTGCAAGGCCTTAAATCATCCTAATGTTAGCGTCGAAAAAGCTTACGAACAATCACAGAAATATTCTTGGAGAACTACGGCGAGAAAGACATTAGAGGTGTTTAGGTCTTTTTAAGCCAAGACACTTCTGGGTTTCACACATTTATCCCCAATCCTGCGGGTACACCGCGACCACGCCCTTTTAGAGAATAGCTCTCATTACTAAAACAATATGTATGTAACCTACACAAACACTTTTTTCATACATGAAAATCTACTATAATCGGGTTAATGCCTAAAGATCTGCTCAATAAAAATGTAGTTTCAAGATGGCGAAGACACCGAAAAACAGCTAAGAGACGCAAGCTTATATACGCGTTTTTACCTCATCCTAAAAGAGAAGAAAGGGCTACACTGCTTTCCCCAAGAGCCCTTTTTTTGTATTCGTTTTTTTTGAGCGCAGTTTTAGTTGCATTTAAATTTTTGCCTCATTGTGCTCCGGGGGTTCTTAGTTATGCCTCAGATATTTATGTGAAAGAGCTACTGACTTATACAAATGCTGTTAGGGCAGAAGAGGATCTTGCTCCGCTAAAACTCGACAATGCGCTTTCACGCGCCGCCTATGCTAAGGCCAAAGATATGTTTGCAGATAACTATTGGGCTCACGTTGCGCCGGATGGTACTCAACCTTGGGATTTTATTCTAGGGGCCGGATACGACTACAGCTACGCCGGGGAGAATCTAGCGAAGAACTTTAATGGCTCCAAGGAGGTAGTTGATGCTTGGTACAAATCTGAGTCCCACAAGGAAAACCTTTTGAACCCTAGGTATGAAGATATTGGATTTGCCGTTGTAGACGGGGTATTGGATGGGTATGAGACTACTCTAGTGGTTCAGGCTTTTGGTAAAGAGCGTATTCCTACATATCTTGGATCCGCTTCTGCGGCTCCGGCGGCAGAACTATCGCTTGAGCTGATAGAGGAAAAGGCGCCTGCGGTAAGTGTTAATCTCCCAGAACCCCTCTCCACGAAGAAAATTATCCTACCCGCGATAGATGTTTCTAGTGCGGCTCGTCTTATAGATATAGTTTTGTGGGCGTTCTTAAGTTTGCTCCTGCTATTGGATGTTTGGTACTCACGTAAAAAAGGAATCCGTAAAGTATCCGGACATGCGCTTACGCATCTACTGTTTTTGTTAGCTGTATTTGTAGGTGTTTGGTTTGCTATTTCGCCGGGGAAAATTTTATGAAACGCCAGGACAGGCACCTAACCCATTATTTAATCTTGCTCAGTGGTTTGGGCTTGTTGGGCGTTTTTTTCATCCTTTTTCGTTTTAATGAGGGTTTGCAAGTGCTTGTTGGCGGTCTAGGTTGTATTTTTTACATCCTTTGGGGAGTGTTTCACCATGCCCTTGAAGAAAGAATAACTAAATTGATAATTTTCGAGTATGTATCCTTTGGTCTTCTAGCTTTCCTTTTGATGCTTCTTTTTGTTACCATTTAACATATGAAGATCGTCATAGTTATTCCTACTTATAATGAGAGAAATAATATTGAGCGTCTAATTCCCGTTTTAGAGGATGTTTTTAGCCTGGTGCCCCAACATGATTTTCATATTTTGGTTGTAGATGGTAATTCTCCCGATGGTACTGGAGAAGTTGTTGATGAATATTCCACAAAATACCCGAATGTTCGTTTGTTACCGGAAAAGGAGAAAAAGGGTTTGGGCGCCGCTTACATCTATGGATTTAAACACGCGATGGAAGAAATGAAAGCTGATGTTTTGGTTGAAATGGACGCCGACTTTCAGCATGATCCCAATGACGTTCCTCGCCTTATTGAGGCCATAGACAACGGCTCTGATTATGTCATAGGATCGAGGTTTATTAAAGGCGGAAGTATTCCAAAAGATTGGGCTCTTTATAGAAAATTTTTAAGTTGGGGAGGGAATATTTTCTCAAAAATAGTGCTAGGAATATTTAATGTAAATGACTTTACATCAGGTTTTAAAGCCTCACGA
>Ga0307928_10004835_pt1 | contig 10193 bp, 12 predicted proteins | sample AceLakmetagen232_FD_201815 | JGI IMG/M metagenome (GOLD analysis project Ga0307928, IMG submission 201815) | Saline water microbial communities from Ace Lake, Antarctica - #232 | ecosystem: Environmental > Aquatic > Non-marine Saline and Alkaline > Saline | place: Antarctica: Ace Lake...
ACTATGTGTTAAATAAATAAACTAATAAAAAGATAATGACGGGTACTTGCGAACCACTAGAATTCGTAGCTAAACCGTCTCTAAATAAATAAATGTTCTCCATATTTATAAAAGTTTCTGTTATTATGGCTTTGCACATTAAATAGTTAATTGTTGTGCAGGAATCTCTCTTGCACATTTATTAAGGTCAATCTCCAACCCTAATTCAAAAATGCTATGAATTAAAACACTGATATTGTGGCATATGCACTTCAGATATAATTCATTTGTCTGGGAGACTATGTTTCTAGTAAACAACTTAGCACCGAACTTACGCTTTATCATACTGAACGTACTTTCTGCATTGCTACGCAAGTGATAATGCCTGTAGAATTCTTCGGGTTTGTCTTTAAACAATGCTAGGCATTTTTTCCAAATATATGATCCTCTTCCCTTAGGATTAACATTACTCTTAAAAGGAATGTAGGGAATCGCCCCAAACTGCCTTACTATTGCAAGATTTAGTTTGGAAGTATACCCTTTATCTGCTAAGACCTCATCCATTCTGAAATAATCAGCGGTCTTGGATACCAACGCTGGGAACTGGGTCATATCATGGACATAACCACTGGTTATTTCCAGAGAAGTTATCACATTGGTAAAAACACCGCACATAGCATGGGCCTTGACAAAGCTTTTCCACTTACTGACCTTACCTTTTGCTTTAATCCACTGATTATATTGATTTGTGCTGAATCCAGTCGCATCTACAGCAAATTTCCTCTCAACTTCCTTCAACGGAAGGCTTGACAATGTAAGAAGTTCCTTTAGAATCGGTGTCAATTCCTTCCTTTTAAGATAATTAAGAATGGTGTTGAAATGGGGCACTTTCTGTATATACCCAAGTTCTTTTGCCATTTTGAGAATGGAAATCAACCTACGGGCAGGTAACTGGAAGTACAGTTTCAGACTGCAGCAGAACAGCAAGTCTGGGGCATAAAGGAACGGATGACCTTTTCTTTTAACAGACTTGAAGTTAATCTGGTTCATTAAGTCGTATAACAACTGTATCATTATCCTCGTCTCGCTTGTCTGGGCCATGTTGTACGCAGGCCAGTCCTGACTGTACTTAGGCTTTTTCTCTTCAATGAACTTCTCTAATTTGGTTTGTTTTATTCTCATGTTAACAGTTATTCGTATGAATTATTGTAAAGTAGTATCCTTTATAAAACTTTCTATTTTTTAATTATTATTCGTACGATTATTGATAAAAAAAGGAAAGATTTATAAAATATATCGTATTAATAATTATCAACTAAATAATTAAAATTCATACGAAATGGTAAGTAAGGAACTCATTGCGGAAATAAAGAGAATAATCGGCCATCCTGTAGAGTATGAACCTGTCAACGGTAAAATAGTGTTTGACGGAAAGCAGTATTCAATAAGGATACCTCAGAAACTCATTAAGATGTTTGAAATAGATCATAAGAAAGACATATTTGAGTTCAGCATAATCCCTCCAGACGAAGATCATAAAGAACTGCGTCTGACTGGGAAATTGGTGATAATGGATGAGTAAGAAACCAATACTGAAACCTCAGGAAAGAGCAATAATAAAAGTCCTGCATGATGAGAATCGCTGGATGAGCATAAAGGAAGTGGCTGACAAGGCCAAGATAAGCTGGGTAACAGCAAGAAAATATTTGGAGAAACTGTTTAAAAATGGCGTCATCGAAAAAGAAGACTAGGTCAGGAAGAACATCTAAACCTAAGGCTAAGAAAAGAGCAGTATATAGGTTTAAATTTGACTTGATTGGTAGGAAAAAAAGCAGAAGGAAAAAGAAATGACAACTTACAAACTATCACCGTCAAGGCTGAATTTAATGAAAGAGTGTCCCAGATGCTTCTGGCTTTCTATGCACAATGTCTGGAAGAGGCCTTCAGGAATATTCCCTTCACTGCCTTCTGGCATGGACAGGATATTGAAGAGTCATTTTGACAAGTTCATGAAGAAAGGCATATTACCACCTGAATTATGTGAGAATCACATGTGCAATGGCTTTAAGCTGTTTGATAACGAAGAACTGCTTAAAGAATGGCGGAATAACTTCAGAGGAATCTCCTGGATTGACAAGCAAGGAAACAAGTTATTCGGAGCAGTAGATAATATCTTAGTTAACGGGAAGAAACTAGTTGTACTTGATTACAAGACAAGAGGTTTTCCATTGAAAGATGATACTGCTCAGCATTATCAAAATCAGTTAGATTTCTATAATTTCCTTTTAAGGAAAAACGGCTACAAGACAGAGGATTTTGCTTTCCTCTTGTTTTATGTTCCCAACAAGGTTGCTGAAACTGGAGAAGTCATCTTTGACACTACATTGGTTAAGATGAAAGTTGATGTGAAGAATGCAGAGAAACTGTTTAAAGATGCTATAGATTTATTGGGCGGTGAATGCCCCAAAGCTAGCTGTGAGTGGTGTACTAAAGTTTAAAATAATAATATGTCTTAAAACCAGAATATTTATAAAGAATAATTAATACAGTAATGTAAACTTATGGTATTAAAATTAGCAACTGTTTTTAGTGGAATTGGTGCTGTAGAGCATGCTTTAAAAAGAATGAATATTCCTCATGAATTAGTATTCGCATGCGATATTGATAAATTTGTAAAAGAAAGTTTTTTTGCAAATTATAATATTGATGAATCTCGATGGTTTGAAGATATTGATGATATTAAGGGAGTAGTATCTGCTAAATTCAGAAATAAAGTAGATCTTCTTGTAGGAGGGAGTCCATGTCAGTCTTTTTCAATAATTGGAAGACGTAAGGGACTTGAAGATCCGAGAGGGCTTCTTATATATGAATTTACTAGACTTGTGAAGGAACTAAGACCCAAAGTATTCATATATGAAAATGTAAAAGGTATTCTTAATCATGGTAACTCTGAGACTTGGGAGGAAGTTAAAAAGAAATTTAACGAAACAGGCTATACATATTATCCAGAAATTATTAATGCTAAAGATCATGGTATCCCTCAGCACAGAGAAAGATTGTTTGTTGTTGGTTTCAGAGAAGATAATTTGGATTTTGAATTCCCCGAGTCTAAGACACTTAATCTTAAAATGCAGGATTTCCTTGAAGACAGTCCAAATCCTAAATATTTTCTTCCTGAAAAAGGAATTAAATTTGTCACAAAAGAAAAGAACATAAAGAAAAAATATACTCAGATAAACGGAGATATTGCTCTGTGTCAGAAAGCAAATCAGCAGTTTAACTGGCATGGAGATTTTGTTATGGAAAAACCTAAGGAAATTGATGAAAAATACTTTCTTTCAGATAAGATTGCTAACTATGTTACATCTTCAGGAACTAAAGGATTTTACAGTAAACCAAAAACAGATCTTGAAGTTGCAAGACCTCTTTTAGCATCTATGCATAAAATGCACCGTGCAGGAGTTGATAATTATATAACTAAAGATGCAAAAATAAGAAAACTGACTCCTAGAGAATGTCTTAGACTTATGGGTTTTGATGATAGATTTAAAATAGTAGTAAGTGATACTCAAATGTACAAACAGGCAGGTAATAGTATAGTTGTAAATGTACTTATAGACTTGCTTGAAAATATAGGTATTCAGAACTATGCCTCAGAAGATTAATATAGCGGATGAAGAGTATGAAGTAATAGATGCAAAAGAAAGAATAACAGTACCTGATTGTTTTGTGGGACCACATAATAAAATAGGAACTGGACACGGAGAAGCTAAGCTTTATCTAGGACAAAGAAAAGACGATACCTTTACATTCTTTGATAATCTTGAAAGAACCTGTTTTTTTATTAAATCAGATATTATTAACTATCTCAATCAGGTCAAACTGGAATATTTTAATCCTCAGCAACCATACAGAAAAAAAGAAGAACTTAGAAAAGATTGGGGGAAATATTATAAAAAGGCACATGGACTGCCAACAGAAATTATGAAATTTTCACTAGAATTTCAGGGCCATTTGAAAGGTCCTAGGTTTTACTTGAACTCAAAAAATTTTATTTATTTATTTTTAAGGAAAATTTCTCTCCCGAATATAACATATTTATCCGCACTTAAACTAAAAAATAAGAAAGGAGATATTCTTTACTATTTTAAACTGTTCGTGGATTATTTCGGAGAGGAAGCATTACCTCAAGTCATTAAGGAAGAAGAATCTGAGATAGAGAGCAAGAGTATCAAAGATGAAATAAAGGAACAGATAGTAATTGCAAGAAAAGGACAGGGAAAATACAGAAAGGGTGTACTGAATGAATGTCCTTTCTGCCCAATAACCTTAGTTTCAGATGATAGATTACTTATAGCTTCTCATATAAAACCATGGGTAAAATCTAATGATAAAGAGAAGACTGATCCTAAAAACGGTTTTATGTTCACTCCTACTTATGATTTTATGTTTGACAGAGGATTTATATCTTTCAGAGATGATAAAACTATTTTAATATCCCCCTGGCTATCAAAAATGACTTTAAGTAAACTAAATTTAAAACCTGACAGAAAATATAATCTGTTACTAATTAACGGCAGAGAAAAATACCTCGAATATCACAGAAAGAATATATTCAAAGGCGGATCTTCTTAATTTTACATTCCCAAATCCTTATTACTTTCCATCCTTTTTCCTTCAGTTCATCTGTTACTTTCTTATCTCTTTTGATATTATCATCAATCTTCTTTTTCCAAAATTCAACATTCTGTTTAGGTGGAATATAGTGTTTCGGACATTTATGCCAAAAGCATCCATCAACAAAAACAGCAATTCTGTTCTTTCGATTTATAAAATCAGGATTTCCGAAAAGTTTGGGCTGATAACTGAAACCGGAACCATAAAGAGCTTTTTTAAATAATAATTCCGGTTTTGTTTTCTTACCTCTTATCATAGACATATTATAGCTTCTCTGCTTTTTTGTATGAACATCAGCCATAATATTAATTAGCAAGTAAAAATATTAATAATTTTAGGAATATCTAAATTCATTCTAATAAAAGGTTATGTGTTATTATATACACTATTTTTGGATCCCGGATAATATATTCCTTTTCCTTTCCCGTTGTATCTTCTTTTTCTTTGACTATACCGTAATTCTTCATAATTTTAATATGAGAAGAACTTGCCTGGTGGGCTAATTTTAAAACAACCATTACATCTTTTATTTTAAATTCTATTTTACCTATCTTCTTTAATTTACTTATAATTCCTCTAATATCTTGTTTTGTACCTTTTTGTGCAGGATATATTGAATAAAAATCATATGTTTTTAGAAAACTTATAATTCCTTTTTCAACCGCTTGAATACTGAATATTCCTGAATTAGAGTTTATTTCAGATTGCTGATCATATATATTACTCATCAAATGTAAGAAATCTCTTGGAGACTTGTTGGATAAGTTTGCTAACAAATTGATATGGTCTTTATCCTGGAAAAGAGAATCTAAAGATGATTTTCCTTCTGAAAAATATAAAACTCGTTTTTTCATAATATTTATCAGATCATTTTCTGACCAATTAATGTCGAAAGGTTTTATTTTATCGAAACGAACTCCTTTGGAATTGAGTTCTTTTTTTACCTTAGACCATAGAATAAAAACGAAAGAAAACTTCTTGTTAAGGATTAATTGATTATTTCTCAGTAAAGGTAATAATATTCTGACTTCCTTGTCAATATCAGATGCTAGTTCCTGCTGTTCATCTATTTTATCCATGAATATTGTGATTGTTTTGTAATCTAAATTTACAATGATCTTCAGCAGGTCCTCTAAAATTTCTAATAATGCACATTCTGAGAGTTCCAAAATATTTATTCTTGTAGTATTTTCTTTTAAAGACGGAATATATTCTCGGTAAAACTTTGCTCCGCCTTCAACTGGAAGACCAAACGAGCGAGATACAAAATCGCTAGTTACTGTTACTGCTCCGCTCAGAATATTGTTAACAATAGGATTTACAACATTATTATATACTTTTTTACCGATACTATCCTGGAATTTCTCAAATTCTTTTCGCGAAATAGTTGAAAAGAAATTTGTGATTATAAAAGATAATTTTTCTTTTTCTATTTGGCTTAAATCTGAAGGATTTTTTCCTTTTACTAATAAATCTCTAACTAAATATTGTATTATTTTTCTTATAAAATGTGCAATATACTTAACTGATAAATTATTACTTTTTTTAACAAATTCACTGTAATTATCTATTAAAATAATAAGAGATTCATCAGAATCCCTTAAATTCTCAATTAATCTGAACATAAGTGCAGATTTGCCGCTGCCTCGCTCCCCAAAGATGTATCTGGAATTATTACGCAGTATATCCTGGAAAATTGTTGAATAGTACTTCGGTTCATAGAATATTTCTTTTAAATAAGACATTTCTTCTTCTGCTGAGAATCTCGAGAAAGGGTTTTCTGTAAATCCGAGGCTTTGGTAAAGTTGCATAATAAAGAATGTATCAAATAAGATTTTTAAATCTATTTAATGTGCAGGAAGAAATTTGATTGATTTGTTGTGCAAAGCTTGTTATTATATACATATATTAATAGATAAAGAACTAAAATACAATACTTTATACATTTTAACTCTATAGGTGTATTTTTGCAAATTAGGTATGGTTTTGATTAAGAATTTACCCTTCTTTTTAAGGTTCACATTGAGATTCAAATGGTGAGAAGATTCTAGAATAGCCACCTTCATAAGTAATACAGAACTCTCTCACGTTTTGCTCAGGATTCCAGTAACACTTAAATCCATTCTTTACATTATATTCATAATCATCAGGCGAGGCTTTTCCTACTATCCGAGTAGTTGCAAAAGAGGTAACGCCTTTACACATTGCCTTTTCTTTCTGAGTTACAAAGAACATATTTATATGGAACTTCTGGAACTTCATTACATATTCAGACGCTTTGATTACACTCAAAGGTGTCCTAAGATCATCAGACTCCCGTACATAAGGGAACAAATAATCTGCTTCTTCAAAAAAAAGGTTGAACTTATATTGCCCTAAGAAGTTAGTCAATTGTTCCAAAATAACTCCAGTATATGCTCGAGATTTAAACTTATCCACCTCATCTTTCATATCGAAGTTAATTATAATCACTTTATTTTTCTCCAGCATTCGTTCCCAATCTTCAATATCTACAGTAGTCTTTTTATCGTCCTCTTTCTTGAAACAGCCTTTTCTGATTAACTGATCCAGTTTTCTATTTATACTAACCACAATACTGTATGGCAAGAACAAAGGCAAACTAATTCCATACTGTTCAAACCTTTTATTAAACTGTATCAAAGTAACATGACTGGTAGGTATCTGTCGTATTAACTTAACAAACCTATCCGGATCATCTTCATAAATATCATAATAAGAACCTAAGTATGCTAATGTATCTGCTGACTCGGAAGGCACATTAAATCCGACCCAATGCTCTGCAGATTTAAAAGAAGATATTGGATATACTAATTCTTTTATATGAATTATATTTGATTTAGGTATGGCAAAAGGCTTATCTGAATAATAATTCATTTGTGTTATTTTCTCTTCCCACTCTCCTCTAACGTCAAATATTATAATTCGTTCATTTGAAAAAGGATTTTTAATTAACTCCTGAAACAATTGTAAAAACGTATGTCTCGTCAATACGGATTTACCTACTCTAGGCATACTTATAACCTCAGTCACTCCAAAGTCTCTATGCTTGAAGAAAGTTAATTGCTTACTATTCTTAGTCACTCCTAGATATAATTTTCTCATGTCTCCAATTCTTATACGCAATACAGTTCTTATTCATAACTGCATATGCTTCTTCTGAATATTTTATTCCTGGTTTACGCAAAGCATAACTCATCGTTCCGGAAGTTCCACGTAATTTCTTAGATATATTTAGTGCGTGTGTGAGCATATCCACCGGCAAACTAATTAATTTAATCGGCTCAATTCCATTAGAATACATAATAATTCTTGTGTACATTCTCTTTCCAGTATCAATAACTTGGTACCTTGCCCAGAAATTTCTATCCTTGATCAGCATTCCATCCTGGTTAACTATACTAACACTCAACGGATAGTTAAAATGTTTTTTTACCATTTTCTTTTCTTATTTTCTTATATTTTCTTTTTTTATTTTTTTACTTAATAGAATGTTATGATATTATATAAATGTTTTGAATAATAAGTTTTTACGTATGAATATTTAGACTCGTAGATTTTCATGAGAAATAAGTGGGTGGCTTGTCTCGGTGTGTGAGTGCGGGGATAGGAGCTTTGCAGGTTTGTATTAGAACAGTATATACATGGCTACGAATGCTACCAGTGCTATGATTATTAGCGTGGTAACTATCTTAAACATACCATAGGCACGAGACCTAAGGTATATATATAGTATCAGGATAATAACCAATACAAATAAAACAAGGAAAGGATCCAAACCAAATGAAGAAATCTTATCACGTGCAAAACCCGAACCTATGTTTAGTATGTTCCCTAAACTTCCAGTGTATTGCTCTATGTAATCCAATATTGCCATATTCTTAAAGGGTGAGAAGGACTGATATCTAGCCCAAAGTATTCTCACCGAGTATAAACATAAAACTACTTTTATTAAAGTCTTGCTATTTTTGTTTAGTACTGCGGGGTAGTTTTATATGTTTATACACTCGCATATCTACAAGCGAACTAACTGCGTTATAGTTCCTTAGCTGATAGGTCAATAACTCAAAAAGGTATGGATTCTTCTCACGTTCCCCAGATTCAATCATACTTGATATCTCCTGGCGAAGGTAAACCTGCATATCCTCTCTTGTTTCTTCATAAAACTTCTTTATTTTTTTATTCATTCTCTACCTCTACTTGTTTCCATAAAAACAGGAACTCCCTATATCGCTGGTCAAGGTGTCCAACGTGGACAACTACTTCAACCCTATATAGAAAAAACATATTTTGTATGGGGGAATATAAACACCTTGGACACCTTGGACACCCTGCCCACTTAGGTTACCTCTATTGATTATTAATTTTTTCATTAAACCGCACCCCCTTCCATACTCTTTCTCTATTATATGTAGCCTGTTCATCATCATCTACCTCTTCCTTTACAGATATTCTTTTTTCATAAGCTCCATGATCTCTCTCTAAATTATGTTTAATTACCTTATCACTCTCTATTTTTAACTTATGTTTTTTGCAGTATTTCTTATACTCATTCTTTATCTCTTCCTTACTCTCAAAAAAGTCATAGTTATCTGTTTCTTCCATAGAATCTATAAAGAAAGCCTCGAAAGAATTAGATTCTCTCAACCATTCAATTTTAATTTCTTCTGCTGTTTTATTATAAGAGAATTCGCCTTTTTCTAATAATCTTTGTAATCCTTCTAATGCCCAGTTTAATAAACCGGTCATTTCTCCAATATCTATTAAATCATCGAGAATATTAGGATTAGCTAAGAAGATCTTATCTTTCTTTTTCTCTTCTTCACTGCATAAATCATATTCTTTTTTTACTTTGAACTGATTAGGAAAAGTAGTTAATATCCATCGATTAAAGAATGCGAGATCATAAGTATATGCTTTAGGTAATTCATTACAAGCATTTAGTATTTTTGCATAGTTAAAAAAGCCAATAGCTTCTTTAAACTTTCTATCAGCAGTTAAAGCATCATCACCGACTAAACTTTTAAATAAATCATCATTAAGAATAGATTTACTGGAACTTTCTGAACTTATATTAGCAAGTTTACCATGTAACTTCCAGGTCATAAAGTTATTTTCCATTAATCTGTGTAATGATACTGAAGAACAGTTTTTATCTCCTAAAAAAGAATGAAGTAATTGCAGTAATTTAGTTTTACCTGCATCAGTTCTTCCCAATAGCATATATGCTTTTTTAAGAAAGTATTTTCTTACAAGGCAAAATCCAAACATTTCTTGAATTAATGGAACGTCTTGTTCTCTAACTACTTCAGAAATAAATTTCTTTATTTTAGGGCAGCTTGCTCCTTTAATATACATAGCATTTATCTTACTGAAAAATCTTTTTTCTGGATTAAACTTAGTTACTTCTAATGTTTTTACATTTAATAATCCATTAGTTATTGGAAGAATATAAGGATCATCTTCTTTGAAGAATTCTTCAATGCAAATAAATGTACTTGCTTGTAGTTTTTTAAGAA
>Ga0307928_10004836_pt1 | contig 10193 bp, 25 predicted proteins | sample AceLakmetagen232_FD_201815 | JGI IMG/M metagenome (GOLD analysis project Ga0307928, IMG submission 201815) | Saline water microbial communities from Ace Lake, Antarctica - #232 | ecosystem: Environmental > Aquatic > Non-marine Saline and Alkaline > Saline | place: Antarctica: Ace Lake...
CTAAAAGGATCCTTGGCCTAGTATTAGCATCTAAACAAAAAGTTTTTGATTTTACTCCGAGAAATCACTAAAAAATTTGATCAAAAAAGATTATCTATAAATATTTACATTTTCTGTGGGTGTTTCAATACCTATAATCATGGAAAATGTTACACTGTCGTGAGCCTTGGCCGTATCAGAGAGAGGCATACTAGCCTTAAAATCCAGTGAATCCGATGCCTTGGCTGTATCGCTAGGAGTATGTGTTTCCTCGCCCCCTTCTTGCAGATCTAAATCATAAGTATGCCCGTCTAATACCCTATTGTTATCTGCTGGCACGTTAGAGATAGGATAAACATATCGACAGGCTACCGCATGGCATGTAATAGTTAATGTATCTAAAAGAGTAGTTCTTGAGGAATCACTGTAAATTTTGCAGGTGAGTGTCGTTCCATCTCTCTCAGTAGTGCAATAAAAACGAATCGAAGATCCAGCGTATAAATCATAATCACCTGCAACACCGCCTTCAAATTCACGCAAATATAATTTAGAGCTGGAAATTTGCCTAGCATCATAAAGCAGTAACGAGTCATTCATACCTGCCCATTGGCCCACCGCTGAGCCAACGGCCCAGGGCACAGCATATACGGTATTTGCTGATGGGTTAGATGTATCAAAACTAAATAAATGCTCAAAATTGCCGAAATGACTTGCACCTTTATCACTATACACATAAACCGGATCTGTTCCGTCATCATTTGAGAGAGCAACCCAGGAAATAGTATTAGTAGCTACTGTTACAACTACCTGATCGTCAACTTCTGTATATGTTTCAAAATCCTCTAAGGCCATAATCACGCCTCAAAAACAGCCATAGGATCAATCTTTGGATCCCATACAATATTTTTTTCAAGTTGTTTTCTAAATTTTAATTTTTCGTCTCTGTTGCTTTTATCTCTAGGATCATACCAATTTTCTAAAAAATCCTCCCATACTTCTAGTGTAATTTTTTTATCTCTGAAATCTCGCCCTTGTTGATTATGAATTATCAATAAAATTTCTTCTTCAATACAAACATGAGTATATTTGTCTAAAATTGTAATACAAGCTTTCGGGTATTTTACTTTCATACTCTCACTTAATTAGAATGAACAATAGTCCAGGTGATCTCTAGCTCTCCCCCGGCTGGCTTGGCCCAGTTGAGAGAGTCATCATAGAGTTTCATATCTGCTGTTGCCTGAGCTGAGGCACTAAATAAACCGCACTCTGTCAATGTTGCCGTGCATATGCCAGCACCCAGGGTAAAAATCACTACCATTTTATGCAGATCGGCCTCGGATCCTTGAGTTTTGCTAGTTATGGCTGTTCGGGCCTCGGCACAATAAGTCGCTAGGTTTGTACTAACTGCCGTTTGCCCCGTTCCGGTGCCAGCATGCCCATGAGTTATAAGAGTATCAGATCCCCCTGCCATAACATCCGCGACAAGATCGTAATAGAGATCACATACGGTATTGTGTTCTCCTTTTGTTAGATCGTGTTCGTGTTGATAAACAATTTTTCCAGTTTCATTCCGGCCTACATATTTCACATGGCCCATGGCTCGGGCCCTGGCGTTTAGTTTCATTTTCTACCTCTCTTTTTTCAATTTATAATTTTCGTCAAAATAGGCAATATCCCAATTTGGTAAAAGAAATTTCTTTTGTAGTTCTTCACTGTTCGTTTTACTCATTATTTCAACTCTAGTAATCTAATAGATTTATTTGCAGATCCACACACAGCATAAATTGAGTTAACGGCTGGTATCACTAAATATTTTGTGGTTGCTATAGGTAAACCGTTAATCGTTGAAACATCCGAGCCTCCTATATAAATAGTTTTATCTGAGGCGTTATAAATAACTAGGATCTCCCGACTTGCTTGTTCTGAGCCCGGCAATAAATAAGCCGTGTTAGCAGTCGTTAAAGTGAAAGCCTGGCTACTTGCATCCGTAAGGGCCTTTTTGGCCTTCCAGAGCCTCCACATAATCCCTTCCATTAATCCTCCACGTTGTCGATATCAATCAATTTCATATACTCCTCATCGTTATCACTGGCCCCATGATGAACTCGGATCTCGGGAAGTTGTTTAACTAGAGTTACGGGCTCATATTTATCGTTTTTAAAGACAATAGAAGTACTGATTACATAGCTAACAATAGGAAGGTCAATCGTAGATCTGAGATATTTGGCAAGCTCGTAAGCGTCTCTCTGTTGTTTTATGATCTTGAGCTTGATCTCCTCTTTATGCTGTAATTCCATTATTTACTCCTGATAATTTTTTTTCTGTTAATGTATTGTTTTAGGAGCCAGTAGGAAACCGCTATCGCTGGCCCTAAGAATGTCGTGATCAACACTTCAATAGTATTCATTTCTATGAGTATTTCCATATTTTAATCTCCTTTGAAATTGTTAAATTTCTAGGTTTTTTTTAAACCAAAACTAAAGCCCAGAGCCCCACCGATTAAAGTGCCTATGGCTCCTATACTGCTAGCTAGCAATACACCGTTATGGCCCATAGCAAGCGCTACAGCATCCAATACAACGATCCCAGCGACTCCGACACATACAATTATGGTTTTATTTTGGCTTATGTATTCACTCATGTTTTACCTCCAGATTGTTAACTCTCCAATGCCCGGGCCCCTTGGCCTGTGGATCCACATTCTTAACTTGCGAAAGGATCCATCGAATATAATCCCCATAAATCACATCAACCAGAGCGTAGGATCCTAGAATACCGATTTTATGAAAAATTGGCTTGTATCTCGGGTTACTTGCCTGTTGATCGGCTGAAAGTATTGATTGATAGAGCTTACTGATCAGTGGATCATTTGATTGCTGAATATCCCCCTCCATTTGAGCCAAAGGTAAGGTATCAATAAAATATTCAAATACCCGTTTGTAAGGATCTAATCTTTTTATATTCATCATGGAGCTGAGTTCTCCCATCTACTATTAGCTGAAACATATTTTAAAATATGACCGTTGGCCGGGCTTGTTATTACCACATCGTCAAGATCGTTTAATTCTCTGACAGATAGAGCCTCTAGCTTTGAGGATCTCTCTTTTATTCTCTCCTCTGTGATTCTTTCGTTGATCAGCATTTCTTTTTTTGATTGAAATTCATCCATTTTATCACAACTGTTTATAAATGTAAAATTCATCCATGTAACAGGTCGCAAGAACGTGATCGCTTTGCATCCAAATTTTAAAGGTTTGATCCCCTGTTAATTGCCCCACTTGTAAATATCCTGTAAAAGTAGCGTAATCCTCTTGGCCCCCGTCAACATATGTCGTTATATCTTGCTCTGTACCTGATGCAATAAAAATCGAGATAATATTGTCATCTGTATCAGTTACACGAAAAAGACATTTTGCATTACCCGGCCCTTTCAGATTTACCTTAATTTTAAGCCATTTTTTATCTGTTATATCTATAGCATCGCTTGTAAATTGATGAGTCCAAGTTTTTGATTCGTTTGTATATTCTGTACCATTATAATAAGTATGACTGTAATTAAAAAGATAATTTTCAGGGTGCAATGCCAGGATCTCATTTAAAATATCTCTAACACTAGACTCTATCAATCCTGGTAAATTAGCAGTAAAATAGGTGTCCATCCAGGTAGTAATTTCCTCAACTTCATAGGGGATATTTCCATAGTCAGAGCCCATAAATTACCTCTTTATTTTTTCTTTTTTTTCATAGATACAAGCACATAACCGCCAACAGCAACCAGGCCCAAAATAAGAATCATGCCCATAGGATCTGATGCTGGCCCTGTTTGGCTGGGCGAAACAGTAGGATCCTGTGATGAGGTTGCCCCTGTTACGTCTTGCGTTTGTGTAGCCTGTTTCTTAGTTGTTATTACAGCCCCCTGGGCCCCCGGAGACTCTATAAAAAGAGAGGGAGCATAGGCATAGTCTAATTGATAGCTCTGTTGTGGGGCATATACAGGAGAGAACGTACTAAATTTCTCATATGTTGTCGGGCTAAATGTTTGTTGTACCTCTTGGTTGAAATCCATTAACCAACCCATTTTTATCTCACCTTCCTAAATTTGATGCTAATATCTGTTTTCCCAAAGGAGTGCCTCTCAGTGATCGGAGCAAAGGTAACGGAGGAGCTGTTACTTTTTTAGAAGTGGGATCCTCTAAATTAACTCCCATACTCCAGCCTCTAGGCTTACCCGGCCCAAATTGCCCGGGAATAAGTTTGTTAGTTTCAGCGGATCGAAGTTTCCCACCTCTGGAATAATATCCCTTTTTTGTAGTTTTTGTAGTTAAAACTGTATTTTCAGCTGGGGGATCCAGTGAAGTAACCCACCATGGCACCTCTGCATTAGCTTGAGGGATAGCCGGAAAATTCGGCTCAGGAAAAACTATATTGTAAATTGGCTCGCCAGGAGCCTCTGGAGTTGTTGTCTCGGTAGTAACTGTCTCTTTTTTTGACTCGCCACCGCCACCAAAAGCCCCTCCAGCTTGAGAGGTTGATGGCTGGCCCATAAAAAGTAAGGCCCCGGCTCCGATAATCCCGGCTCCAATAATAGCCATAAGTTTAGGATCCATCTAGGCCCCCGTTGGCTTACGCTGAATATGCGTAACAACTTTCGTTCCGGTAGCTGTTGCTGTCGCATCCACATTTTTTAAAATAAAACTGTGAAAATTGCCCTCTTGAGTAAAAATACTGTTATTCTTGATAATTTCCGCGTTTTCCTGGCCTATAGAGATCTCCAGATCCACACCCGAATCATTTACGAGTCGCATCCAGTTAAAAGGTAGATATTTTCTAGATGTCGAATCACTCTCAAAACCATAGAGTTTTTGAGCTCCAGCTACGAGATCTGTAATTGTGAGCTTAAAACGGGGAGAGCCCTGAGTATAGAGTCTCTTTTTTCTAATCTCCTCCATAGTTCGCTTATCATACAATCTTGGTAATATCATTCTAGGAATCCTCCTGGTGTAAAGGAAAGAGGGGAGAGTTTAGATAAAGATTGTAACAGGTATCTTTATGATCGACTCGGTTGCATCGGCCCAGCCTAGGTTATCATTCCCGGCTGCAGCTGTCTCATGGACGGCTCGGGGCTTAACTTGGATAACGATCTTTGAATCCTCTGCAATACCTCGGGGATCAAAGGGCAAAGGTATCATTTTGTGTTTGTCGTTGAGATCTCCGTGTGTTGCTTCTTCGTCAAAATCTGCGATCACTTGTTTTTTGATGTCGTTTGCATCTGTTAAAACAATTCTCCAGGCTCCCGGAATTTCAACAGGTGTTGCTTCTCCAGTTCTCAAGAAAACATATACACGGCCTTGGTTTTGCTCAGCTCCAGGGTTTCCGTAACCTGGGTGTATCTCCTGTTGTGCCGGACATGTGTATGTCGCAATCGTTGTATATTCAGATGTTGAAGTGAGTAACTGATGGTCGACAGTTGTAAAATTAGCATCCGTTAAAATCTTTTGAAAACCTTGTTTTTTTGCTTGTTGTCCGAACATTTTTAAATCACCATTCCCGACTCAGTAGGGCCACCCCATCCAACATATTGAAGTCCAGCGTTTACAAGATCCTCTGCTGAATCAACTATAAAGGCGGTTGAAGCCAAATTTGCGTATTTGTTGTTTCCGCCGATCATAGGGATAACAAAACCAATGCCTCCCTTAACTGCTCCAGAAACAAACGTGCCGTTTCCTATAAAACGAGCTAAAAGCCTTTCTTCCGCAGTCTTAATTCCAGCGATTATTAACGCATCAGTGAAAGTAGACTTTGTGGGTTTACCTTTTATCAATGCCATGAGATAGCTCCTATCTATTTTTATTTAAAAAGAAGGAACTGAGTTTAAGAGATTTATACTCCGTTGGTGTTACATTGGAGGTAGGATCTCACACAAAAACGTACAGCGCTAGATCTACTAAGGCCCTTAGATCTGGCCCAGGCATCCAGTATTTTAATTGTTTTTTTATCGAAATAGATCCCGGTTTTCATAATTACACCATGAAATCAAACCAACGTTCAAGTAAAATAGTAACTAACATCCCTGAAAGAAAACTAATAGCTAAGGCAATCTCTATTTTTATTTTCATATCTTAGGCATCCGTTGATAATTACGATCCTGATCTACAAAAACATACTCAAAATTAGCGAGCTCAGCTACAGCATCCCCCAGGCCTTTAGACTCCTGATTAAGCCGGGAGATATCAGCTACTCCTTTATTCCCAAAACAGATTAAATGATGGGCCAGGCTCGGTATATCGGTCTGGATCTGTGAGGCCCTTCTACAGATAAAAACCAGGCCCAGATTATTATAATGCCTGTATGTATCTAAGAAGGATCTCATTTTAGAGAAAAATGGTTTTCCATTTGGGAATGTCCTGGAGGCCTCCTCATAGATCAATAAATCAAAATCCCTGGCGCTGATCTCCTCATCTCCAAAACTGAATGATTTACCGTCCATGATCGCTTTAACAAGAGCCTCATTATCCCTGGTAATAGCCGGGTATGTGTTGTGAGAGGGGATATAGTTATGACAGTCGCATTGGCTGTATTGCCGTAGTGGATCATGCGCTAAACACTTGTAATTAGGAATGATGGCATTTTGTACAAAGTATGTTTTGCCGGATCCGTTTAATCCACTAACGAATGTTATTTTTTCTTTTAGGTTTAGTTTCATCTTTGGGAGTCTCCTTAAAGTCATTCTTGTACATACCCAAAAAAGGATCCATTACACTCTTTACCAGATGTTGTACTATCGGTGTTAATATCTCTTTCAAAGTGAGCTGTGCTTTCAATCCAGCAATTATTTTATTTTTTCGGTTTAACGTTTTTCCCAAGAGAAAAGTAGCCGTCAATAAACCAGCTCCAGCCCCAATCCAGAGGCCCACACCTAAACAAAGCAATTCATTCATTTTTTTTCTCCTTTTTTCTTAGATGAAATATTATTTTCGATAGCTTGTTTAACCTCAGAGAGTTTCAAATCCCCGATCAAAGGTATCATTTTATCAATGGCTCCGGCAATTTTTTCAAGCCCCTCTGGACTCGAAAAATAAGCCTCCATACTCTTGTCATTCACAGCTGGAGCTGGCCCAGCCAGAGGAACTTGAGGAGCTTGAGGCGTATTTGTAGTAACTGGAGGGGATAAAGCCTTAGATTGAATAATTGATGAATTTTGATTTTCCCGGCCTTTAAACATTCCTACAATATTCTCAACATGGCTGGCTAGCTGTTCTCCTTTCGCCAGTAAAGAGACTATATCGCCTATAGTTCCGCTTGCCTTTTGTATTGCAGATCCTCCGCCTGGTAAAATAGAGGTAGCTAGGCTTTTTTCATCGGCTATTTTGATCTCAGGCATTATTCGTCAAAGCTATTTGAGGCTCCGCATTTAGGGCATTTACTAAACATGGATCCTTGCACAAAAGCACAGTTATAACATTGATATTCGTCTTTTTCGTCAGCTTTTTTATTTTCTGTTTCTGTCATATATTTTTTACCTCCTATAAAAATAAGATCTTCATTTTTTTTGTTTATTTCTCCAACGGCATCGTTATTATCAATTTTATTTCCAGGTTGCCCCCCTCGATCTTGGCTCCCAGCCGGGCCGGGATCTCCAGCCCCGATGTCTCCAGCTCCTTCTTTAATTTGAGTAGTGATACCAGGCTTAACATTTTTTTTGCTCCTGTAATTCATAACTGTTTGGCGTGAGATTTTTAAAGCCCCAGCGATCTCAGCATTGGAAAAATCTTTTTTAATCATTTCTTTGAGTTTTCCCTTTCGCTTTTTACTGAGTTTAACGGGCATTTTCTCTCCTGATTGACAAAATAAATAGTAGTGAGATATGCAAACTCAGTATTTAAATGTTACTCGGAAATGAGTAGATACTCAAAAATATGGGAGGTGTGAGTGATAGGTATCTAGGAGCTGAGTTTAAAAGATATCAAACGATTTATTTTCCAGATAATACCACCCACGACCTCGGATATGTCAAGCTAGTTAATAAATGATTCTGAAAAACCCGGAATCGTCTATTTTAGCCATAACCGAGATACCTTCACTTGGGTAAGATCCATACTTTTGCTTGAAGGCCCACAGGTTACTTTTTACCAGGCCTCGAGGCTCAGGAATACTAAAAAACTCCGTGATCTCCTCAGTGTTTACTAGCTTAACCGTAACGGCCAAGCCCTTGCGTTTTTCATAGGCCTCAGATCCATAAAAAATATGGTTATCCGTTGGGGTTACATCTGTTACATTACCCTCAACACCTATCTCTATTTGTTTTTCTGCCAGCTCCAAATCGTCCAGGGCTTTTTGATAAGAAAAGCCCTCATTTTTTTCTTTTTCTGTCATGTTTTTATGCCTCCATATTGCTTTTTAGCAACTCTAAATTTTCCAACATCTTGAACACCAAGATAAATGACTATCTCGGCACTCTTTCCCATTTGCCGCAATACATACAACCTTGGTCGTAACTCATTTTTGGATGTCTCCTACTTTTTCAAATTCGATTCTAAATGTATCGGCAAATTTAATCTTTTTATTCTGGAAAAATCTCATAAGAGCATCCCATGATCCGAAACCTTCAAGATGTGCCTCAGATTCTTTATAATCGACAATCGAACCAGTGTCATAGCCGAATTTATGAAAATGATCCATACTATTACATAATGTGATAACTCTAGCTCTGCATATGGCGTGTTTACCACGTCCTGGTTGCACAGCAAACTCTTTACCAACAGGCAACGGTTTCAATCGTCTGGTAATTGTTTTAGTGCCATTTAAGACAAGCTTCCAACTAGGTATACCCACTTCATTCTTAGCTATAAAGATCATTTAGGATTCCACCATCTATTAACAACCACTGGGTTACAACCCAGCCGTTTATTATATTGACAAGAAGTCATATGTTATTTCCCACTCCTCCGCTATGATACGACAAAAACCACAAAAACAAGAGGGCCCTGTCGAGGCCCCACAAATTTTACAGTTATGTTTCATTTTTGCCCCCGCTATACTCAGTTTTCCACTCAGAGGCATATTTGCCGTCCTTGTAGTCAGCTAAACGATCCACACGCTTATCTAGTTTCATACGGGCTATATCGCCTTTAACACGGCCAAAACAGTCGTTAAAAGCGTATCTGATACCCAGAATAAAAGAATTAAAACTAGGTATCGTTTTTAACAATGAGTCCGGGATCTGGATCGTTACTTCTACATGGAAACCATGACCTCCAGCAGATAAACGGCTCCTAATCTTTTTTATACGCCGTTTTCCTATTTTTAAGATTACATCGAGGTAAGTCTCCAGTTGAAAACATGTTATGTTGTCATAATCCAGCCTAAAAATAAATTCCATCAGAATAACCTCCCTTGGATCGTTTTATAGGGGGCCTTGCCCCGTTGCGACTTGCGTATATCCATAATATCAACACTATATTTTAAAGATTTACTCATTTTTTCAGCTACTCCTGTTCTTTCTACAGAAAAATAAAATTTATCCTTCTGAAATACATAATTAGGAGCTCCGTGTTTGTCATAGCCCCTGAATTTCCACCTCCCGAAAGTAGATTTGTCCTTGCCAGCATCTTTTATAAAAGCATCTTTTACCTTGCCCCTTAGATCTGTTTCTAGTTGATCCGGGGATAAATTAGAGTCGATCTCAGCATTAAGCTCATGCCTTACAGATGTGCCCTCTGTTGTTCTTTCGTTAGTATGAGCAAAGATCTCGTATTTTTGTATAACTTTTTTGTGAGTTCCCTTCATAAATCGGCCTCGTTTATCCCGAACAATCCGGTAATAACCTCTTAGTTGCCCGGGTTTTCCCCGGAATAATTCCACACCCCTAGGCATCCTTTCTCAGCTCCTCCTTTATCTTTTTAGTTAATACATCTAATCTTTTTAACAACCGCTTGGCATACAGTTTTTTCATACTCCAGGCATTTAAAATAATTGTTTGCTCCCAGGCTGGCACTTGTAATCTGTCAAATTTTTCGATTTGATCTTGCATATTTTTATCGGAATAGGCCCCGTTTGAAAGGCACTCGTTAGTTATCATTCTTATTTTTTTCAATTTTTGGGAATCGCTATAGAGTTTAGCTAGTTCCGTATTTATTGACATAGATTCTCAAGAGAAAAATTAGGATCCTGCAATTCATAGTTTTTTAAAGTCATTTTTCCAGTCTCTAAAATTC
>Ga0307928_10004837_pt1 | contig 10191 bp, 24 predicted proteins | sample AceLakmetagen232_FD_201815 | JGI IMG/M metagenome (GOLD analysis project Ga0307928, IMG submission 201815) | Saline water microbial communities from Ace Lake, Antarctica - #232 | ecosystem: Environmental > Aquatic > Non-marine Saline and Alkaline > Saline | place: Antarctica: Ace Lake...
ATCCTACTGATATGCTACGTCAAGATCCTCCTTGTCTTCGTCATATAGATACAAGGATTCAAGATGAGAAATTACATTTTATAGTTTATTTTAGATCGTGGGATTTATGGAATGGACTTCCTGCTAATCTTGGTGCAATACAATTAATGAATGAATATATAATAGAAGAAATTGGTGTAGAATCAGGAGTAATAATTGCTTCAAGTAAAGGACTTCACATCTATGACTATGTTTGGGAATTAGCAGAGTTAATTAGAGGTAAAAGTATAAAGGAATTTAGGGAAGGAATTTAAAATGATTTATGATAAAACTATCAACATAAAACATGAGAAAGCTAAAGATACTGAATGTATTTGTCCTAAATGTAAAACAGAGCATGAGGTTTATTTATATTGGATAGGTAATGGTAAACCTCGAATCTATTGTCCTTCTTGTAAACTTCAAATTAATAAATTTAGTACCAATATTAATTATGGAAGTAGAAGTTTACCAAAGAATACAACCTAACAAATAAAATATATTAAAAAATTATAGCTACTTAAATTTTATTTAGGAGGATAAAATGAGATCAAAAGAAGTAGAAAAATTAGCAGATGAAAAACGTGACAGGGCTAAAACTATTGCATCAGCATTATTTGGAGGAGACTATTCAAAAGTAGCAAAGAATTGTACTAAACTTACTTTAATTGAAAATTTGATAGATGATATTATTTCTGCTGCAATTTTAGAAATATCTGCAATACAATTAAAAACGCATGAAAAAAGTATTTTTGATAATCATTTAACTAATACTGGAAAATTAAAAAGGAGAATAAAAAATGAATTATAGAAACTAAAAAAAGGAGAAACTATGAATTCTTACACACATTTTTATTTGTATGCTAAAGGACATTATGAGAAAAGTGATGACATTATAGATGATCTTAAATATATATTGTCCGAAGGATCTGCTATTCCTGTTGAAAGGTGTTTAGATACGGATATAGTGGATGTACTTTTAAGTTTAGTATATAAGCATATTACAGAAAGTGGTAATCCTGAAATGTATTTTAAAGATTTTATTCTTAAACTTAAACGTCCTTTTTTGCGTAAAAATGTAATTACTTATGAAGAGATGAGATTATTAATAATTAAAAATTGTTTAAGTATTTTAGAAATGACAAACGTTAAAGATTTAAATCTTGGAGAAGTAGATGAAAACATTTTACCTTTAAGGAAAAATTAAATATACGCCTGTAGCTCAGTTGGATAGAGCAGCGGACTTCTAATCCGCAGGTCGCAGGTTCGAATCCTGTCAGGCGTACCAATAAAATAAGGAGAATTAATATGATTGAATTTAAGGAGGAAAAATATGAAAGTACTTAAGATTAAAAATGAGGACAACATAGAAGAATTAAAAGAAGAACTGACTAAAAAATTCGAAGACCTATTTAATAGAATTATTGGAAGAGAAATTACCAATCCTTATTTACCTGGAGATTGGGTTATACTAAAACATGATATAAAAGATAGTTATGGAGAAGTGTGGCATCATACTGGGGATAAACTACAAATAAGATATTTAGCAAAAGATAAAGAAGGTTTAATGTTCCATTCAAATCTTGGAATACATTGGACAAATGTTATACGTAGTACTTGAAACAGAGTAGTTAAAAGTTAAAAGGAGTAAACAATGGGAATAATAGATATTATTACTTGTGAATTTCCTTTACCTGATATTGAATTATACGGAACACAGAATTTAATATATCAGACCAAATCATTGAATCCTAATAGCAATATTTATACTATTACAAAAGAGGGAAGATTATTATGGAATACTAATATTATAAGGAGAAGTCCGGAACACGTAGATATAGATATGGTTTATCATGGTCATATTATATTTATGACAATATATAACGATATTGCTTATACTTACAAAGCCATTTTTAAAGATGGTTTTGTTACTGAAATATTTTTAATATGAATTTTATATTTAAAAAAAGGAGAATAAAATGACTACAGCAGTAACAGTACCGACAACGTTTGCTGAGAGAATGAAAGAAAGAATTAAAGACTCAATAGCCGATTTAATGACAGATGAGGAATTAAGTAAATTAATAGAAAGAGCAACAGAGGAAGTCTTTTTTACAGAAAGAATTATTAAAACATCTACTTGGGAAGATAATAAAATTAAACCACCTCTACTTCATGAAATAATTCAAAAGTTATTAGAAGAACAAGTAAGGCTTGAAGTATCTTGTTATATGAATAATCATTCTCAAGAAATTATAAAAGCAATTTCAGAAGTAGTTAAATTAGGAGCTGGTGAAGCTATAATCAAAGCACTTAATGATAAGTTCCAAATAGATTTTAATAATTTTGCTATGAACGTACAAAATAATATGGGATGAAAAAAGGAGGTATATAAATGTTAAAATTTATTAAAAAATTACTAAGGAAAGAAAAAAATATAGAAACTCATTCTCCACCTGTAAGACGTTTTTCAACCTTTATACGAGATCCTACTGTTGTGTATACAACACAGGACAGAATTGTAACAACTACAGACTATGCTAATTGTATTTTTACAGAAGTACCTATAGTAAATTTTATTGTCATAGAACTTCCGGAATTTAATCGTATTATTATATATCTTCCAGAAATTACTTATGGATCATGTTTACCTGAGTTAATGCATGTTACAACTATATTAGAAACATATAAACCGGCTATGATAAAATTAGATGTTAAAGCAGAAAAAACTTGGTAATAAAGAAGGTGAGAAAAGTAATTTAATACTGGAGAGAGTAATATGAAAAATTTATCGGAAAGAAAAGCAAAGACAATGGAAGAATTTGAACATCTTTTTTGGTTAGCTGCAAGAGATATAATATTCTTTTCAACGTTTAATGAAGATATAAACGATTGGGATGATGGATGGCACGCAGTAGTAAGTTGTAATGATATGTTTATTTATGCTACTGCCGATGCAACTAAAATAGCTCCAGGTAGAGAACATGAAGTACGAGAAATATTTGAGAAGTATGGTTGGGGTGGAGTAACTGCTTGGTGTTCTATTGAAAGAAAAGAAGAACCTATTAAAGAGATTCGAGATGAACAATATCATAAAGCATTAGAAGAATTAAAAAATAAAAAAGATCAGAGTCAATGAAATTTATTTTTGAAAATACTTATGGTGAAAAAGAGAAATAATAGGAGGTTTAAATAATGAATAAGCGACCATCATGGGACGAATATTTTATGGAAATAATGGATTCTGTTTCAAAGAGAGCAACTTGTAATAGAGGTAAAAGTGGATGTGTTATTGTTAAAGATAAACGAATAATAGCAACCGGCTATGTGGGTTCACCAGTTGGCCTTCCTCATTGTGATGAAGTAGGGCATTTAATTAAGAAGCTTACACATGAGGACGGAAAAGTTACAGAACATTGTGTTAGGACTATTCATGCAGAACAAAATGCAATATGTCAAGCAGCAAAATTTGGAACGTCCATAGAAGGTGGAACGCTATATTGCAAAATGACACCATGCCGTATATGTGCTATGATGATTATTAATTCAGGAATTTATAGAGTTGTATCTAAAAATAGATATCAAGATGATGAAGATTCAATTGAAATGTTTAAAAAAGCAAATGTTAGATATAAAGTTTTTATAAATGAAACTGAAGAATATTAGGAGGTTAAAAATGACGGATCAAGCAATTTATTACATAGCAACATCTTTTGGTGTAGTAGGAGCATTTTGGGCAATAGCTTTTATAATTCATTGTGTACTTAAACATACAAAGGAGGAGAACTGATGGAAAAAGATATCAAAAATATAATTTTGGCATGGTCAGTAAGAAAGAAAATTTTACTTGGACAAGAATCAATTGATGATTTAGCAAAGGAACTTACAAGACAAATACTTTCAGGAGCTATAAAAAATAATGTCTAAAAAAGATAATATAATTAGAGTAGGAGATATAGTTAAAATAGTCAAACCTTACTTTTTTAAACGGTGTGGATATCCTATGTCCTTTGAGGATGCTTGTAATAGTGTTAAAACTATATATAAAGATAAAATTTCTTCGTTTATATTAGATGTAGGGTTAATTGATAAACCTAATAAAGATATTTCAATTTTAGAGGATAAAAATTCAAAGGAGTTTAGTAGAATTTTTAATAAAATTGTATCTGCTCTTGCTTATGATTATATTAGAATAAATAAATTTGGAGGAAAAGAAAAAACAATTCATACTATACATTCTCCAGATTATAAAGATTGCTTAATGGAAGTAGAAAAAATAAAATTTGTTAGAACTGGAATATACACTCCTGAAAGATGGTCTGGAGGGGATGGATATAGTGAAGATGGTTGTACTCCAGCATATTTAGATAAAGAAAAAACACATAAAATTTTATATATGAGTCCATTAAGTGCAGTATTTTTTTATATTATAGATAACTTATATGAAAATTTTAATATAGAAGCAGTCAACGTAGAAAAAATAATTAAGGGGAATTAAATAGAAATAATAGATAAGACAGGTTAACTTAGAGGGGCTAATATGAATATAATATTTGATTGGGATAAAAATACTTCAATTTTAGATATTTTAGCAAACAACAGAGAAAAATTTGTTGAGAAATATAATCTTCATTTAATAAATATGGGAGTAAGTCAATATACTTTTTATTATATTAAAAATTTTATTTCTATAAAATATTTTGCTTTAATTAAAATAAAAAGTAGACCTAAAGGGTGTATAGGAGAAATATTCGGTTTTGATATATATTTAACTAATATAGAAGATAATAGAATAGAATTATCTACAAATAAATTATCTTATAAAATTTTATAGGAGGATAAATAATGGAAATAATAGACAAGACAGGTCAACTTAGATCGTTACAAGATTTAGAAGAAGCAAAAAAAGCAATTGAAACTTTAATAATTAAAGATGCTTTATTATTACCTTATTTAACAGTTCATGTGGGAATTATAAGAGATGCTTTAACTGAGTGTATATCACGTAGATAAAAATATTTAACTAAGAGGAATCTAATGAATAATCCTTATGAAGAATTAAATCTAACTAAAAATGCTACAAGGGATCAAATAAAAAAGGCATACAGAGACTTGTCTAAATTACATCATCCTGATATAAATAAAAATAAGGATACAAGTAAATTTAGAGATATACAACAAGCTTATGATATTCTACAGGACGAAGAAAAAAGAAAACATTTTGATGAAACAGGTTTACTTCCAGATGAACAAGAAGAAAATACAATAAAAGGAAAAACCAGAGAAAATCTTTATAACCTTGTCAAACAAATTTTAAATGACAAAAATTTTATTCAAAAATATAATAATGTGGATTTTATAAATACGGTTCTTAATATAATTAATAGTAATAGAATTAAAATAGAGGAAACCAAAAAGAGTGTTACTGAACATTGTGAAACTATGAAATTAATATTAGATAGATTTAATCATAAAGGGGAATCTAATGATTTTATTAAAGAGATTATAGAAGTTTCTATAAAAGAAAATGCTGAACAAGTACAAAGTATGGAAATAGAACTTAAAGTTTTAATTTTAATGAAAGAATTAATTAAAGAATATGATTATGATTTTGAAAAAATAATAGATACTTCTTATACTACCACTACCGTTAATTACACAGGTTGGAGATAAAAACAAAGTATAAATTTTAATTAAGAGGCATTAAATGAAAAAGAGAAGGTTACAAGAAAGAGATACTATTAAAATAATTCATGAAAAAGATGGATTATATTGTCAAGGATGTAATATAATATTTTGGAGAAAAGATTATAGTATAGAATGCCCTACTTGTAATACTGACTTATCCGTTATAAACGTAAATGAAATTATTAATAAAAATATTGAGGAGAATATCATGAATGAAAAATCAATAGAGTATGGATGGTTAGTATTAGATGCAAATATTGATTTTGAAAAATATAGTGAAATCCCTGGAGTGTTAATTAATAATGACTCTGTTTGCATAGAAACACATCCTTTTAATCCACATTATATTTTTATTTCTTTAGGAACATTGAAATTAGATTTTTCATTTGAAGATTTTCCAGATGAACCTGTTGACCTCAAACAAAAAATTATAGATTGGCTTAAACATTCTTATCCAAATATAAAATTAAAATGGGACGTAATTCATACAGAAAGATAATAATATTAATTTAATCTTTAGGAGGAAATAAATAATGAAAAATGATGAAGTAACAAAATTACTTGAAAATTGGTTTAATGAAATAACTTTTGGAGATAGGAAGAATATAAATTCTTATATAAAAGTAACTTCAGAAGGAGAAGAAGGTCCAGAAAGATCTGACTTTAAATTTTATACTAACAATTATGTATATTCAATAACTGCAATTGAAAGACCACCTAATAGTAAAAAAAGAAGTTATTTGGGATGTACAATGTCTTGTAGAAAATATAGAGCTGGTGAAGATTGGGTAAGAGGAAATGATTTGCCTGATGGACTTCTTAATAAAGCAACATGGAATAGAATTAAAAATGCAATTATTAGAAATGAATTAGTTAAGTTAGAACCAAAAAGAGAACAAATTCCAGATACAATAGAGGATAATATTTAGAAAAAGGAGTTGAATATGGTAACCCAAACTCTTAATATTCAATGTGCAAAGTGTGGAAAAATATCAAAAACAAATAATGGAGACAATGAAAAAGATGCATTATTTATATTATCTTTATTTAAATTTAATAGCAGTTTAAATCAATTATTTTATACTTGTAGTATTTGTGGGGAATCTTATAAAGTAAATGCAAAGATTAAAGAATATAATTAGGAGAATACTATGATTTGCTTGTATCATTCGGCTGACCTTGATGGATTTTGTTCTGGAGCTATAGTTAAATATAAATTTCCAGAGTGTGATTTATATGGGATAAATTATGGAGATGATGTTCCTTGGGAACTTATTATGAAACACAAAAAAGTATATATTGTAGATTTTTGTTTACAACCTTTTAATCCTGATATGATGCAACTTATGAAAATAGCAGATGTAACTTGGATAGATCACCATAAATCATCTATTGAAGAAGCAGTTGATTATATGTATGATTGTAAAGGTATCCAGTTAGAAGGAACAGGAGCTTGTATATTAACATGGGAACATTTATTTCCTGGAGAAAAAATTCCTTTAATTGTAACTTTATTAGGAAAATATGATGTGTGGGATCATTCAGATAAAAGAGGAATACCTCTTCAATATGGAATGAGAATATTAAATACTAATCCTAATAATCAAGAATTATGGTCAATGTATTTTGAAGACGTTTCTATAGATCATATTATTGAAGAAGGAAAACTTATTATCAAATATATAGATCAAGAAAATGAAATATACTGCCGTTCCTGTGCTTTTGAAGTAGAATTAGAAGGATTAAAATGTATAGCAATTAATAGGTTAATTACTAATTCTAAGTTATTTGATTCTATTTGGGATGATAAAAAATATGATGCTATGTTAACCTTTGGTTGGAGAAAGAATAAATGGACTGTTTCTTTGTATTCAGATAAAGAAAATATTGATGTATCAAAAGTAGCAAAGAAATATGGTGGAGGAGGGCATCGAGGAGCAAGTGGTTTTCAATGTGAAGAATTACCTTTTAGATTAAATGCATTAGAAATTTAGGAATAAAGGAGAAATTAAAATGATCCAGCAAGATATAGAAAAAAAATTAGAAGTAAAAACAAAATTATCTTTGGTAAGAGAAATAAAGGCTCTAAACAAAACGATTGAATTTATTAAAAAAACATCCATTAAAAATCTAAAAAAGGAAATTGTGGTATTAGAGAAAGAGCTTACAATGAAAAATTTAGGTGATATAGAGACTGAAACGATAAAAAATCTTGAATATAGTAAAAGTGCAATCAAAAAAGCAATAAAAGAGGACTTAAAAAAGATACAGAATCAAATTCTTTCAATAGATATTTGTTTAAGTTTTATAAGTAATTCTATAACTGAATTAGAAGATATAGAGAAAGAAATAGCCAGAATTAAAACTAACTTGATATTAAAAAATAATAAGGAGATAAAATGAATTTACCGGATTACAAAGAATTTTTTAAAGATACTCCAGATCCTATGAATTTATTAATATCTACTACACGAGATATAGACATACAATTTGATACAGAAGATCATACTTTTTTAGGTGCAGCAAATCTAAAATTAAAAGATTACGATGGAGAAATTCATATCTTTTTAAAAAAAGGATATGACCTTATAGAAAATTATGTTCCTAAAGAAGAAAATAAAAAAGGGATAAGTAAAAAAGCAATAGAACGTAGGAAAGAGAAAATAGAAAAAGAACTTGAAATAAATATAAAATATGACCTTATACATAAGTATAAAATTTGTCCTACTTGTGGAGAAGATTTAGAAGTAACTAAACTAAAAGGTCCTCCTAAAACTTTTTTTAATAGAAAAGAATATCATCCTGGACAAAAGTTAGAATGTAAAACTCATGGTGTGTTGTATATGTTACAACCTTTTGAAGATATTGGTAATGCAATGGATGTATAAAGGAGTAAATTATGAAATTTACAGAATTGATTGAATTTATTGATGAGGTTGTTGACTACGATGAAATTGTAGAAGAATATGGTATAACTTATACTCAAATTAATTTAGCTTTTGAGAAGATGCACCAAATAATGGAACACTTAGATATACCAGAACAGCCTACAAGGGAATCAACTAAAAGTTTAGATCAAAATAATAAATTAAAAGATTTTTGTGGTTTAATACCTAAAACAGAATTAGATATAGAAAAAATCGTTTATCCTACTAAGTTTACTTTATTTATGGAATCAGAAATACCTGATAAATTAGAACCTGGACTTTATTATGTATGTGGTGATGATCCTATTTTAAAGCCTTTTATAGAACAATATATTAGTTATATACTGAAACAAACTTTTGCTGTTCCGGCTGGAATTAGTAGAACTATTATTTCGTCGTTAGATTTTTTTAGAGATTATATATCTAAAAGTTTTAATATTACATATGTAGATTATGATAAAATATTATCTATAGGTTTTAATAATTTACGAATATCTGATAGTAAACTGGATTATTATTATAGTAGAAATATTAATCCTACTAAAATAATACATCCAGATGGAACACCTACAATGGCATTATGGGGTCAACGAGTTAATTATAAAGATAATATACTTCATATAGCAGAAATATCTGCTTTAATGACAATAGCTTATTGTATAACTTATAGATGTCCACATTTTGATTTAGATGAACTCAAAACAGTTATACAAAATTTGTGTGATGAAAGATTTATAAATGAAGGTGATATAAATATAACAACTAATACTGATGATTTCCTTAAAATTGAAGTAACTTTAGGACGTATATTTTATCCAGAATTTATTAAGTGTAGTTACACTGTGGAAAAATGGAAAAAATTATATAGAGAGTTAACAAAAATATTTATAAAGGAATGAAACTAATGAGACTTGATATAGAAATTATTTATCCTTGGGAAGAAGAACCTTTAGATAAATGGGATATTGTAGGTATGAATCATTATTATTTAAATGATACTAAATTTTTATATATTGCTATGACAAAAAGTATTAAAGGAAAATTAATATGTATTAAATCAGAAGCTACAGATTCACTAATAGCATTTGATTCTTTAAGAGATCAAGCATTAGTATATGAAGACTAACCTAATATTAAAAAATAGGAAAAGTAATAATGGAAGATTTAGAAATACCTAAAATGACAGTTATTATTAAAGGTGAGGAATGTTTACGAGTGATTGATTATTATAATAGAGATAAAGATAATATGCTTATACCATATCCTGTTTTATTTGAGAATGAAATTATTATGCAAACTCTCCAAGGCGTAGTAATATATGATAAAGGAGGATAAATAAATGTCTCAATATAAAAGAAGAATGAAAGAAAGAAAAGATGGTAAAATACTTCTTCCAAGATTTAATGAAGATCCTTTAGAAAAAGAAAATATTAAAAAAGCTAAAAGAAATAAACATAAACCTACTTGCAGTTCTTTAAAAAGGAATCCTTGGGGTAATAATTGTGGTATATGTGGTTCAGAAAATGTTGTTAGTCAAGGAGTAATCTATTGTGAAATA
>Ga0307928_10004838_pt1 | contig 10188 bp, 6 predicted proteins | sample AceLakmetagen232_FD_201815 | JGI IMG/M metagenome (GOLD analysis project Ga0307928, IMG submission 201815) | Saline water microbial communities from Ace Lake, Antarctica - #232 | ecosystem: Environmental > Aquatic > Non-marine Saline and Alkaline > Saline | place: Antarctica: Ace Lake...
TTCTTTACATCGCCTAAAATATCTCTACTTGAAAAACCTAGCTTATTATTTGGTTTTTTATTTAACATGAAACTAACTTTAGTTGGTGAAACTCCAGTATTCTTTTTCTTTACATCGCCTAAAATATCTCTACTTGAAAAACCTAGCTTATTATTTGGTTTTTTATTTAACATGAAACTAACTTTAGTTGGTGAAACTCCAGTATTCTTTTTCTTTACATCGCCTAAAATATTACCTACTCCCTTAAATCCAATACCATAATCCTTAGGTTTAGTTTTTATATTATTTGAGCCTAAAATATTCCCAGGAGACAATGATTTATTACTATTCATAAATCCATTAAGATTAAATCCTTTCATACTAGAACCTAATATACTCTTATTTTCTTTCTTAGCTTTCTTAGCTTTACCATTTAATATTGAATTTATATCCATCATTTTGTTTCACCTTAATTATAAAAAATTTAATCCTTTGAATTGTCTCTTTGAAGTCTTTCCAGTTAGATCTAATGTTTTGAATATTCTAACACTATATCCAATTTTTCCATTTGGTTTTGATTTTTTCTTTTTCCCTTTTTTCTGTGTATGGAACCAAGCTCCAGGTTCTGTTTCTGTTTCTCGTCTTAGTTCTGTTTGTCTGTATTCTTCCCTTCTATATTCAGGTCGTCTTGTTTCAGGTCGCCTTGGATCTATTCGTCTTAGTTCTGTAATTCTTAGTTCTCGTGGATCAGGTCGTCTTGGATCTCGTGGATCAGGTCGTCTTGGGTCTCGTCTTCCAATACTATAATCATTATATCCTCTTGGTCTAGTTGTACGTTTTGAATCTGTACGTCTTGAACTTAATTCATATTCTAAATTAAATCCTCTGTACCCTTCTGTATCTCTACGACTTGAATCCCTTTTTATAATATCTAAAATTCTATTGTCTGATCTTTTTGTTTTTAATATTCTTCGTTTAGGTTTTGAACTATAATCTCCTAATATATTTCTAGCAGTATCTCGCTTACTCTTTTTACTTTGTAAATTAGTTCTTGTTGGATTTAATATACTTGCAAAATCATTACTAGATTGTTTAAGATTTAAGTCGGACTTTATATCACTCAATATACTCAGCTTTTTAGTGTCCCCTTTAAGTCCACCTTTACCTAGATTCATTTTTTTTGATTTAATATCTCTTACAAATAAATCCATGTTTGTTTTAAATCTCTTTGCTTTGAAACCTATCGCTTTCTTTTGTTCTGGTGTCCATCTAGGAGAGTCAGTATAAACATTTAATACTCTAGGTTTTCCAGTTGATCTATCAAAAGTAACTCCTGAATCTTTTTGGATACCAGTAATATCTCCAACTGTTGTATATTCTGACTCAACTAATTTAACAGTTCTACCAGTAAAAGAAACTCCACCTATAGTATGAGATGATGGTAACATATATCCTGGTTTGGTTTTTGAAAAATCTTCATACAATTTCAGTTGTTCAACTACAGCTTCCTCTTTGGTAAACTTTTTCTTTTTTAACGTTTCTAATTCTTGTTGTTGTTGTTTTGTTGGAGATTCTAAAGTACTAAGTTTTGATATTTTATAATCTTTTATCGATTTTGGAGTTCCAGGTTCTTTGAATATTTCTGGTAATTCTTCTTTTGTTATTATTGGTTTATTCTTTAATATTAAAACATCTCCACCTTTTTGAAAAGATGCAATACCAATATCTGGACCGTAATATAATTTCTCAGTTCCAGCTACTTCTCCATAAGATTTTTCGAAACTAGTAGGAGTTCCTATTGATGGCCATAATTCTCCTTTAGCTGGTTCTGGGAATCCTCCTCTATGAATAAACCTTTTTTCTTTTATTAGTGGTTCAATTTTGAATGGGTCATAATCAAATGTCTCTAATACCTTTTCAAACTTAGGAAGATCTTTCTCTCTAGCTCTACGAGTTGTCTTAGTTGATTCTAATGATGTATATATCTTTTTCTTAATTTCAAAGTTTGGAGTTGTCATTAAAATGTCTTCGCCTGTCTTATGGTATGAAAGTTCTTTTTCATTATTTACTTTATAATCTCCTAACTCTGTCCATTTGTTATCAACTTTTGCAATTAATGTATTTACTTTTAATCCTGTAGGTGTTTCCCATTTCTTTAATTTAACATTCTTTCCGTATGACTTTAATTCTATTTTCTGACCGTTTGTCTGAATCATTGAAACATAGTCAGACTTAATATCTTTTACATCTCCACCTAACTTAACAAAGATCTCTTTTGCATCTTGTTCAGAATAATCAAGCAAATTAGCTTTTAATTCTTCTTTACTTATTTTCTTTCCAGTTCGTTTATCTATATTAACAATTGCAAAATCAAAATCTTTACCTTCCTCTAATTCCCATGGTCTTACAGCTTGAGGTATTAATGATCTAGAACCAGTTAATACCAAGTTATCTCTTTCTTGTAATTTTTCTTTATAATGTTTTTCTATTATATTCCTTTCTGGTAAAACTACATCTTCAACAGCCTTACCTATAAAATCTTTCTTCTCTACTTCCTTAATAGCCATTGGGTTTGCTCTTAATGGAGCTTCACCTAATCCTAATGCCTCATCTCTTGGAATCCACTGCTCTCTTGGAGCTGGATCTATTTCAAAAGAACCATAATAATCTCCTTCAACTAATCCTTTAGTTAATCTACCAGCTGCAAATCCACCAGTTGCTGCAACCTCTCCTACTTCTTCTCCCAGTTCTCCTGCGAAAAAACTTGCACTAGATTTAAAAGCTTGTCTTTTATCACCGCTTGCAACTGCTTTACTAACATCAATTATTTCACGCATCTGTCCTCTTTGGAAATATGATTGTAATGCATTCTCTCCACCTTCCTTTAAAGTTCTTGGAATTATTGAATTACTCCACCAATTTACTATTGGTTTTGCTATTACTTTTGGAACTGTTGATCTGAAAGCAACACTACTCTTTGATGCTATTTTTGAACCAACTCCTCCTATTATTTTAAAACCTGCACCGAAAGCTGCACCAGCTAAAAAGGATCCACCAACACTTTTTAATATTTCTTTAGTTGTTGTTCCTCCATTTTCTCTTGTATATCTACTTTTATATTCGTCTGATGCCGCACCAATACCTGATGAGATACCTATACTAAATGGAGCTGCAACTATAGAAGCAACATTAGCTTGACTTGGAGTTATTACTTTACTTTCCATTAATTGAGAAGTCCCCAGTATTGCTGGGATTGCTGTTGGAACATAAGATACAGCCCTAGTTCCAAACTGTAATGTTTTTACACCAACATTACCTAATAAAGAAACTGCTTCTAATCCTGCAATATTTGATAATCCACCTGCTATTAATGGAGCAGCACCAGCTGATGCTCCAGTTGCAGCTACTGTAAATAAAGATTTTGGTGCTGATGCTAGATCAACTGCTTTATCTGACCAACTAAGTTTATCTTGACTAATCAGATAATCATTTTTTATATTTTCTTTTTGAGATCTTTTCTGATTATAAGTTTTAAATTCTTTTTTATAAATTTCATACAATCTTTTATCTTCTGCTGTTTTAATGTCCAATACAGATTTTGATTTTACATTACCCTGTTTGTCTGTATATATTTCAATTTTTGTTGGCAATTTTTCTTCTAGTAATTTTATCCTATCTGATGATTTATCAATTTGCAAAGTTGTTTTACTTAATTCTGAAAAATAATCTTTTCTTTTAGATTCTAATGATCTACCCTGAGGTTTATATCCAACAAATAGATCCTTATCAAAACGCAACTTCGCATCGCCCTTTATTGCAGCTATTCCTGTATCTCCTAACCTAGTTCCCATATTTTCTGAAACAGTGAATTCTCTTAATTGGGATTTTAATTCTGATGCCTTTTGTTCTTGAAGAGATTCTTGCATAGCTCTCTTTACTGTTGAGGACTCGGTTGTCTTAACTTTTGGTTTTATTAATTTATTAAGATTACCTTTAGCTAATACTATTAAATTCCGTTGTAATGATGTTGCTTGTTGTAATGGATTCCAAGCCTCTGATATTGATAACTTAGCATCTGCCTCGTTCTTGAAAGTTAATCCACTTGCTGTAGTTAATGATTCGTCTTCTGTATAAGATTTGTATGGTAATGTTCCTGGCAATCTTAAAGTATTTTGGATTAATAATGTTTTATCAATTTTTAATCCTTTTTCTTTGGCTTCTAATATTGATGCCTTAGCTTCATTAAACCTTGAAATTGGATTACCCATTATATCATAAAACTCTTCTCTTCCCTTTGATTCAACTTTCTTTTTGAATAATGATGCTAATAATGGTTCACTTGGATCTGTCTTTTGAAATGCATTTCCAAACATAGATTCTTTTCCAGCATTATCTATATCGTTTAATATCCCCTTACTTTCTTTTAATCTACTAGCTTTTTCTTTTAAAGCATTGCTATCCATTATCTCTTGAACCAAACTATCATTTTCCTTTCCTTCTAATATTATTAGATCAGATGATTTTGTTACTCCAAACATAGTAGTAGGTTTTATCTCTCTATTTTTTTTATTAAGGCTACTAGGAGTTAGGTCTCTTGAGTCATCTATTCTTTTTAAAATATCTTGAACATCTGATTTACGTTCTATTTTTTTAGTTATTTTATTTTGATCAATATCTTCTTGAATACCAGAAAGCATTAAACTTGATGGCATAAAATCAATACCACTGTATCCATCTGATTTGCTTTTTATATTTTTAATATCTGATTTTAATTGAGTTACATCTAAAATATCTGCACCTTCTGATTTTAAGGATTTGTAAATATCTCCAGCGGTTGCATCTTTTTTGAATTTAGATATATCTAAACCTTGACTTACTGAATACTTTTTAGGAGTTAATGATTCTATCATTGATTGAGATCCTACACTTCCATCCTTAGAAGTCCATTTCCCATCACTGTAATCTAAACTAAAATCACCTTTGCCTCTTGATATAGCTCTAGCATTACTTGCAGCCAAAGCCTCAGAATGACTTAACTTAGGACCAGAAGAAATACTTTTACTTGTACCAGGTTTTGACCATTTTATTTTACTTAAGGCTGTATAATCTATATCACTTTTTAAATATGTATCATATTGTTTCTTATATCCATCATCATACTTTTTATATTTCTCTTTATAAGAATCATATTCTTTTAATGAAACTATCTTCCCATCCTTATATGTTTTTATAACCTTATCATAAACTTTAGAATTCTCTTTATATGAGTCATCATCCTTTCTTCTGTCATAATCGTAATCATCTCTGGTTATTTCTTTTTGAATCTTACCATCTTTAATTATCATTTCATATGGAATATAAGTTGATTTGTCTTTATATGTTTTTTTCCCATCCTTTTTTCTATAAGTACTTGTATATGTTTTTGATTTTGATGAGATTTTAGTTATGTTTCCACTTGAATCTCTTTGAATTGTATAATTTGGATCTATTGATAATTTATTTATTCGTGCAGTAGCTGATTCTGTATCAACTCTTCCTGAATATTCTGGTAATCCTACAACTTTATATTTGTCAGACCATTCAATTATCTTTTCTTGATATCCAGATTGTCCTGGTAAAATATCTGGCTTAGCTTTTACTGCTTCTGAAAACCTAGATGCTTTATATCTATCAAACTTCCTAGAAATATCTTTGAATGTCTTTGTTTCCTTAGCTGATGAAGCTAAAGCTGCACCATACTTCTCTACACTACCACTTACCTTATCTGCTACATCTACTATGTTACCCTTTAAGATTGTAGTATCTTTTTTTAATTGTTTAATGTCTTTGAACTTTAATCTTTCTGCTGCACTCTGAATGTTCTTTATTGTTTTTGGGAACTTATCTGCTACGTAACTATTTGATAATGCATCTTTATTTTTATCAATCCAAACATTTATCTTATTAGTATAGTCTTCATATGTTCCTTCTATCTTAGGTTTAGTTTCTAATACTTTTTTATATAATTTCTCGGCCTGTTTTTTTGCATAACTTGCTTTGAACTTATTACTTTGTGTTTGTGTTTGGATTCTTTTTACTTGCTTAGTTTTAGTAGATGCCTGACTGGAATTGTTTTCTGGAGTTTGTCTTCTATAAGATTTCACACCTTGTGTTGGTGTTTGTGTTTGTCCTTGTGTCCTAAAACTTTTTACATCCTTTACCATCTTTTTCTTACCTGACATAAAATTTAATTTCATATTAAGTACACCTTTGTTTTATTTTCTAATGGTATAATATTCATTATATCCTTTATAAATTTATCTCGACTATTTATAAAGCCAGTGCCAGATTTGGCACTCTACATTATTTTTTCGATTAATTCATAAATTCTTTCACTAGACTTCCCATCTAAGTATTTATTGAAAAAGTTCTTATTCTTTTCATGCATCTTTTTCCATAAATCTTTATCAGGCTCAATGTCAAATAAATATGCAATCAATTCTTTTTCATTTCTTGTAAATGGATAAAAGTTCTTTTCAGAATACTCATAATATGTTCCTTCTGTTTTTATATAGTCATCGTAATCTGGACAATAAATTATATAATCTTTATCCAATAACATATAATCAAATAAAATACTTGAGTAATCTGTTATCAACACATCAGATTTTAATAAGATATCTTCACAGCCCATATTGCAATCTGTCATGTCTCTTATGTTTGTATAATCAATTAAATCAAATACTCTTTTCATCTTTGGATGATATTTAATATATAATACTTCATTCCTAGACTTCAATTCACTATTTATTCTATCTAAGCCTCGTTTACTTATTAATTCAAAATCTCCTTCAATCCTCCATGTTGGGGCAAATAAAATTGTTCTATTAAAACCATTCTTGAAGAACTCGTTCTCTGAGTTTAATAAATAATCGAATCGTGGATAACCTGTCACATAGACTTTACTTCGTGGATAACCTATCTCAAAGTTTTTCTTTAATGAATCAGAAGTTACTAAGATATTAACATATTCCTGTTTGCTTATTTTCTTTAAGTAATCCATTATCTTTTCTTTTAAGCTTTTCTTTACTCCATCATTTAAATTATCTCCAGTATTCTTAACACCTATCCCATGCCAGGTCTGGATGATCTGTCTATTTTTATTACAGATTGAATAAAATATTGCATCATAACTTGATAAAATAAATAAACCTGCTGTTAATGTTTTTATTATTCCTTCCCAGGAATACATGTAAATTATATTCATTGATCCCTTCAATACATTATAATCTCTATCATCTTTAGTTATCCAATAATAATTCTTACTTGGTTTATTCTTTTTGTAATACTGTAAGAAATAAAACGGATTTCCATCAACCTTATTACCGCCATTAGAACTGAATGCTATATTGTTTTTATTAGGTTTAATAAAATATGATAAAAATTTAACTAGAAATATAAACGAAACTTCTCTTATTCTTTTATATGGATTCATTTTTTTGACACTCCTTGGTTTTTATAATTAGAGGCGATCTTATATTCCGTGGCTACAAAATATAAATATGTAAAAGGAGGCGATAGATGAAAAAAATTAACCAAGAAATAAAGTATAAAAAACGTCCTAGGTTTGAGGAACCTAGGACTAGTGTCGAGGTGAGTTGTTTTAAGAAAACATACTCAATATATATATTGACACTATCCTTTATATATTTTTTGGATTTATAGACTTTGTGTAATAAGTAGTAATAGCTTGATTTATATTAAATTATATTCATAACAACTTGATAATTTAATTAACTTATCATTTTTAGAATAATGATCAACAACACTATCATAATTATAAAATATATAATTGTCTTGTGGTTCAATATAATAAATATCATCTACTCCTCGAACAGAAACCAACATGTGACCGCCATCTTCATAAGTTATATGAAATGCACATGAAAGAATATTGTTATCTTGCAAATATGTTATCATTTCATTACTAAATTCTACACAATTATATTCATCTTCTTTATATTTTTTATTATTATTAAAAGAATCAACTATAGATTGAAGTTGACCTCGAGTTGGTAGATAAAATACATTCTCAATTAATTTAGAAGCTTGACATGACTTTAAAGTATTATTTAAATAACTTATTGAAATACTATTATTGAATTCTTTATAAGATAAATAATTGTTCTTGGTACTTAAATTATCTATCCTAATATTACAATCTTTTAATATAACATTAGTTTCATTTAATAAAGCTTTGAATTCAGTTTCAAACTTATCTATAGACGTTGTATATTCGAAAGATAACTCATTATAATTAGTAGCAGCTTCATTATACTTATCAATATATTTGTATGCATCTCTACCTACCACTAAAGTAGATACACAAAGTGATAGAATAATCATACACAATAGGAATATTATTTGATTTTCTTTTTTCATATTAAACCTCGTTGATGATATCTATCCATTCTTTTATTATATTCTTTTTGTCAAAGTCTTTAAATGAAATTGTGTTTTTTGTTGATTTCAATATTTTTATTGTAGATTTATCAATTAAACTCATATCACACTCAAAAGTTTTAATTTTTTCTTCATCTCGGACAATACAATGATAAATCATTGATTTTAAGCCATAAATACGTTTAGTAGTTTCAACTCTTTCATTTCTTAAATCTGAAACTTTTTCTATTAATTCTTTAGGTTGTAATTCTCTAAAATGTATATTGTCTTTGTTGAATTCTGCAACCTTTTGCAAGGATTTTCCATTACCATTTACAAAGGTTTTAATTCCAATTCCTACATCATTTAAAGAAGCATCCGCAGAAACATCTGAACGAGAAAGATTTTTTGCAACAAATGATTTACAAAACAAATTTTCAGTAATTCTATAATTGAGATATGGAACTTTACTTTCAGAAAATAAATTTGTTAGTGAACCTAATATTTTTAATATTTTCTTGTAATAATCATATTCTTGCTTAGTTGCCATTTTCTAACGCCTTTTTTATATTGGTGGCAACTCGTTCAATAACGGTTACTGAAACACTATTACCTGCTTGTTTGTATAATTTAGAATCTGCAATATTTGGTAATTTGTAAGATTTAGGAAAACCTTGAAAAATAAAACATTCTCTTGGAGTAAGTTTTCTTATCCCTTTATCATCTAATATAATTGGAACATTATGTCCGCCAGTTCCCATATTTGCAGTTAATGTTGGAACAACTCCAGATTTATTTTCTCGAACATATCTTCTTCTCCATTGATAAGCAGTATTTTTCTTTTTAATATCATTTTTCAATTTATCATAAAGTGGTTTTCCTTCATAATAATATTTTTCATCAACATCTGTTTCAAGTAAATCTTTTATTTCTTTTTTTAATTTAATTTCATTAGGAAAAGAAAAATTATCTGCTACTTTTTTATCTAAAAATCCAACAATTAAGATTCTTTCTCTATTTTGTGGCAAGTTGCCGTGTAGCATTGTATTAACAATTTTTGATTTGACATGATACCCTAATTCTTCTAATGTTTTTTTAATAACTTTAAAGGTTTTTCCATTATCATGATTCTCTAAGTTTTTTACATTTTCAAGAAATACTACTTTTGGCTTTTTTTCTTCTATGATTTCTGCAATTCTAAAAAATAAATTCCCTCTACCTTTAGAATCTTTAAATCCTTGTCTATAACCTGCAATACTAAAAGGCTGACAAGGAAAACCACCTAATAAAATATCAAAATCAGGAATAGAATCATTATCAACTTTATTTATGTCTTTGATTATTAATGGAGAATTATTGAAATTTAAATCAAATGTTTCTTTGCATGCAGGTTCAAAATCATTAGAGAAAACAGTACTAAATCCAGCATTTTCAAAACCAAGTCTTATGCCTCCAACACCTGCAAATAAATCTATACACCTCATAATATTATATACTACAATCTATTTCTATATAAAGGTTACGAGAATTTGTCTAGTGGTAATTTTGTCCAGTGCAATATAAATATCGAACGAAGTGAGCCTATATGTCCGTTAGGACTAGCCCCTCCGTTTTTTTGTTTTTTGAATTGTCCCCCCTTCTAACTTTTGAGCCACTAAAAATTATTTCATTTAACATTAGTTTCATTTAATAAAGCTTTGAATTCAGTTTCAAACTTATCTATAGACGTTGTATATTCGAAAGATAACTCATTATAATTAGTAGCAGCTTCATTATACTTATCAATAT
>Ga0307928_10004839_pt1 | contig 10188 bp, 19 predicted proteins | sample AceLakmetagen232_FD_201815 | JGI IMG/M metagenome (GOLD analysis project Ga0307928, IMG submission 201815) | Saline water microbial communities from Ace Lake, Antarctica - #232 | ecosystem: Environmental > Aquatic > Non-marine Saline and Alkaline > Saline | place: Antarctica: Ace Lake...
TTAATAAAAACCAAGATTATTAATACAACCAATTATATTTGGAAATATAGATAAATTTTTTGGAAGTTGTTGAAGGTAGATAAAATGTGGAAAATATTTAAAAGAAAAACTAGACCATTAACAGAAGAAGAATATAATAAGTATATTTTAAAATGTTAAGTTTTAAACAAAAGGAGATGAATATATGTGTTTGACATCAACAGGAAGTATTTATTCAGTAGTTGAAGATTGGGCAACTGAGTCTCCAGACAATTGGAAATTAGTGTTTGGAAAGGATACAAAATACTTGGATTTTGAAGCAGTGTATCATCATTAACAAATTTAGGATAGCAATTTAGGATAGCAATTTAGGATATGGGATTTTGATAGGTTTTTGCATAAAAACTGGATACCAAATTTAAGATATTTAGGATATTTAGGTTGACATAATTATATTACTATATAGGGAACTAAAAAATAGAACTATTAAACCCCCTAACACCTTTTTATAACCCTAAATTTCCTAAATTCCTAAATTTTACACTTGCCAATCAACTGATGGGTCATCCCCTTTATCTTCTTTAATGGGATTTGATTTTACTCTTTCTCTCATTCTTTTTAATTTATCAGTAAACTCTTTTTGTTCATCTTCAGCTACATACCTTTTCATAAGAGTGGTCATTAATTCATCATTCCATACAATAGATTTTTTAGACTTAGCGCGCACAGTTTTTTGTTCTGCCTTAATATTCAAATTGCTTCTTTCGCGACCAATCTTAATATCTGTGATAGATTCAACTTCAACACCTAAAGACTTCATTTCAACTTTAATATCAGCAGAAGTTATTTGTTCCTTTCCTGATAAATATAATTTCCAAATAGCATTTACAATTCCACCCTGTAGAGTTTGAGAATTATTCTTAACTTGTTCGTGATAAAAACCTTCAGCAAATGAAGTTAAATCTTTAATTATTTTTGGAAACTTAAAAAAAGTTATTGCAAAAGGGGCAATCATTTGTTGCAATCTTTTTGTAGTATTTTGTGGAAAGTCTATATTTTTGATATTACCTGCATTGATGGTGTTCCAATTTCTCAATCTAAACATCAATAATTGATTTCTGAGGTCAATTTGTTCTTTATAAAAATCTGGGGTTAATTCAACTGTAATATCATCTCTTTTTGTTTCCTTCATATATTCATCTATACATCTACTTTCTAAAGCATTATCTTTAAATGGTTCTCTTGATGCTATGATTTTAGGACCGAATGGGTCAAATGGGTCAACATCATTATTATTTTCTTTGTCACATCTCCATACATATTTTCCTCTTTGAATACCCGAATTAAGTATTTGCACAACAAAATTTGATGTATCTGAATTTGGTAACACACATTCATCAAGTAATAATGTTCCACTCCATAAATCCATTAAACGATACAAAGGCGCAGGTGTTAAAGCACCAGCAAAAGGAATAGGCTTATAACATAAGTTACCAACAACATCAAAATATCTTGATTTTCCGTGTCCCCATGTTCCAAGTGCTCTTAAGTAACCAACGGTATAGAGTTTATCTTTAACCCAAGTCATTATAACATACCATGAAGCTATCTTTCTAAATCTATTAGTTACATCAAGATGTTTATGAATATGATTATAAATTTTCTTTATTAATATTTCTGTGCTATGATATTCTGTTGCAGTATAAGGCAATGGTATTGCTTTTAATTTTGTAGTTTTATTGTCTAAAGGTTTTATAATGAAAATAGTTCCATTTTTTAGTTTACTTCTTATTTCAGGCACTATTACAATAGTTTTTTTATCATCTTTAAGATATAAGAATTGTCCTGTTGCTATTTGTTCATACATTCTTTTTGTATCATAATCATAAAACTTTGATGTGTAGGTAGTTATTTCTTTTATTTCTTCTGCCATCTCTATACCTCCCATGGATTCTGCATTGTCACCTGCAAAATTTGTGAGGCATCAAGAAAAACAACACCTTTCTTAGTTTGTAAAACTATGCAATCTTCTAAAATTTTTTCAATTGCACCATTATAAAAAAATAGCTTATCAGTGCCATATCGGTCTTTGATACCAACATTAATATTCTTGCCTATGTATTCTTTTAAAGCTTCCACATTCATATACAAATTCTCCTTTCATATTATCACTTACTTTCTATTGGTGTGGTTCCACCATTTTGGTAAATATATTCAAACATTTTGCTTCTAATCCATGGTGCCATCTTGATATGATTACCTTTAAACCAAGCAAGTTGTGTTTCATCAACACTTATACATATATTTTTCATATTTTCTACCTATATCTTATATATTTAACATAGTATAAAAATACTAATTGATTTTGACAAAACCTTATCAAACTTCTTATCATAGTTCTCATCCAAAGATAGTAATGATTGATATAATATAGACAATAATTTACTACCGACAAATCCCCAATCTAATACTATTAATAAAAACCAAGAGTTTTAATATAACCAATTATATTTGGAAATATAGATAAATTTTTTGGAAGTTGTTGTAGGAGTAGATTGTATGTGTGAAAAGAAAGTTATTGTGCCATATGCTATTGAGGACAAAATAAGTAACTTAAAACAACATAATACTAGGAAAGATGTAAGAAAGTTGCTTGAAGAAAATACATTACAAAACATCACCGAAAGAAAAGTGTTTGAGAATGTCGGTGAATTGGATGCATATCTTGAAGGAAGAGATGTGAGATATGATTGGGTTATAGCAACATTTGAAGACCTAATAACTGCAGGTAGATTATACCTCAATCAAGCATAAGTAATGTGTTACTTAATAAGTAAATAAAAAATAAGGGTTTTTATTTTGAGTAATAATTTGTGCGGATATTTATCCTTCCGCACTACAAAATTTATTTACTTTCTCAGTGTTTTCCAATCACCACTTCTTTTAGATTTTTTGCCACCTTTGGAAGCGGACACTACACTTTCAATATGTTCACTAAAAATATTTTTTGTCCATGATACATCAATATCTTCTTTAGCTAACTTATCAATAAGCTTTGGAATTGCTCCATACTTCTTTTCCAATTGATTCTTATGGTTTTCATATTTTGTGGGTTTTAGGTCTTTCAATTGTTGTAGCTTCAATTTAATACCATCATACTCATCCCTTAATGGGAATAATTTCTTTTTGAATACATTTATACCCATTTCCTTTAACTCTTGCTTAAGAAAGGCAAATTGCCCTGTTGATTCTATGATGTATTCTTTATCTTCATTAATGTTTAGTTGCATTTCCGTATCTTCATTTTCTAAAACAATAGTTGATTCGGTCAACTTTAAAATTACTTGTTCAACATCATTAAGAATATTTTCCAAATCATTGGTTTTATTATCATAAGCTAATAAGAAATCAACCAGCTTTTTGTATATGATGAGATTGACAGGTGTTATAAGAGTGTGTTTCCCTTCTTCAACTAATTTGGCTTGAAGCATACCATCTCTTTTACCATCTACAATATCATAAAAGGCTGCAACCCTTAATGATGTCTTTTGCACCATATAGTCTTCTTCGGTTATTCGGGTTTTGGGATATGTCATAGTGATGTTGACATAAGTCTTGTCGATATCATCTAATCGCGTGTAATTTGTGATATTGATTTTTCTTTGTTTGTATTTACCTTTCCCTCCACCACTTTGTATTGGAGCTATGAATGAAACAGAATCACCTGGTTGGAAGGTTTTAGGTTCTTTTGGTTTTTTTGTCATGTTTTCACGCATAAGGATATTGGTTCGAGCGGTGGATGTAAAACCGCTCTCCAATCCTTTACAATAATAATCCCTTTTTATTATTATTTACTTATTAACACCAACATTACTTTCGTTAATTGACCAATCAATTTCATCAGTTTCTTTTGGTTCTTCTTTTGGTTTTTGTGGTTTTTCTGTTTTATCTTTTGCATCAATTTCAGCTTCAATTGTTTTCCAATTTTTTTCCATTGATAATTTATATCTTGTTGGGTCTTCTTTTGCAATCATTATATCAGCTATTCTCATTAGAACTTGATTTTGCATTTTGATTTGTTTTATCAATTTTTTTGCTAATTCATCTTTCATTTTTATCATCTCATATAGGTACATCCCACAATTTACAATAGATGCCAATTCTATCTCTTAAGTAATACCAAAGGTCTGAGTTTATTTGTTGTAAGTGTTTGGTTTTGAACTTTTCATTTTTGCCAACTATAGTTATGTAAACTTCAAGACCATTGTGGAACTTGAAGCTTTGTTTATAGATTGGGAATCCTCCACGAGTTTTATCCGTGGGATTACTATTTGCTCTCTTAATGTCGGCTTTCTTATATTGAAACATTATGTTTCCTTGCCATTTCTAAAATCCAATCGTGCCATGTAGTTGTTTGTTTCACCAGCTTTATTTCATCAAGTTCTTCTTCTGTGAAGGTTACTTGGATATTTTTCAATTTCATATTATTTCCTTCTATACAATTATATAATTATGGTCATCCTTTTAAATTACCATAGTTTTTCAAACCATCATTTCCTCCCTATAGGTCAAACTATTAAAATCAACCAAGCCTTATTTAGGGACATCCATGACTCCTGTCCTTATAGTTTTATAAGTAGCCAAACCATTCTTCTTGGCAAACTCAAAGAAAGCTTTGCTTGCATTGATATCATGACTAAATATCAAGCCACCATTCTCCATATGATTCAAAGCCCACTGATATTCCCAACTCATCGTTTCATAATTATGCATAGAATCATGCAAAAACATATCTACCTTTTCTTTATCAATAAAAGGCTTCATCAATAAAACCTTGCTATTGTCTCTATAAAAATCCCATCTCTCTAATAATACGTCAAAATATTCATCCAAAATAAAAGTAGGAATTAAATCAGGTTTGCATTGGAAATTATCCATTGATATCAATTTACCCTTTCCATTTTTATTTAAAGCATAAAGCATTATAATTGAAGAATATCCCACGTGAACCCCTGTTTCAACAATCACAGCAGGCTTTCTTTCTCTTATAATACTATAGATTATTTCCATATCTCTTCTACTTATAGATTGGTTACTATGCTTTTTTTGAACTTGTTGTTGCATAGAATAAACAATTCTTATAAATGTAGAATTTCTTAATTCTAAAACATACTTTTTATTTACATCTTTCATAATATTCATAACTTCGGCACATCCTTTATGAATCCTTCTCTTCCATCTCTGCAAAAGAAATAATTAGTCTCGCCCTCGATGCATCCCACATAATGCACATCTAAATGTTGGTCAATCCTATCGAATATCCATTTGGCGGCTTTGTGGGTATTGTCATCCCAAACACTAACTTCAACATCTACATCATGGTCACTAAATCCATTATCTCGCCAACCGCCCCCTAAGACAAAATTGGTGCCAAACTTTTTGTTTGCTCTACTTAACAATTCCTCCAAATACCTTTTAGTCATCATTCTTTCAACCCTCTTAATATCCCCAATATGGAATATCACTTCCCTCTGAAGCTCTATACCAATTAATACCATATCCAGACAAAGCCATATCAAAATATGAAGTGCCATCACCATAAGCAATTGATATATCATACATACGACGACTAACCATATTATCTAACTCTGCTTTGGAAAATACTTTATCCATTTGTGGTTCTAAAAAATATAAACCTTTGTCAGATGTATCAAAGCAAACTATTGCGTGTCCTGAACCGCTTGGCTCATCCAAACCAACAAACCCAGCTCTAAAGCCTTTGCTTCTTGCATTTCTAATAACATCCATAGAAAAATCTTCACAGACATAGCTCCAAGTATATGCATTCGATTCAGTCATATCTTCATTAATAAAACTAATCATTTCTTGATATGTTGGATTTTTCCAACCTGATATCTTTTCATCAAAGAAAGTATAAACTGTTCCATAGCCAATGGCATAGCCAATAATCAATATGACAAATCCAAATATGATTAATGCTATTGATGCTTTTGCTGCTATTTCAAGAGATACACGGCTTGTGCGACGAACTGCTCTTTTGAATCTATGTAAGATAGCTTTTCGTGTACCAAACTTTTGACAGGATTCTGTGAATGTGTATCTTCTTCTCTTAGCAGATTTCCATTTCTTATGTCTTCTATGTTTTATCATAAAAACTCACTCAACTTTATTGGCATTCCTTCATATGGAATATCCATGTATTTTAGTATTTCTTTTAGCCCCAATTGATTCATACAATAACTATATTGCTTTGGGTGTGTATGTTGCATCCTTTGAAATCGATTAAATTCATTTGTCTTCCTCATATGTACACCAAACATACAAAACATACACCCAGTATTTTTGTAGCCCATGTCATATATTTTGCTATAAGGTAGCTTCTCCTGGTTAATGTAATTCCAAATATCTTTTTCCATCCATGGCGACAAAGGTTTAGATTGCATATTGCCTGTGAAGTTATTGCATCCAATCCTCATAAAGACCATCTTCCTTTGCTCTGAATTTTCTGCCATCGTTCCAACATAAGGATGAAGACCATTTTCTTTATAATATTTGTATGATGGGTTTTTTTTCATTATGTTGCAACACTGTTCACTAATCTTAAAAGGTGCATCAATAAGATAATGCCATTTGGGTGCCAACTTATGACCTTTGAATGGTGTTCCATCTTGCTTTATGCCTGTCAAATATGCAACACAAGTTTTCTCATTCTTAGGACATCTATTTTGTAAGAACCTTAACTGCATTGCAACGTTTTTTGATACAACAGGATAACCATAAGTTTCTATTACTTTCTTGAAGCCCATTTCAGGTTTTAACGTAACAACATTATCAATTGTTTTTACGAACTCTCTGACTTCGGGATATTCCAAACCCGTATCATTAAAAACCGCAGGCACATCAGGATAAATACTTCTCACTAAATGTAATAGGACTGTTGAATCTTTGCCCCCACTAAACGCTACACAAACATCGCCGCCAAAGTATCTATAGAACTCTTGAATCCTTAATTTGGTTTTCTTAATCTTTATATCTAAGGGCAAGGATTGCAATATTTTTATCTCATTTAATGTTAGAGTCATTCTTATTATCTCCTTTTACCTTTGCCTCTCATTCAATCCAACTCTTCCCAATACATTATATCCAATTGCTTATGGTTTTATTGTTACAAGGGTTTACTTTTGATTCTCCATTAAGGTTTTTGGGTTTCATTCCTTCTTCTCCTTGATTTGTTTATCTATAAGTTTGTAATCTAAATCTTTTAATGTATCCATTTCAGCTTCTTTGAGGATTTCTTTTTTGTTATAATCTCCATACCAATCTATTGAAGTTTTGATTTTTGCGGTAAATTCTATATCATATTTTATTTTGTTTTCTCCAGTTATTCCTTTTAGCACACTTGATGGATAAGTATATTTTTTCCCTTTCTTATCCTCATATCCTGTTAATTCAAATGTCGCATAACCTTTGAAATTACAAGAATCACATTCTACATCTAACACAACATAAGCATCATCTCTATCATAGCCTTCAAAATGTAATGCTCCGTTTTCACATTTTGGACAACATACTGCCATTGTTTTCCTCCTTAATTTTTTATAGCATCCATCTTTTCAATTCGCTTTTTCATATCTTTCATAGATGCATCTAGCATAATATTTAATTCCCTTTGAGATAACTTTGCTATAGTTTTTGCATTTGCTACCTTTGATAATTCTTTAAAGCAATCTTTCTCGGCATCTATTATTATGTAATGAAAGGTTTCATCTTCGTCTTTATAATTTACGGTATATTCGTTCTTTTCTTCTGTCATTCTTCCTCCTTTACTAATTCAAATTTTTCTACTTCATAGTCATCATAATATTTCTTTGGATATTCATCTTTATTATCAATTGACCATCTTGGGAAACTTTCACCTTTATACCAAGCGTCATTAAAACCTATAAGAAAGATTCCATCGCCCATGTTGCAAAGTCTTCCTTTTATAAATTTGAATTCCTTGGCTTGCTCTTCACTCAATTCAACAACTGCTTGTAACTTTACTCTTATTTTCATTTATTTTGTCTCCTTATTCTATTTTAAGTGTTATATGAACGGGTTTAACTGCTCTGGGAATGATATTTTTATCATTTGAAATTGTTACCTTAAGTTCATCATCACCAATCCAATAAAGTGTTCCATCTTTTATTTTTTTATAATCATTAGCTTCAAATTCTATTTTAACTATATTATCTTTTAAGAAGGCTTTCATTCTTCTGCCTCCTTCAATCTCTCTTCGTATTCTTCCTTTGTTATTTCTTCTGGCATTTTCTTATCTCCTTTTCATTTATTATCTGCAATTTGAGTTCTATTGGTTCTGCTTCAATAAATCTTCCTTCCATGTATTCAACTGTCTTAAATTTTACTTTAAAAGATACTTTTGCCACTGGATTTCCTTTTTCATCAGCATATATAATCTCTCCTGAATTTGGAAATCCACAAGCTGCATTGATACCTTTCCATTCATCTTGAACTTTAATATGTTCATAATCAGGTATTTGTTTTCCAAATAGTTCTTCTGCCTCATCTCTTACTACTTCATTACAAAATAGTTCACTTTCTGCTGTCATTTCCTTATCTCCTTTAGTAACTCTTCTTCATCTTGCTTCTTTATTTTCTATTTTCCACATTTTGCCATTAAACTTAACTCCATACAAACACTTCGCTCTTGGTAGTATTTGCCCAATATTCTTGCCCTTAAACTTAATATCATAATAATCTTTCAATCCTTTAACATTTGCTTGCTTTAGAATAACTTCATAATCTTCTATCGCTTCTAAAACTTCAACAAAGTCTCTCCCAGATTCAAAATTATCTCTACTGAATGCATCATCAATTTTAATTTCTTTTACTTTTTCTTCTATTGGTAATTCAATTTGTTTTTCTTCTTCTTCTTTTAACTTATCATTTACTTCGTCGAGCATATCTTCTTTTGATGATTCTAACCTCCAATCTATTTCCTTTGTTGATTTTTGTTTGGTATCTGTTTTAATTGGTTTGTTTTCATCATAATCATCATCTCCTCTTATCGGTGATAACAAAACTCCAAATTTATGATTATGTGTTACCTCTGAAAACCATGCAGGCATATGGGACCTCATATTAATTTTAACATCTCCTGAAAATGTTTTCGCCATTTCTGCAATTCCCTTTGTAAATGTAACATTAAGCGTCTCAGGGCAATTATCAATCTGTGCATCTATATCTATCTTACTGAAATCTTCTACTTCATTAATATCGCCAACTATAATTTGTAATTTCTTATCTTTTCCAATTCTAAATTTATAGAACTCAGTTCCATGATTGTTACCAACTTTGTAAACATTCTTTAATGATTTCAAGTCTATTGTGAATATTGTATCAATGGCAATCTTCCCTTTGTTGATGTGTGGGATATCTTTATTCTTACCTTTCATAACAAATGGCAACTTCTTCTTAACATCATCTGGATTTGGTATTGAGCAATTTATTGATGTAGCAACACCATTTTCATCACTAATTTTAAGTTTCTTTTCAACAGGATATTCAAGAGTCAAAATCTCATCTTTCTTGTTTAGTTTTATGTATTTCATAATCTTTACTACATCTAATTGAACTGATTCTTCTTTTGTAGTAATTGATTTAAACCAATCACCCGTGAATACTGCATATCGCATTGCAAATCCTTCTTTGTCGTTCTGGGCGGCAAACAACTTGCTATCTTTAACAGTCACTATTGAGAATGGAAACAAGTTATCCAAGTATAACATTTTCAATATTTTTTGTAGCTTTTGATTCTCTATTTCTATTTTCATTCTTTTATCTCCACATAGTTTGTGTCAATGGTCATTAGTTTTTTATTTTTATTACTTCTGTTATTGCTTCCATTAAATCTTTTGCTTTTAGTTTCATTCTTTTAATATAATCAAATTTAATATTTTTTTGTGCTTCTCTAATAGTATCTCTAAAAGATATTACTTCTTTCTTATCCAAATGATTCAACAAGGCTACTGTTGATGAAATAAGCACTGCATTATTAAAAAAGTTATCATCAATTAACTTTCTAATACAAATTTCACGTTCTTTTAACCTTTCATGCATAGTTTCATTATTTTCATTAATAGCATCTATAATTTTAATTTTAAATTTACTAATTGTATTATATGCAGA
>Ga0307928_10004840_pt1 | contig 10188 bp, 9 predicted proteins | sample AceLakmetagen232_FD_201815 | JGI IMG/M metagenome (GOLD analysis project Ga0307928, IMG submission 201815) | Saline water microbial communities from Ace Lake, Antarctica - #232 | ecosystem: Environmental > Aquatic > Non-marine Saline and Alkaline > Saline | place: Antarctica: Ace Lake...
GTCGGCCTACGGCCTCCCTCCAGGGCGGCAGGGGGGGACCCAGGGGGTAAACCATGTACCAGTGTGTTCCCGTTGAACCGGGAGAAGGCAAGCAAGAGCCTCCGCAATCATCACGGAGAAAGAAAATTCCGGTGCGCCTTGAAAGAATCCCTCCTTAAAAATACAGTTGAGACCAGATGCGGTTTTGTCAGTCTGGCCGGAGAGCCCAACGTGGGGAAGTCAACCCTCATGAACCGTCTGATCGGAGAGAACCTGGCTATTGTTTCCCCCAAGCCGCAGACGACCTGGCAGGTGGTCCGCGGTATCCTGACCACTCCCAAAGGTCAGATCATCTTTGTCGATACCCCGGGGATTCATCGGTCCCGTGACGCTCTGGGAAGTCAGATGGTATCCGCCGCCCGATCGGCCATCTTTGAAGCTGATCTGAATTACTGGATTATTGATTGCCGGAAAGGTACGGATCTTTCCGGGCCGATCTTCGGCGATCATCTCCCGTTGCGAATCCCCGTCTTCTTACTGATCAATAAAGTGGATCTCTTCCCCCGCCCCCGGCTTCTTCCTCTGATCAACCGCCTTCAGGAACATTATCCCTTCAAGGAGATCATCCCGATCTCAGCTCTCAAGGGCGAGAATGTCGATCGCCTCCTTGAAGTAACCTGGAAGTATCTACCGGTCGGCCCTCTTTTATTTCCCCCGGACCAGCTCTCCGACCAGCCGGAGCGGGAGATCGTCAAAGAATTTATCCGGGAGCAGGTCTTTCTAATTACTCATCAGGAGATACCATACTCCACCGCGGTGACGGTTGAGGAGATGCGCGAACGGCCGGGGAGGAAGAAACTCTTCATCAGCGCGATTATCTACGTGGAGCGGAAATCCCAGAAGGGGATTATCGTGGGAAAGAATGGGGCGATGATCAAGCGAATCGGGACCTACGCCCGGTCCAGAATAGAAGGCCTACTGGGCGTCCCGGTTTATCTGGAGCTCCGGGTCAAAGTGCGGGAGAATTGGCGAAGGAAGAGTAGCAGCCTGCGTGAGTTCGGGTATAATTAGTTTATCCGGGATTTCATAAAATGAAGTTTCGGATAAGGGGGGACAAAGATTATTTTCAGTTCGCTCCCGGTGGATTCGGCGGCCGCTTCCATGCTTTTAAGATAAGGAACTACATGGGGGTCAATGGCCGGGGCGGGGATGAGAAAGAAGATCATCTTTATCCCGTTCTTTTTCAGAAACACGGTGTTCTTTTCGATGATCTTCCCCAGGTCATCTTCCCCCATCAATCTGTCGTAGTAAGGGATCGGCTCATCCGCAGAGATCAGGCCGTATTTTCCGGAGAGGATGGCAAAAGGCCAACCCGCCTTTCGGGAAAGCTTGGAGACCGTTTTGATTCGTGACGACCGGTACCTTTGAAGAGCCGGGAGGAGTCCTTCCGCCTGGTCTTTCTCCCGGCAGCAGATGGTGCATATTAAAATTTTTCCTGCTGCGTTCAACCGGAGTGGTGAAAAAATTTTATTTTTCACGGATCAATCCTAAGCACAGCCGCAGCTTTTGTTACAGGAACATTTTAATCATCAGGGTAGCACTGGTCAAATAAAGAGCGATCCCCAGCACATCATTCAGCGTGGTGATCAATGGACCGGAAGCGATGGCCGGATCGATCTTCAGCTTGTGAAAGGTCAGGGGGATGAGAACCCCGGTCAGGGTGGAGAAGGTAACGGCCAGGAACATCGAGAAGCCTACCAGAGTTCCCAGGAGAAGGGGATGCTCATCTCCCCAGAAGAAGCCGATTATCGTCAGTAGCGTTCCGCAGGCCAGTCCGAGCCAGAGAGCGACCTGCACTTGTTTGACCACTTCCTTCCAGAGATTGGATGACTTCAAGAGCCCCAGAGCCAGCCCCCGAATGACGATGCTGGAGGATTGAAGACCGACGTTGCCGCCGGTGGCGGTGATCATGGGAATAAAAGCTACCAGTGAGATTACTCTCGCAATCGTCAGCTCGAAAGAGCTGATCACCAGGGCGGAGAAGAAACTCCCCACGATACAGATCAAGAGCCAGGGAAGGCGGATTCGGGCGATCCTAAACGGAGAGGTGGCCCGGAGTTCTCCCTCATCGGTCCCGGCCATCCGATAGATATCCTCGCTTGTCTCTTCATCAATGATGTCGATCACGTCATCGGCTGTAATCCGCCCCCGGAGGACGCGGTCGGCATCCACCACCGGAAGTACTGAGAGGTCGTATTTCTTCACCAGCCGGGCCGCCTCTTCCTGATCGGTCTCAGGAGTAACAGTCGCTATCGGCGGCTGCATAATCTCCTGGAGAGGAGTCTGCCGGGGTGAAGTGAGGAGGTCCCGGAGCGGGACGATTCCGAGCAACTTCCCCCGGGCATCGACCAGATAGACCGAGTAGAGCGCCTCTTCAATGGTGCTTTTCTTAATCAGGTTGACTGCCTCTGCCACCGTCATCTCCCGATCGATGGAGATCAGGTCGGTATCCATGATCCGTCCCGCGCTGTCTTCCGGATAGGTCAAGATCTGCCGGATCTCCGAAGACTCCTGCTGAGGAAGTTCCCTCAGAATCTCGGGTGCCTGGCGAGGCTTCAGCTCCGAGATAACCTCGGCAGCTTCTTCCGGGGCCATCTTTTCAATGATGTCCCCCAGGAAATCGGGTGAGAGTTCCCGGATCAGTTCGGCGCGGATGGTCGAAGGGATAGTATCGAGGATCTCGCCGGCGGTCTTTAAGGGAAGGTGACGGAGGATCTCCAGCCGCACCGGGGGGGCGCAATCAGCCAGCCATTCGGCCAGATCCTCCGGATGAAGATATGAGAGCTCCTGGATAAGCAGCCTGGTCTCGCCCTTCTCCAGGAGATCGAGAAGGAGCTCGCGCTTGCTCGCGGTTAATTGTGATGCGGTCGTGGCCATTTGGTTGGGACTCTCTTCAATTCTTATTATCCCGGATATAATATCAAGGAGGGAAATATTTTGATATTGCTAATTTTATCAGGGAACCATTAGAATATAAGACAAAGGTCAAATACAGGAAGGGGCTTTATGGAAAAAAGAATGATGTCGGTGGTTATCTTTCTGGAGAGCTATATCATCTATGGAATGGTGATGCACTACACAGGAGCCGACCTGGACTCCCTCCTGGAGAGGGAGCGGGATGATTTCCTGGAAGTGAAGAACGCCCGAATCTTCATGGCCGGCGATTCACGGGAGCTCTATACCCTCAGTCATCTGGAAGTAAACAAAGCCCGGGTGGGTATGATCTTCCTTGAGGACTCCATCATCTCCCGGGGGGATTAGCCCTACTTTCAGGATTCGCGGGTAAAATTGGGAATAAGTTAAGGTGTTGATTTGCAGCAGCGATTTCTCAAAATGACCACTTTCTGCTCTCTACCTTGTCACCGGGATATCGCCGTTGGCTCCGAAGTAGTACCGGTTTCCCCCGCGGATCGCCCAGAGGCCGGAACTCTGCCGGAAGATGGCGAGGTCGTCGCCATAGTAGTTGTCGTAGTCAGCCAGCACCGGCTGGTCGGAAGAGGAGCCGAAGTAACACCTGGTTACTCCCCGGATCGCCCAAAGCCCAGCTGAGGCCCGAAAGATTCCGGGGGTGTAGTGGTAGGTCCCGATGAACCAACCAGGAACCGGGGTATCTCCCGAGCCGCCGAAGTAGAGACGGGTTACCCCCCGGATCGCCCAGAGGCCGCTGGATACCCTGAATATACCCGGTTCGCAGGTTCCGTCTCCGTTGTAATCACCCGGGACGAGTACATCCGAGGAAGTGCCGAAGTAACACTGGTAATAATTGAACGCCCACAATCCCGTGGAGGGACGGAAGATGCCCACGTCGGTGGTGCCATCACCGTTATAATCCCCCGGTACGGGAACGTGGGAAGAGGAACCGAAGTAGATCCTGGTCACTCCTTTGATTTTCCATAGGCCAGAAGTGGGACGGAAGATACCGATGTCTGTGGTTGCGTTTCCATTGTAATCACCGGGGACCGGGAGATCTAAGGAGGAACCGAAATAAACCCTGGTAATCCCCCGAACCGACCATAATCCCGCCGCCGGTCGAAAGATGGCAATATCATCATAAGTATCACCATTGTAATCGCCCCCGGCCAGGACGCGGCAGGATGACGAGCCCGGCGGATTGGTGGTGAGCCGGTAACTCTGGTCCCAGGTATGGTCCCCCGGGGCGTAGACCATCCAACTGTAAAGTGACAACGTTGGTCCATTGCCGGGCCAGGGGTCGTTGTAATAGCCAGAACTCCCGGAGTAACCCCGGCCGACCAGGGCGTGGCCCCCGCCGCCGTACCAGGAGAAACCGATCACGAAGGGATGTCCGGCGTCTATTTCGGATTGGAATATCACCCAGGGGAGGGCAGCGTATGATCCGGTTCCATAGATTGCCCCCCAAGCGATCAGTACATCCTCCATGTCTCCGCTTTGACCGAAGATCCAGTTGGCCTGGTTGCAGGAGGAGCCGGTCCCATTGGGCCAGATCACGTTATTGCAGCAGGTGGACTGTCCGAAGCACCAATTGGCCATCGAGCACTGAGTAGAGGAGGTGCCATAATAGGAGAGGATCATCTGGCAGGATGCCGCCCAGCACCACTGGTTTTGTTGCTGGTAGAGCATCGGGACGCTTAAAGTACCGGCGGTGGCGGGAAGAGTTCCGCCGACGACCAGACTGATGATCACCGGTGCCATGACAGAGATAGTCTTCAATGATCTTGTTCCTTATCTGACCGGTTTACTGACGGTTCAGGCTGATATTCTTCTCCACGGCGGACTTTAAAGGACCGAGCATCTGCGAGAGGGTCGTGGTCGTAGAGTACTCTGGGCCGGCCGTCTGATAGTAGCCGGCGAATCCCACCCCGTCGAAGGTGAGGGGCGTAAAGTTCTCGCTGTCCTTCTCCGGGATGGTAAAGAAGTAGGAGGCAGCCTGGTAGATGGCTATCAGTTTCGGTTCGTACCCTCGCGCTTTCGGCCATTGGCGTTTCAGTTTCTGCATCTCGCCGGCCAGGGACGACTTCCCCAAAGAGACCGCTTCCCAGCCATTCTCCATCTCATCAACTACCAGAATACTTCTGGACCGGTCCCCCAAGATGACCGGGAAGTACCAGAGTCCGGCAGGTGAGATCAGTGTGTCGACCGGGGTGTCCGCTCCGGCTTTCAAAAGGGCTGAGGGAGTAATAGTGTAAAGCTGCCAAGGGTCGCCAATACGTGCTTGGGGGAGTTGATCGCCCGGGGAGAAACCAAAGTTACCCAATTCTTCAGGAGGGAGGCTCTTCAGGAAGGGGAGGAGGCCGGCCTCGGCGGCGGCCACGACCTCCGGAGGTGCTGTCTCTCCGAAGGCAACCCGGCAAAATGGGATCAGAAGGACCAGACAGCCGGCAAGAATAAATACTTTATGATCCAGGATATTACTTTTTCTCGTTTTCCCCTCCGGTTAGTTTAAGGATTCACGTAGCCCACAACTTATAATCATTCTCAGACCGCGTCACATCATAGCATAAACTATTTATCGGAGTATGGGAAGTCGGATTTTTATAAAATTGGTAAAATTAATCGCTTTCTCCGTCAGACAGCCCCTCCTCTCCTCTTTCCTTCATGATCTCTTTCAACCTCCGGGACTCCATGACATAGAGCAGTTTGGCTTCCTGGATAGGGCGGGCGGGCGCCCCCCAGAGTATCTGATCTGGTTTGACCTTCTTGTGGGGGGCGATACCGGTCCGGGCGCCCAGCATGACGTTATCTCCGATCTCGACATGGTCGGCAATGCCGCACTGCCCGCCCATGATTACATTCTTTCCCGTTTTCACCGACCCGGCCAGGGCGCACAGTCCCGATATGGCGCAGTTTTCTCCGATATCATCGTTGTGGGCGATCTGAACCAGATTATCGATCTTGGTTCCCTTCCTGATAATGGTCTCATCGAATGTGGCCCGGTCGACGCAGGCGTTGCAGCCGATCTCGACGTTGTCCTCGATGATTACTTTTCCTACCTGAGGAATCTTGACCTGGAGCCCATTTTCGTCCTGAACATATCCGAATCCATCACCGCCCAAGACCGTCCCGGAGTGGATGATACAACGATCGCCGATCACGACGTCTTCATTTACCGTGACGTTGGGGTAGAGCCGGGTATCAGAGCCCACTTTCGAATTCAAACCAATGAACGTCCCCGCGCCGATGACCGACCGATTGCCGATTGTCACCCCCGCTTCGATCACGGCCCGGGGCTGAATCGAGACCCCGCTTCCGATCTTCGCCTCCGGACTGACGGTGGCATCCGGTGAAATGCCGGGAGGGAACTGCCGGGGAGGGAAGAAGATCTGGGCCAGGCGGGCAAAGGCCAATTTGGGGTTCTCGACCCGGATCAGGGGCTTGGATGAGGTCTCGATATCATCTTTACATATAATGGCTTCCGCTTCCGTCTCTTCGGCGGCCTTCAGATATCTCTTCTTCTCAATCCAGATCAGAGCTCCGGGCCCTGCTCCTTCCAGGTTAGTTATGGTACGGACAGTGATTGAAGGGCCCCCGATCAGATCCCCCTTAACCATATCAGCAACTTCTTTCAAGGTCATTTCCATGGGTGACTCCTTTGAACCTAAATTGAGCGGCTTAATTTTTAGTTGAAGAATACAATCCCTTTGTAATACTATAATTTTTTTGATCTTTCAGGTAGCAAGAAATATCAAATAAACAGTTAAAGCACTATTTAGGCGGCGTAGCTCAGTCGGTTAGAGCAGCGGAATCATAATCCGCGTGTCGTAGGTTCGAGTCCTACCGCCGCCATTCCCACCGGGATGATATAGAGAGGAGTCTCAACCTTCAAGCCCAGAATCTCCTCCACCGCTTTATCTTGAAAAGCCCCCACGACCACACTCCCCAATCCCAGCGCCTGCGCCTGGAGAGAGACGTTCTGACCGGCATGGCCGACGTCCATCGGGACGTAACGCGATTCCCCCCGGGATCCATAGCGAGAGGAGGTCCGGTTTACATCCGCGGTGATAATAATAGAAGCGGGAGCGAGAGCGACAAACTGCTGCCCCCAAGCCGCCCGGGCCAGTTGCCCCCTGAGATCACCTTTGCGGAGAAAGGTTACTGTATGGTTCTTCCAATTGTAACGATAAATTCCGGCCGGAAGACCGGTGACGTTGCCGGCCACCAGGTAGATGAAGAGCGGATAGATTCCACCCGCGGAGGGATAGGAACGGGTGGCCCCGGTGAGCCCGTCGATGGTCTTGCCCCCGGCCGCCCACAGCAGTTGGGAAACCTCCTTGAGGGTGAGCGGCCGCGTCTGAAAGGAATGGACCGAGCGGCGGGAGTAGATGGCCTCCTCCAGGGAGACGGTTCCTTTTAATGCCGGTGGAGGAAGAAGAACTGTGGAGGTAGCGGCAGGAGAGATCGTTCCCTCGGCCTGTAAGAAAAACACAGGTGCCAGAATAATAAATACTACTATTATGGGACAGGACAAGCTTGTCAAATTTTCTCCGCGACCGATTTTGCGGTGGGGTTTTATCGATCAATTCAAGCTTTACCGGGCACGTTTCTATTCAGACTTGGACCCGGGTTTTTCGGGGGTAGCTTTCTTTATCTTCTCGATTATCACCTTGACCGCCCGGATCTTATCCATGGCGACACCGGTCTCGATCTTCAGATTGGCGCCATCCACGGTATAGCAAGCCAGAATCGGGAGATCCAGCGCGCCCAATCTTTCTAAAACTTCGGCCTGTCCCGCTTCGGTCTCAGGGGGAGATAATTTTTTCATTATCGCGAGCAGGTAATCTTTCAGGAAACGGTCGATCGAGATGAGGAGAACCCCATTGGCGTCCTTCCGGCAGGGGTTGAGTTCTTTCAGGTCGAAGGAACTCTTCCCGGCCGCTATCAGGTCGAGCCGGGTCTTGATATCGGGCTTTCCGCCCCAGGACATCTCGGTTACCGCCAGTCTGCCGGTGGCCGCGCTTTGAATGATCATGGGGGCTTCCAGCAGGGATAAGCCCCTCTTCTCGTCTTCACTCAACTCTTCTTTTTTTAGCAATTTCTTCAAGTCAAACGTTATTTTGGCGGTGAATATCTCAACCCCTTTATAGGTTTCCGGCTCCTTGATGCCCGCAAGATCGAAGCCGACACCCCGTTCCTGATAGAACGGCATCATGATATCAATACTCTCGAGATAGCTTTTCTTGATGTACTCCCGGTATGCTTTGGGATCGGTAATCTTCTGGACGGAGACCGCCGAGAAGATCGCAGCCGGGGAGGAGGAGATCGAGAACGCCATCTCGTCGCCCGAGCAGTTGATGAAGATCTGAAGATTTTTCAGAAATGTCTTTTCAAACGCGGCTAGCTGATCGGCAACGGTTTTTTCGTCTTTCCCTGTGTCCAGTTCTTTAAAGACCCCGCCGAATATATCGAAGAGCTTCCGGTAAAGTTCAATCAGCATATCCTGTCTCTGAATTCGTCCGTCGAAAACCATCCAGGAAGAATCGTCGAGATAACGGGCCAGGGAGAGTTCTCCTTTCTTCTGCGCTTTCAGGAACTCCTCCAGCGAACTATCCGGCTCCGCCTCGATCAGTTCGTACAGCTCAACCCCATCGCCGTTGATGGTAAGCCCGATGGCAAAGGTCCGCACCTGGCGTCCATAATATAGACTAAGATCAATATAAGAATTGAGCAACTCCCTGGCAACGTTCTCTCCCAGAGGAGAAGGAGCTTCCGCGGCCGTCATCTCAAACTTCTCGAGTTTTTCCTTAGCCAGCGGCTCCAGGAAGTCAAGCAAAGGCTGGACTTTAAGGACGACAGCAAGGGAGCCGTCTACCGGCGCTTTAAAGTCAACGGGGGTAAGGCGATAAAGCTGCTTCAAGATATCCTGATTGGGTGAGAGCCAGGCGGATTTTTTATTGATCGCCACTGATACTGATTTCTTGGAGGTCTTATAAAAATCACCCATCTTTTTCTGCTCTTCCGGAGAAGCGGCGGCAAACGCTTCCGCGTCCAATGTCTTAACCTCCTTGGTATAGACACGAATCCCGGTCTTGTCGTCCTCGGATTGAAGTTTCAAGGTCTTGCTCAGCGCCTTAAGGTATATATCAGGATTAGTCAGTGAGAAGCAGACCGCCCAGGAGTCCTCAGCTTCCGGGCTGAAGCTGACCAGGCAGAGGGGACCATCCATATCCACGCCGGTCAGGTTTGAATTTTCAAGGAGTCCGCCCAGCATCATTTGAAGCCCCATGATGGCGAGAGGCGGGATATCAAGGTTCTGAGAAAACTTCCCGAGGTCGCTGAGCAGCCGGTCGGGATTGGGTACCCAGGCATAACCTTGAACTTTCTCCGGGAGGTTCACCCCCCCCGAGACCGGTACCACAATCGCGATCAGAAATATCAGAGATATAATAGCGCCAATTGATAATCTTCTAATTTTCATTTTACCTTCCTCCGTGGTGTAAAAATGTTGAAACTTTGAGATTAAATTAATATAGTACAATATTACAATTTTTGCGAGGAATAATTTATTTAAGGAGAAGGGATGAAGATATCGATCAATCGGATCATAGTGAATGAAGAAACCAGGATCCGGCAGGACCAGGGGAATATCGCGCCTCTGGAGAATTCAATTCGGAAGGTGGGATTATTGAACCCGATTCTGGTAGATGAGAATGATACCCTGGTGGCCGGTTTCAGGCGCCTGGCCGCCTGCCGGAATCTCGGCTGGGAGGAGATAGAGGTCAATGTGGTCAGTTTTGACGGTGACCTCCTGAAGATGCTGGACGCCGAAGTGGATGAGAACTTATTCCGTAAGGACTTTACACCGGAAGAGGTCGAGTCGATTGAGAGACGCCGCCAGGAGATACTCCGGAAGCTCCGGGGCAATATCTTTCAGCGGTTCTGGCGCTGGCTGAAAAGTATCTTCCGTCTATGCAAACGTGGGGATGATATAAAACAGGATCGAAACCACGTTTAACAGGACAAAACCGGCCAGCAGACTATAGCTGACTCCCTTCTCCAGACGCGCGGGGAAGAACCGGCACCAGCCGAAGATAAAGAGAATTGCCCAGGCCGGCATTACTATGAAGAGATGTCTTCCCTGGGTAGTGGTGTCGGTTCCTTTAAGACCCCAGAATAAATAATAGGCTCCCAGCGCAACTGCCGCATAGAGAATCAGTATTAGTATACTTTCCCGGG
>Ga0307928_10004841_pt1 | contig 10186 bp, 12 predicted proteins | sample AceLakmetagen232_FD_201815 | JGI IMG/M metagenome (GOLD analysis project Ga0307928, IMG submission 201815) | Saline water microbial communities from Ace Lake, Antarctica - #232 | ecosystem: Environmental > Aquatic > Non-marine Saline and Alkaline > Saline | place: Antarctica: Ace Lake...
GGTTTGTCTTGTGAAATTGACTGTATCTCTGCAATACGTTTCTCAAGTTCTATAGCTTCACGTGCGCCCTCTTTCATCGCTGATATCAGTGCTGTGATCGCCCTACGTACAAGCAGGACACCAATGATCTGTGACATATTCTTAAAGGAAATTATAAGAGACTTTGTTGTACCCTTTTGTACTCGCTGTGCCGCTGCTAATTTTTTTGTCGCGATGGCAGCATCTCTTGAACTACGTGTTACGGCTTTAAGTTTGCCATTGACATGCGTATAAACAAGTGTTACTTCTTTACCTGCTTTACTTGTGCCGCGGTAAGTTGTTATTAACCTTGCAGTTGCAGCATCAAGTTGTTTAGTGACGCGTACATTTGAGAGTGTGCCTTTTTTAAGTTCTTTTTGGCCTCTTGCAAAAGCAGCAGATACACGACGTGCCTGTAGAGTTTGTTCTTTTGTTTTAGCAATTGCTTTTTGGCGCGCGATAGTATTCTCTTTAATTTGAACAGTTAGTCGCTGTGTACCATCTGCAAGTTGTTTTGTTGTTACTGTTCGTTGTGCAAAAGCACTTGTTTGTGATTTAATAACCTCAGTAAATGTTCGACCACCACTGTTTAGTTCTTTCATTGTGTTAGAAACACTTAGTAGTGCCTTGTCCGTCTGGACTAATGCACTATTCATCTTCTGTAGATTTGCTACAGGCTGATTGGTACTAAGGCTCATATCAATATTAATATTGTCCGGCATTAGTAGACTCTCTTCCTATTTATTAATGATAATCGTATTGCATTTACCATTTCCAAGCCTCCAATTTCATGTATTTTACTTATAGCTGCTTTAGCGCCTTTGTCGAGACTGTGCCACGGTGCTTTTTTAATACGTGGGTACTGTTCATTTATAATATAGTGTACGACATCAGATGACCAATTAAATGTAGTAGTATTCAAATTAACTTCAAATCCAAATGATGATAAAGCTTCACCTGCTGCTATAGATTTTCCACCTCGTGGTATTGCACCTTCAATTGGTATCTCAATATTCAAAAAAGATCCTAATGCTCTCCAAGTACCTCTGGCCATACCAGTATCAACTGGTACGTTCTTATATGCGGTAAGAACAAATACACGTGTAGCTTCAACAAGTATCCTCATCCGTGCATCGGCCAGATTAAGGGGTACATTTCTAAAACTAGGAAGTGTTGCTGTTACTTTCCCGTTCATTCTGTCCCTTTGCTTTCTGCTTCTTCAATACATCTTATTTGGTTGTAGCCTATTAAAGAAGACTGACACCAAACATCACAATCATTCCAAGATCTTTTACAGTTGGGTGGTAAAATATCAAATCTTTCACAAGCGTTCCATATTGCATAATCTTCAGTTCTGTACTTTGGCAGCATTACTCTTCTGGAATTACCACCGGAGTAGCTAAAAAACGTTTTGTTGCCTCATCTATCTTTCTCTGGTTGAGTCCATTTGCAATATAGACAGTATCAATTATAAGCACTATCTCCTGATCTGCAAAAATCTTCATTAGTTCTGTCTTATAATTAATCCATGTATCTGGTTCACCGTCAACAACTGTGTCCCATGCAAGACCTTCTGTTGCCTTTAGTGATGTAATAACTGTCCAAGCATTCTTCTTTGATGCCCAAGCATCAATAAGGTCATTATACTCTTTGTCCTTGTAGTCAAGACTTTTCTCGCCACCTGGCTTCATTATCTCAGGTGGATTGGGTGAAGGACACATTTTTTCAAATTCGTCGTATGATAAAATCGGCATGGCCTTAAAAATAAATTCTGTGTCTCCTTTGGGGATTACAATAACTTCCGGTATCGGCCCCTCAATAGTCTTACCATTAATCTTCATCTCACTGTCTCCTAAAAGGGTGGGCACACTATGTGCCCACCCGTGAATATGTTACTGTTCTGAACGAACTGGTACAGCATCGGTGATGTTACAATTACCGGAGGTAGCAACTGTTCCTGCACTGAGATCATGGTTCAGTTGTTCATAGCGGTAATCAGCCAAAGTGATTTCTTCCTGATCGCCAGTCGAACAATCAGGAGTATACAAGACCACAAGGTCTACAGCATATGGCTGACAAACATCTGAATCAGATGATGTCCATCCTGCAGCTGCGCCACGTTGTTTCAGGGCATCCTCGATAGTCGGGGTGCCTGCACTTGCTGTACTTCCACTGGATGGGCCTTTCAAGTATTCCCATACAAAATCCATTGTTACGGCCACGGGTATCTCGTCACCTGCACGAACGATGTCGAGGCTACCCCTGTCAAGTTTGTACTCCATGTTTCTTGCTTCTGTGTAGGTGAAGTTACCCTCACCAATTTTAACTGCCAAGGAATGACCTGCGCCATCCTTAATAGTCACAGTAGCTTGTTTCATGTCAATCTGAGCCATTATCTTTTACTCCTTAGTCTGATAGCTCGCACGAAAAATGGCCTTCAACAGTCGCCTGCATCAGCCTTACTTTGGGATCGATTTGTCCAAAATGATTGATCTCTGTACCGTCACGTGTCTGAGTACTTTGTAACAGCCTTAAGCAACCAAAATGTTCTTGTGTATCATCGTCCCCAGTTCCATATTTGTACAAATTAATACCTGTAAATATTTTTGCGACGATGCCAACATCCACATGTATACGGTGTGTATTTGTATCGTTCATACGTGACTGCACGAGTGCGTTGATTTGCACCGCCAATTTATAATAATTGTTACTTACTTCTGTAATCTTAGGCCCGTCCATACGAAGCTCAAAAAAGTCTTCTGCCGGTTGCGTGTCCCGATATTGGCCCTCAACAAACATAGGTAATGAACCTCTGTTATCATCAAAATGTTTACAGATTGATGCAAATATCCAGCGGGGCCAATTAGCATTCATTTTTTTATCTCGCTTTCTCTAAAACGGCAGCTGTTAATGTTTTTATACTGTCATCTACACGTTTGAAATATGCTTTTACATCGTCGCGTGTATCTTCAACACGAATAGCTAAGCCATTTACTTGGTCTTTTGATGCTGAAGCATATGCTACATAACCTAATGCTGTAGTAAATACTCCAACTAGTACAATGACCATTGACCAAAAAGTAAATGTTCCTACGAATCTTTTTGTTATTCCCTCATGAAGGCTACAAACCATCATATACTCCTAAGCTGTCTCATCCAAGGCGTTACAAGAAACGATATAACCAGCACCGTCTTCAGTTTCATCTGCTTCTTTAACGACGTATTTTTTATTTTTATAGTCACATTGCCAATCAAGTTCGGGTGTATAACCTTTTAATTGACTTTTCTTCAAAATCATGTGTCTTGTTGTTTCATCGAAGTAGCCGCCATACGTAAAGTTCTTATTTGAGGCTATATAAGATAGGTCATAAACAAATTCACGGCTCAGCTTTGATGGTAATACTATTGCTCTACGCACTGATATTTCTATATATGCTCTTGTTATTTCTCCAGTTGTTAGATCATACTCATTCTCAATAGGCCTATAAAAAAGTACTCTAGCCCCAAACAACTTTGTGAGCTTATAAAGTATAACTTTATTCTGTCTTAAGTTGTTTGCCATAATACATTCCTTAAAAGTAGCAGGCAGATGGTAACATCTACCACCTGCCTGCCATAAGAGGGTCTAAGCGTACATTACCATACCAAGGTTAGTATCAAGTACCTTGATACCACTAAGCATATCAGCGGTTACCAAGAGTCCCTGTCCACGTCCTTCATACTGCATAGAAAGACGGAGAGACAGACCGTTGTAATTCACAACTGCCTGACGTGCACCAAAACCATCTGGTACAAGAGCCAAAGGACGACTTACAAGAGCGATTGCATTTGGATGCATGGCAAGACAGTAATCACCAGCAGGGCCAAGGTTAAGCACTGCATTATCAGCCATAGCACTCTGAGTCTCACGATCAAGTGCAATACTGGTCGTAGTAGGTGCACCAATAAGACCATACTTATCCACAGACGCCCCAACGATGCCATAACTTGTCATCTGGCCAACAAGAGGAGCATCCGAGAAACCATCTACATCAATATCCTTGACGTAATCAGCAGCATAGCCAGTAGTGGCTACATCCTGATCAATAGCACCCTGTGGGTAGATAGTGATAACTGCACCATCCGCAACTGCAGTCTTCAGCCCAGGGTAAATAGTCATGGTCGTAGTAGGAGCACCATCTACAACTGTAATCAACTGAGGTACCATGTCACCGGCAATAGTACACCACTGACCTGTGATGAGAGTATCACTGGTAGTATCAATAGTGAGTTCAGTGCTACCCTTAGCGATGTTACCATTATTGATAGCTGCAGTCTGAACAGTCTGCGTAGCTGCAATACTTGGAGCATTCTGATCCATGTAGAAATTGAATCCGAACTTATTACCAAGCGATGCCTGTTCAAGAGCCAGACCATTATCACCAGCTTCATTTACCTTGGTAAAATCGCTAACATCCAGCAACGCACCTTCAGCACCAGGTGTGAGGATGAAGTTACGCATACCAAGACCACCAGGAACCTTATTGTTATTCATAAGGGTATTGGCTGCAATGACTGTGCTCTTGCCAGGATCCGTACCAAGTGAACCAACACTATTACCAGTGAACTGGTAGACCTGTGCCAAAATAGCCTTATCCATCTCCTGAGCGATAGAACGAATAGCTGGTGCCAGGAACTCTTCAACCAAGTCCTTGAAGGACTTGCTCATTTCATCATCCTTGATTACGAATGATGTGTGGAAATGCTGATTCAGTTTTACCGGAACCTTTGTAGCTTCTGCATCCTGGATGGTGACATCGTCGCTAGAAATCTTACGCTTAGCAACAAAAGTTCCAGGTCTACGTGTGTTAACAACATCGCCGTATGACGCAACTTCATTGCTGAAGGCACGATGCACAAGGTTTGATGCAACCATATTCTCTTCGAGCACCATCAATGATTCCTGTGCCCACACTTCTGGGACGTATGCACGATTGTTTGTATCAAAATCATTGTCATGTGCAATCGGACGCGCGTCTGCTACGATGAATTTCATTCCAATAGTCATTACTAGATCCTTCCTTCTTTTCGGGCCTTTCTATAGGCCACTGTGTCTTTTGCCAAACTTTCAGCAGTTTCGTTTTTGCCACCGACGCTACTCTTACCGAGGTTAGCGCCACCAGCACCCTTGCCTTTGAACAGATAACTGTACTTGTCGAGTTCTGCCATTCTCTTGACTGCCTCAGAAACAGACAAAAGCATATCAGCGGGTTTCCCATCCTTGCCCTCGGGATCCATGAACTTGACCTTACTATCATACTTACCTGTCGGTTGTTTATCTTCATCCAGAGATTCGATAAGATGTGTATCCGGTCTCAATATAGCTACAATAGTGTCACTGTCAAAGGCTTCATTCTTTACACTTGCGTCAGTGATAGCCCTAATAATAGTAGATTCTGTGAACTTATTCTTCCATCCTTCTTTTTCTGCAGTAAGTGTTACAACTTCTTCACCATGTTTCTTGTCATTCTTCTTCTTATCTCTTTCAAACAATTCTTCTTTCGTCAGCCATTCTTGCTGCATCGTTTCATAACGATCTTCGATGTCTTTACGTTGGCCAGCAGTAAGATCAGTACGAGCTTTCAACGCCTCATATTCAGTAAGAGCACGCTTAGCTTTTTCTGCATTTTCTTTAGTGATAGAATCAATATGTGCCTGTTGTTCTGGTGTAAAAGTAATACCTTTGTTATCTTCTGCTTTCTTTGCTGCTGCAGCCGCTGCTGCATCATCCGTTACCTTCTTTGCTGCTGCGGCTTCTTCTGCATCCGATGCATCATCGTGTGCAATAGGTCTAGCATCTGCAATTACAAAGCGCTGTTTGATTAGTGTATTATACATTTTTAACTCATCCTTGATATATTAAGATACTGTGGGCTACGCAAATAGGGCAAAAGATATCTCCAAGCCGTAGCACTTGGGACACCCGCACTAATATGGGGCATTACAACACTGCGATCATATGTGGCTCTAACATTTGCATAACCTTGAGATACCATCCCAAGATTTTCCATCTCTAGATCAGGGTCGACATCATCCAAAAGAGCAAGAGCAATTTCAAAACAGGCTGTTCCAATATCTCCTGGGATGCTAGTATCATCGTCCCGAGGGAATTGGTTCACTTGGGTGGAACTTGTCTTTGTACCTTGATAGTTAAGTCTATCAATTATTGCTGTAGCCATCGCCAATGACTTATAAGTTAGCGAGCCTGGGTTACCGAAATTACTTCCATCATCTTCTACTGCTTCATCCCATGCATCTACATTAAGTCTTGAATTTGCTATTATCTGAGCCTCCGCCCCAGTCAAATAGTTAGCCATTATTCACCCTCCCCTCTCGTTTTATCTGTGACGATTGCATCAAAGTCTGTTTCTCTGGATAGTGTCTTTTCATCCGCTGCTGTATTGTTATTTGCGTCAGCATCATCTACACCCCTAGAACTATTTAGACCATCTATGGATGCCGCACTCTGAGAAAGAGCTATACGCTTGATTCTTTCAGCATGGTCAAGTTTTGCCTGTTTTACCTGTCCCTCAGGGTAGCCTCTCAAGGATGATGCCAACTCTGTACTAACAAGACTGGCTTCAAGGTCAGCTCTAATGACTTCTGGGTCTGTTATTATCACTTCTACAGTATCAATCTCTTTTTCGATCTTTTCCATCGTTTCTTTTGTCACTTTATGACCAGCAAGGATGTGAGCAACCTGTTTTGTCAAAACTTTCTTCAAAGTCATTGACTGAGTTTGTGTAATATGCTCTTCAAGCTCTTTTGCTTCTTTTCTTCGCTCTTCATCCGTGCTAAGTGAGTAATCTTGAGGGTAAATGATCGTTGGGGAGTCTTCATCCGTGTAACCAGCCCAAATATCACCTATTTTACGTTCACCCTTCTCAAGATCAGCACCAATTGAGGACAAACCACTCTCAACTGACCTACTGTCTTGTTCTTTACCCTCTTCAGTGCCTGATGCAAGGCTTTTTACATTTAATCTGATCAATTCCCTTATTTCATTTTGCAAAGCCTTCTGTTTGTCCATACTGACCATCATTGGTTCAGCACTTGGATGAATAAATCCAGGACGATCAGACCCCTTTGGGTATTTACGGCCTTTTGACACTCCAACCTTTATTTCTGGGTCTGATGCCTTATTTGCGTTGTCACTTGTGCCATCATCGCTGTCATTGCCACTGAGCATATGAGTCATTATGTCTTTTGGATCAAATTGTTCAGTGTAAAATGGGAAATTACTCTTAATAGCATAGGACAGGTCACTACTACCAAGGTTAAGAAGAGCAATCTGGTAGTTTGCGATGTCTGTCATAAGTGACTGTTGTATCTCGATAATAGTGAAAGGTATAATGTCTAAGTTCAATACCATAGACTCACCCATTTCACCTGCATTATTGTATAGTGTCAGCTGGATGCCGTCATCCATCAGTTCTAGGTGCCTGTAGCGAAATTCTGTGCCATTAGGCAGGTTTGTATTTCCGTCTCTGACATAGATTTCATCCCTAAGTAACAATGACAGTAGTATCTGATCATCACTGTAGTCCCATGCCAGTATGTCCTCAGCCTTATACGTGTATATGTAAGGGGGTACGGATGCAACATCTGCCTTAGATGGAGCATCTGGCAGTGTGAATCTATCAACAAAGACTCCGACCTTACCCATAGAAAGAACCTCAGGCAAAATTTCACTACTAACAAAGCCATTCATCGTTGAGCCAGCTCTATCAACTCCATCATTCAAACCGATGATTGCATTTTGATAAGATACTGGGCCGTCAATTCTTTCCACGTCTATAAGGCGTTCACTGATAGCATCCTTTATTTCATTGACTGCTACCTTTGCATGTGCAGGGCAATAAGTTGATTTCTTCCGTGCTATAAATTCAGTAGGTGTTTCTCTTACACTAAAAGTGTCAGTGTACTCATCGATAAAAGCTTGACCGCCATCATAGGACAAACGGTACTTTTCCCACAGGTCAATCGTAGCATGGTATAATGGATGCCTGATGCTTGTTATGTTGATCTGGTCTTTGTTTGTACCATAATCCGTTTTGATTTTAATTTCTTTTAGATTCACAATACTTCTCCCATATCTGAGTTACCATATATTCCTGCTCCTACTTGTAGGGCTATTTCAGCATAGTTCCTACAATGTGCAGCGTGGTCATCTTTTGTATTTTCATAAACACCAAAGGGATTACCTTCTTTGTCCCTTTTATACACACGTACAGGCGCAGTCATATGCGTTTTGAACTCCTGGCTTATGTCTACAGGCAGCTTGATTGTTCCGTTTCTGAAACGCCCCAGTGCTATATCAAGCCAGGACGTCCTGTTGACTGTGACCCTATGCTCAGAAGGAGGATGCTCATTTATATTTTTACCGTTTGCACTATAGTTATAGATACAAAGATTAACACGACCATTGAATCTATTCGCAAATTCCAGTGCTTTTCTAGTGTCTGGCTGACTATCTATTACGCAGCTGTTTACACCATACTGGTTCATAAGTATATCCAGCTCCTCGAATGTCCGCACTTTTCCCTCATCCAGGACACGACAATCAGCTAACAGATTAACATCATTTGTCTGTCTACTCTTATTAAATTTATATGCATCTACCTCATAATGAATCCAGCTACCAACATCAACGCCCATTGTGACAAAGCCTTTTGCTGGGCCTTTTTTGTATCCACCGATGCATGCTTCAACATCTGCCTCAGTTAACTGTGCACCCTCTACTGCATGTGTGACGCCCATCTTACTGTTGTAAAATTCCTGTTCATCCGTTGGGTTGAACTGAGCTAATAGCCACAACTGAGCGATCTTCCAAGGATCAAGGAGACAGCTATAGAGCTGATTGATGTGGAAACCTCTTGTCATCCGGTCACTGTTTGATGGTACCCATCGGCCTGTTTTGAAAATCTCTTGCTTATCCGCATGTGGCAGGGTCGCTCCACATTCCTTACACACAAGATATGTATCCTGTATCTTAGGGTCATTAGCATCTTCTGCTGTTATTACCATACATTCAGGGAAGATGAGTTCCGTCAGCTTACTACAACTGGGGCAAATAAAGAAGTAGTGTTCCTGGGTGCTATCTGCATAGTAGCCATTTATACCCTTACTCTCAATTGTCGGGGTACTGATCAACCATGCTTGCCTATCAGCATGGCCGCTCATCCGTTCAAAAGCAAGTGTTATGTTGGCTTGACACATTTCATCAACCTCATCGAAATACATACGCCCTACTGGTAGAGACTTAAGCTTTGACTTACTTCTGCTCCCACGAACGAACAGGCTACAGCCGCCAGCACGTTTGTGACCTATGTTCTTTACATCGCTGAACATATCTTGTAGATGCGAGGCAAGCTCCAAGGCTGGATCAAATCTTGATGTGCTGAAGTCACTTGCATCACCCTCACTAGGCAAAATATATAGTGCGCTCTGTCCCTCGATGTCAATAGCATAGAAACATCTGTTCAGGCACATTTCAGTGAAACCCATTTGAGCTGCCTTTTGGCCAACGCAAATCTCTTCTTCAGCATCATGCATGTCACGTGTCCAAGGAAACTTATCAAATACCCAAGGCATCGATCCACCACCATCTCGTGGCAGGACGCGATAATGCTCGGCCCATGCACTACAAGTGCTAATACTTTTGCGATTAAGACCTGTTGCTATGCGTTCAGCTATCAGGCGGCGGAGTTCGCTCATGCTTGATCCTTATCGACTAGGGCCAGGATGCCATCGCTTATTGCTGTTAGGATGGCCTCATCCTCTACGTGGGATGATATGATCTCAATGATGTCAGTAGCAAATGATATAAGTGTATTTTTATCCATGACACCACCGAGGCTTACCTCAAGGGTATGGCAGCTCTTGACTAGCTTCTCAAGCTTAACAACAAGGTCACTAACGATATGGCTCTTTAGTGTTAGATCATAGACATCAGCGCACTGGTTCAGTTGTTCTTCAAGCAGCATCCGGAGTATAGCTACTTCATCATTTAGCGTTTTAAGCTTAGGGCTACTTGCATGGCGTTCCAGTGACTTCCGGAATTTATTCAGCTTGTAGTTTGTTATTCTTTTTCTTTCTTCCGCTTGTAAATGGCTATTGCCGCCATGTA
>Ga0307928_10004843_pt1 | contig 10181 bp, 23 predicted proteins | sample AceLakmetagen232_FD_201815 | JGI IMG/M metagenome (GOLD analysis project Ga0307928, IMG submission 201815) | Saline water microbial communities from Ace Lake, Antarctica - #232 | ecosystem: Environmental > Aquatic > Non-marine Saline and Alkaline > Saline | place: Antarctica: Ace Lake...
AGGGGCTAACTATACTGATGAACAATTAGCCCCTCACTTCAAATCTCTTCAAAAGGAAGAGGTACAGAGTAACGTCGGACCAGTACCAGTACAAGCGGTTGCTAACATAAGTAAGACTAAAACAGCCGTAAGTGACTTTGTAACACAATATTTAGCACAAGGACACTCCAGAGAAGAGGCTAATGGTGAACTGAAAAAAGCAAACTGGGGACAAGATATATTATCTGTTGAATTTCCAGAACTGTACAAGGTTGCACCAGTAGTAGCAATACCAACACCAAAGGCAGTACCAGTACCACCAAAAGCAGTACCAATGCCACCACCCCCTCAATAAAGGGAGTGTTTTTTCTTTTTTTTTTTAATCTAATTCTATCGGAAGCTTTAAATGTATTATAATTCTTACGCGGGTGAGACCGTAATATAATGCGGTCTCAGAGGGTCTAGACTTCTAAAAACACTCAACGGAGTAATTTAAAGCGTCCGCTCAGACAAAAAGTATTACAGTATGGGCATGATATTAAAAGGACATATAGTAGTAGTAATGGGGCGAACTGCCGTCAGTCAGAGGCGGGAATGGGGCGTATTCCGGCTGATAGAGACATATTGAGCACAAACGGACAACCTCGCGACAGTATAACTATACGGTAGCCCTATGGTACAATGGAGAAAAGGGGGAAGTCCAGCTTTTATGGGGGGTTCTAAGGGTTTATGGGGTTTATATGGGGTTTATATGGGGGACGTCCAGCTTTTATGGCGTATCCTGACAGCTTTTATGGGGGTTATATGGGGTTTATGGGGGGATATGGGGGACTATCCAGCTTATATGGGGTTTATATGGGGGTTTTACAGCTTTATGAGGGCTTCTAAGGGCTTTCTATCTTCTCTTATATATATACTTATACTCTTAAAGATACTGTCCCGATTTTATTTGAACTTGGAATATATTAATACACTCTTGCTATGCCTGTGAGGTACGTTTAAACACACCAAAGGTCTCCTGTAGAGCACGATTATTGGAAATTGGTAGTAAGGTAGCTTAGTGTTAGGTCAATCGCTTAAAACGTCTTATATTAGCTTGTCCTAATACCATTACTATACCCATATTAGTAGGGTTAATGCTATATTAGATGGGTTATTGATATACTTAGATAGTGTCCCGGGATGTCCAAAATAGAAACATTTATAAAGAAATAACACTTTCTCTTATTAAGAGTAAAAAAACAACTTGGAGGTTAATAAGATGGATTATGAAAACAGATTTGACGGAGAGTGTTTAGGACGCACTTATGATGAAGAATATGGTAATGAGGTGGACGAATATGGCAACTAGGAACAAAGAGTTTGAAATTAGAGTAATGGCTAAGGATGAAGAAGAAGCCTTAGATTTAGTAGGCAGACATTGTTTTATGTTTGTAAGAGAGGTGAACCAAAATGGTAATTAACTGCGAAGGTTGTAAGTATGCTTATTACGATAAGGAGACTAATTCTGATGATTGTAGTAGAGGGCACGATATGTATTTAGAGATAGATGAAGAATGTCCGTACTTTGATGATGGCGAAATGGAGGTGGACTAGATGAATCAAAAAAAGAGGGAGTATCCAAAAGCTAATGTTCTTGCGGTAATACAACATAATTTAGCGGATGATGTTTTAGAAATGAAAAGATATGGTGTTTCGGCGGAAAGAATGGCGAAGATATTTAGAGAAAGAGGTAATTATGTTGGAGCCCATAGTATTAGAAAGTTTTTAAAACAATACCAAAAGAAGAAAATAGGTGATTTTGAATCAGAGAATTCCTATAAAATAGAGGAGCATAGTAATACTGAAAATAAACAATGGGTGAATCAAGTAATTTTAAAACATCTAAAAGGTATTACACCACAAAATGCTCTTATATTAGATGCGGCTGATACACAATCAACTAAAAATGCTATTAAGGCTGGTTTTGATAGTAATAATATATATATCCCTAACTGTCATCCTTTTACTTGGAAAACAATTAAAAGGTCTCATAAGAATTGTTTTCTAATGACTATGGGAGAATATCTTAAAATGTCTAAAGATAAGACATATTCCTACATATTCGCAGATTATTGTGGAACCTGGAATGGTGTAGAAACAGAGGAACATTCACCAAAGACCGATACGAAATATATATTTGAACATAAATTATTAAAGGATAATTCATTATTTGGTATTACATTATGCTCAAGAGGTGCTAAAACAAAAAGATTAGAGTCCTTAAAAGAAATATTAGATATATCAACAAAGGCAAAATATAGTTTAAATCTTTTAGAAGTAAAAGAATATATAGGAGCAATGTATTTCATATTATTTAAAGTAAAAATGGAGGTTGAATAGGATGAAATTAGTATTAATAATGGAAGAACAGGACACATATGAAGGAAGTTCAGCGGTCTTAGATGAGATTAAAGACAAAATGGAAGCGGACTATGATGAGATAACCGACTATACAATAGTCGCAAAAGACAATGGAGGTCAATAAAATGCAAGGCAAATGTGAATTATGTGGAAGAATGAGAAGCGGCATCGATGAATTCGATACCTGTGAGATTTGTAGAATAAGCTACGGCATAGATTATGTCAAATCCAAATGGCAGGAAAGGCAGAGCCAGAGCGACGGCAGTTCAATGCCAGACCTTGAGTTTGATGATACAGGATACTTGGAGGTGGTTTAATTGGGAGCACATAAAGGTTCCAAAACTGAATTGAAGGCACGATATAACAACCAAAGAGCCTTTATAAGAGGAAGAAAAACTCTTGATTATATGAAAGGAGATATAAAATTAAGAGAAACACGAAGGTATAAATCAACAATACCGATTACAATGAAACGAATATTGGAGGTAATTTAGATGGGAGCAATGAAAAGGCTATTAGAAGACTTCGAGGAGACAAAAGATTGTCTAATGGAAGTAAAGGATGAAATCAACGAGGTAGTAGAGTTTATAAAGTTTGTGGAAATTCATGATATAACGGAAGAAATTGAATCAGCAGACCTTGAACTTATGCTTAACGGCATTGATAAGTCAATGCGGATAATAGTAAAAAAATTGATTATGGAGGTAATCTAAAATGACAACTGAAAACCCGATAGGAATAGTAGCAATAATAATAGGAATTATTATACCACCAATAGGCTTTATTTTAGCTATTGTTTCCTTATGTGTTGAAGAAAAGAAAACAATAGGTTTATTAGCTATCGTATTAACAATAGTAAGCTTTCTATTTTGGACCTTTATTAATAACTGGAATTATATTACGGGTGGGGTTATATAACTCTAGGACTACCAAAATCAAAGCATTTATAAATGATAAAATTATAATATATTTATGAGTGCTTAAAACTAAAATGGAGGTTAAAAATGAGTTTATTTGATAACAAAGGAATACAGCAAGAAAGGGTCTCAGTATGCCCTTTTCAACCAGTAAGAAAACCAAGAATGGGTGTTGGTCGCCACATATTACAAATGGGAAAACAACCAACATTTTTAAATTGTTATCCAAGGAATTGTAATACTGATGAGGACAAATTAGAATATCTTAAAGAAGGATATTTTAATCATGGATTTTCGATGCAGGTTTACTTTGAATTAGTTGAATTGTTAGATGTACCGGATGACATAAAATTCGACGATATTATAAAATCATTAAAAGGTGATAAAAAATGAAATTAATAAAGTACAAGTACAGCGGAAAAAAGAAAGAGGAAGAAGACCAAACCACCTCTTGTAAGATATGTCAAGATGGTGAAAAGTTTAGGAACGATTTACATTTCAAATATGATGTATTCGGTCCATATAATTCAGAACCTATGTGTGAAGTGTGTGCTACAAAGTACATATTTCCTAACTACGATTTTTCAAAGCACTTAGAGGAGGGAACAAGAATGAATGATGGATGGGTAAAATCAAAACCATTTAAAACAGCAGAAGGACTTTTTACAGTTGATTACAACAGAAGTCTAAATAAGGCAAATGTAATACATAAAGGAATAACATATGAAGGCACTCTTTCTGAAATTGTAGATTTTGTAGCACAGGAAGGTATAAACTTTGAGAAAAAGAAAATAACAATACCAATTCCATTGCCACCTATAAGTGTTCCAAAACCACCAGTTTTAGAAATGCCTAAACCACCAATAGAAATACCTGTACCACCACCACCTCAAATGGAGATACCAGTTCCACCTTCTCCACAAATACCAATACCACCACCACCTGAATATGGTATAGTGGGATGATACAAATGAAATACAAAATAGGAGACAGAGTAATCAAAGCACGACCTTATTCAACAACAGAGTATTGTGTTGAGGGAGGCGATAGTACTGATGTACCAATAGGCACAATTGGAACAATAATAGATATTGGCCGTAGAAGGGTAAAGGTAAAATTCGATAACGATTTTATTTGGACCTTAAATGATTCTGAATTAGACCTAGTTAAAATAACAAATTGGAGGGAGAAAATACAATGATAGAATACGAAACAAATCCAAACGTTAGGTGTGCTCGTTGTAATGGTCGATTGGTAATCGCCCAGAGCGACGACGGTTCACAAGAAGTAAACTTATTTAAGAAAAATGGGTTGTTCTTTTGTAAAGATAGTAAGGAATGCGACCGAAACATCAAAGCCGAAGACACAACTTTTGATATTGAAGTAGGAGAAGACACTTTAAAGATTAAATGTAACGGACATGACATTATAGAGGTGCAGAAAAAATGACATTTCAACTAGGAGATAGAGTAATGAGAAATAGCAACGACCCACAAATACATTATGACTTCCAAGGAAGTGTAGGATGTGTAGAAGAAGGAGATATAGTAACCATAAGTGCATCAGGTTATGGTTTATATTCAGTAGAAGGAGCATACAATGCCTCTCCTAATTGGAACGGCATGGACGCAAATTTCAACCTAGCTAAAGTAACTAACTGGAAGAAGAGGATACAAAAATGAAATTCAACGTAGGAGATGAAGTGAGACTTATTCCAAATGCAGGTATTTATTCAGATTGGATAGCCCATCAAGACGAAGTAGGTATACTAACAGATGTAAACCATCTAGGAGGTACTTTTGATTGTGCTATGGAATGGAAGGACAAAAGCACATCACTTGCACCTTATGATAAAATAAGATTAGCAAAAGTAGAATCATGGAGGAAACGAATATGCAATTAACACCTGAACAACTAATGGAAATTTTCGTACACAGGAAAGATTGTTTTGCAACCCAACAAGATAGCGGTGCTTACTTTCCAACTAAACGACCTCTTATGATTCACGATATTAAGAATCATCTCCTTGGAGTGACGACGGTTGGACTGTATTGTCTGACTCCTGATAATAATGTAGCATGGGCATGTGTAGATATAGATTCAGATAGCAAAGGTACAGATGTTAGTGAAATGTTACGAATTAAAAAAGAGGCAAAAACTTGTTATGATTTATTTTCAGATTTTCCAAGGATGCTTGAGTTTAGTGGAAGAAAAGGTTATCACATATGGATATTTTTCAGACCGATAACTCAAGCCCTTTATGCTCAAACATTAGTCAAAGCAAGGCTAAATACTATGGTTAGAACCTGTTCATATGAAATATTTCCCAAGCAAACGGAGTTGAACGAAAGTCGTAAATATGGCAACCTCGTAAAGCTCCCGTTAGCTTACCATAAGGTAAGTAAAAAGAAATCCAAAATAATCAAAATGGAGGGAGTACTATGAAATTAGCAGACATTAAAATTGGAAAGGTTTATAGAATAGTTGGCAATAAAGGAGGATGTGTTGGAGATAAATGTATAAATTGTAAGGCTTTTCCTGAACATCTTATAAAAGTAACCGAAGTAATAAATGATGATGATGAAAGATTAAATGTAAACGGAGATAGAATGTTAAATGAAACAACAGTACATCCTAATGATAAGTGCTCCTTTAGTGCTGTTGATTTAGAACTTTTAAAGATATTAAATTGGAAAAAGGTGATTGAAAGATGACATCAAACATAAAAGTAGGATATAAAGTCGAAGCACAATTTGACTTAGGAAAATACCAAAAAGGACATATTTATATCGTTGAAGATATAAAACCTTGTGATGCACTAAATAATAATGATGAAATTTGTCAAAAATGTCCTGGTTATCTTTCAACAATAAAAAACAAATCGGCTGATGAAGATGATTGTTGGGGATATGGTGAAGGTTATCTTTGGAAGTTAGCAGTAGTTAAAAATTGGAGGTCAAGAATATGTCAAAGTTCAAAGTAGGAGATATTGTCATCTGTCCCAAATATTTTAACAATTATGATGATATTATACCTATGGATTTAGAGGATGTAGAAAAGGAATTCGAAGAAATTTACGAATGGATAGTTGGCAAAACACCTTTAACCATTATAGATATAAAAAAAGAGGAACTTGAAAGTGAAATTTCCAGCCCTTACGTGTGTAAAGACGAAGATGGGAATTGTCACGAACTAATGGAAAAGGAAATATCATTAACAAAAATAAATAACTGGAGGAAAAGAATATGTTCGGACAATATACAATAGTAAAAATCTGTAAAGGAACAGAAATAGCCATAGGAGATAGATTACTTTTCTCCGAAAATATTATAAAGATAGTAAGTATAACAGATACGAATTTTATAGGAGAACATCTTGAACATATACCTAAACATTTTGGTTCCTATTATAAAGTATATGATGTAGGTGATAGAATGAAAGTAAAGAGTTGGAGGGATAAAATTGCTAAGTGAAGAATTTATAAGGAAAAGAATTCATCTTCTTCGAAATAGGAAGAAGATTTATGATGTTGGTTATTATACAGGAGGACAATATAATATTTATAAATTAAAAGTGGGAGACATTATATTCGCCTGTGGTACTTGTACTTGTGATATGAAAGGTCATATTAATGAAGTAATATTTGTAGATGATACAGTAACTCCTATGGAGTACTCCGTAAAGATTTTACACAATGAACATCCCACATCACACCATGAGGTAAATGAAATATGGAAATTAGATTATATGAAAGGAGGTGTTCATAGTAATTGTGAGGTATGGAGAATGGAAAAAGTAAAGAATTGGAGAAAGAGGTTGGAACAATGAAAAAATTCAAAATAGGAGACATAGTAATGTTAAAATCAGGCAAACACCTAACTAATTATAATGGATATACCATTAATAAACCTTTTATTATAAGCAAAGAATGGTCAATAGAAGATACTGGTGGAGGATGGTGCTATATGGAAAAAGGAAATACCCAAGGAGTTTTTCAAAATGATTTAATATCTGGAAAGATTACAAACTGGAAGGCACGAATCCAGAACGACGGCAGTTCAAGTGGGACTGAGGTACAAGGACAATGAAAACCAAAAGCTTTATAAACAGTAGAAATAATGGTTTATTTATGATGAAAAAAAAAACAAAAACAAAGAAGAAAGAATGGTTTCCTAAAGATTATAATGGAGGGTATTATAAAACATTAATAAATACTATCCTTTGTAGTATATATAATGAGTTAAACATACCTACCCACAGAGCAATAGTATTAGACGGCGAAGATATTTTCACAACAAAAACATTACTCAAACTAACCGATTTTAAAAAACATAATATTCATATACCAAATCCCTTTTCATATTCAAAAATATTCAAACAACACAGACAAACGGCTAAATGTACATTATCAAAATTATTAGAACTTACAAAAATACCTTTCAAAAAAAGTATCAGTTTTGCATTTTTTGATTTTATGGGTACATTTGATGGAAGTAAGGAGACTGATATGTATCCTAAAAAAGATATTACAAATTATTTTAAGTATAATTTTCCTGCAAATGAAAGTTTATTTGCGGTGACCATATCACTTAGAAATTCAAATTCAGGTAAGTATATTACCTCAGATATAACCAGATTAAAAAATCATATTAAAAAAGTAGCAAAGGATAATGGATATACTACATATAATGTCCCTTTAGATTGGACATATAGGAAAAGTATGTATGTATTATGTTATTATGTAACATCATTATCCTCTAAGAAATTACTCAAGTAATCCACAAAAACATGGGAGAGACGAAAGTTCTCTCCCTTTTTATATTCCTTTTTCATTAGGACCTTTCGACCATTAGTATCACTAAGGCGAAAGAATAAAATACACACTTGGAGGTGTACGAATATGGCAACAAAAAACGAATTAGCAAACGAGATTTACGGAGAAGATTTTGCAGACTTATCAGCAGGTAAGAAATCAAAAGTAACAAGAGAATACAACGCACAGGACGAAGAAGAAGAAGTAGAAACTTCCTCAGACACAGCAGTTGTAAAAGTAGGAAGAGTTGGAAATGGCCCAGTAAAAGAATTCATCCTATCTGAGGATACAACCGTAGAAGACCTTCTTAACAAAGCAGGACTTGAAATTGATACCAAGAAGGAGAGTATCATTGCTCAATCTGACGGTTCAAAAGTAAACATGAGTGATGAAATTGAAGACGGAGAAACATACGTTGTAACTCCTGAAATCAAATCTGCTTAAATAGGTGGTGAAAAACTATCTTTCTTTTTTTTTATTTTTTTAGATTAAAAAACCAATAGGAGGGAAAAAAATGTCAAAAGACAAACTAAAAGTATCGGAAGATATTGATGTGATTGAATGTTACATACGAGGATTAATACAGAAATTTAAGGAGAATAAATGGACTAATGATAATACTCTTACCTTTTCTAAGAAAAAAGAGGTTCTTGGGAGTGTTAAGTTAGATGATAAAACCCTTGAAGCTGAGGGTGATATAGTAATAAAGGAATTAAAGATTTTAGTTGAGAAACGAAAAGAAGCGGAAGCTATGAAAATCACAGAAGAAAAGGCAAAGGCATCTGTATTTAAAAATGCGTTTCAAACCAAAATAAGTTACAACGGTTTAATAGAGAATCCAGACCTATTTAATTCTCTTTCTAAATCTATTGATAAACTGGGTATTAAAGAAGTAAAAATGAAGACCCAAATTAGTAAAACAGAATCAGTACAGGACAACTTAACTTTATTCATAGATTCATCCGTTGATAATTCTATTTATGAGAATAAGGATGGTTTCTATAGAAGGTTAAGAACTGCATTATACGAAAAGGTCGAGACTGACGCCAGTTCGGCAGATAATCTTAGACTTGTTGAAAATGGGTGGATAAAGAAATATAAGAACGAAAATGTTGTCGAACTTAAAATAAAAGGAACTTATGTTGGTAATTACTATAAGGAAAGAAACATAGTTCAACTGTTCTTCAATCCGTTCATGATGAAAAAGATTCTTCCGATTCAAGATGATTATACGGAAGCAATCGCATTAACTTTAGGACTTCTAACAGAATCCAAGTTAAAGACAGTTTCTACCGAATCATTCAAACAACAACTTTTCGTAAGGTCATTCTTGGCTAATTCAGAAAAAAGATTAAGGGACATTGGACAACAGAAAAGAGATGCAGAAAAACACATAGCGGATTATGAACGTGCTATTCAAACCAGTATAATGTCTTTAGGTCAATACAATTCTGAAATAGAATATATTGAAAGAAACCTAAGTTTGAATGGAAAAGGTTTGTATGAAGAAATACAAAACGCAAAGAAACTTCCGTTTGTAACAAACATTAAATTAGAAACAGATAGTATAGATATATCCTTTAAAAAGACTTGTTTAGTATTACCAGCCTTTAAACGTGATGGATTATCTTTCGGAAAGAAGACAATTTATATGTCACCGATAACATACAGAGTTAAACCTGGTAGTTTTGAATTAACAACAGAAAATAAATTCAGTACTCCTGGAAACAACAATATACATCCTCACTCATCAGGTGGTCATGGACATGAGGGATGGGATACTCCATGTATGGGAGAAGGTGCAGGTAGAAATAAAGTATATGAAATGCTTGCCGCAAACAAGTTTACTGACTTAGCTAAACTCCTTTGGTTCTGGATTAAAACATTCAGAAGTGATGAAGCCCATATACATAATCCTACTGTTTATGATAGTAGATTATCAGACGGATTACCAGTATGGAATGCAAAAGGAAAGAGAATTGAAATTAATGACCCTGAATTAATTAAATCAGGTGAACAAAGACAACTTGATAAGAATAATTGCTATGAGGCAAATATCAAGAAATTTA
>Ga0307928_10004847_pt1 | contig 10175 bp, 27 predicted proteins | sample AceLakmetagen232_FD_201815 | JGI IMG/M metagenome (GOLD analysis project Ga0307928, IMG submission 201815) | Saline water microbial communities from Ace Lake, Antarctica - #232 | ecosystem: Environmental > Aquatic > Non-marine Saline and Alkaline > Saline | place: Antarctica: Ace Lake...
TATAAATCACCAGAGGAAGTGGCAACGTTTTTGGAGTCAATAGCTGAAGATACTCTCAAGAAAGCCAGGGGGGGCTATGTGAAATGGGATAAGGATAAGGTGGCAAAGATATATGTAGGCAATAGTCAGCGAATAGGAATGATTGTAGCTGACCGCATAAAAGAGATGCTAGAAAAGTAAGAGGTATCCTACGAAGTAGTAATCAATAGTATGATACTTATGGGGTAGGGGCGTGGGGGTAGAAATCAATCCTGTGTTGTCTGGTATGGGGTTGGGGCTTATACTGTTTACCTCGCTCTACTTGCGTCTTACAGTTACTTTTTTAGAAGTTAACTATATACCAGCTTTCTGGTCTAATACCCTGTAAAACAACTACTCCCAAACCAATAGCCGCAAAAAGGCTCGCGGCAAATATACAAATAGCTATTTTATGTTCTTTTATCACTTCGTTTGTATTTAACCCCATTACCCCTTACCTCCCAATCTCTCTTATACTATAGTCTTATCACCACAGTTAGTGCATTCCAAAGTTCCCATTTTACCAATAAGGATTTCTTCGTACCATTTGGGCATAATAAAGATAACTCTACCCCCACAACTTTTGCACACTTGCCAGTTATTGTATTTTTTATTACGTAATATTTTAAGTACACTAACCCCCATTACCCCTTACCTCCCAAATCCCTATTCTTTAACTCTTTACGAAGTAAGTCTCCCTCCTCATCACACCAAAAGGGGAATAACTTATATGGTAAAAGAACAGAAAAGCCAACAGTTAATGCAACGCCAGTGATAAATATTAGCACAGGCAGTAATAATGAGAGACTCATAGTATCCTTTTGCCCTTCATATGCTATACCCGCACCACCAGTTACTAGGGCACAAATACCTAACACCAATAATAATATGCTACACACTAGCTTCACTTTCACACGCCTTTTACGAGTCTTAAATTCGTTTGTTTTCATTACCCCTTACCTCCTAGAGCCTCGGCGTGTACAAATCCCTCATATTTTAATCTATCCATAGTCGCTTTAGTCCAACTAGAATAATAACTTAACCCATCATCTGTTTTCGTTTGGTCAATCTCTATTCTAGGACAATTTAAACAAAACCTATATCTATTAAATCTACCGACCTGAAAGTGTGCTTTGCTCATTTCCTCCATACTCATATTTGTAAAATCCTTTTCCACATAAGACCATTTATGGAATCCTAATAGACATCTAAACTTTGTTATTAGCTCTTTCATTACCCCTTACCTCCTAGAGCCACACGGCTCATAATTTAATTATACCTCAAACTTACTTCCGGGCAAGGTTGTAAATCCCTGCCCCTTGCCAAAATGTCGGCTCTTACAGACCACCAGTAAGTATCGCTATTAAGGATTTCAGTAGTAGCCAATAACCGCAACATCTCAAAGACATACTTCGCCTTACCCTTGAGTGTGAAGGCGCTGGTTGCCAATATTAACTGCCCTGGCTCTACTTCTTTAAACAAATCTTTCATTTTTACCCCTTCTCCTCCTCTTCCAAGTCTCAAGTGTATAGACTCCCCAACCTAACGCGATAATTACTAAGCAACCGGGACTAATATCATTCGCCTTATCCACAAGCAATAGAACACCCATTACTAGCAATAATACCGCTAAAACACCCATCCAATAATTCTTCATTATAGCTATTACCTTTTTCACTACCTTTTTACCCCCTAACCCTTAATATGAGCAGTATTTTGCTGCCCATCTTCGCATGATCTTTTTATACAAACCCACCACTCTGTCCACTTCTCGCCTTCATAGACTTTTTCTCCCCCAGTCAATGGTATTAGCCCATCAGGATCATAGATACTGGCATTTGCCATTACTGAATTACATTTTTGACAAAAGTGCATTCTCCCCTCCTTTTGGGTATAGAGTTAGGCTTCTCTCAAATTATGATATTTTGCGTGACAACTTCCGCAGACCATGATGCTATTAGATAAAGATAATTTTCCGCCTCTACTTCTAAACACCTTTTCGTGTGGTGATAAACCCCGGAAATCGGGGGGATTCCCACATTCCTCACATATACCACCAACACACCTGCCCATAAGCTCTACCGTAGTCTCTTGCTCTTTATGCCATAAAAACGGCATCCATGTTGCACCACATCGTTCTGCTAACTGCTTTCTTATTGGCACTTCCTCAATAAACTGCTGGGTTTTCTTGTCACTTACTGGTTTTATCCCCCTCTTTGCTTTCAATGGAGTTCTCCTTTTTAACATCGTTCTTTTCATACTATCCTAACACCTCCATAATCGCTAAATATACTACCCATATTGCAATAGCCCCAAGTATCACCCACTTTACCGTATTTAAAAAACTAAGCGTATTATCCCCCCATTACAGCAATGCCTGCTGTATTATATTTGGCTCCCATTTAAAATAATAAAGATAACCTGGCGGGTTTTTGTGAAATTTATCAATCATTTTATGAGGAGATAACCCCACAACATCGGCGACTAACTCAGTGAACTTTATCCTCATTTTATCTTTTTTGTGGCACACTAGAATATCCTGGCTTAATAATCTTGCTTCCTCAATATACTGTTGCCGGATAGCCACTTTCCCCTGCCATATGGTATCTACGCAAACTTCAATCATTTCCCTACCTTTACCTTCTTTGATTTCTTCTCTGCATAGGGACCGTGAGTCATCGCCCATTTCCTAAACTCCATAAAGACTCGCCCCAAGCCCCTTAATATTGCCATAAAGCCTGCTCTGAATTTGCGGCTAAAGAGCATCCCTGCCGTAAAAAACCCCAGTAAAAATCCCCATAGTAATGTCATCTATCAGCCCTCCTTTGTGGCGTTTTTAATGATGTTATCAACTTCCCCCATACTTACACCTACATCCCTGATTAAATCGGCAAAATGCTTGTCACCTTTTAGTTTTGATATGTATTGCAGTAGCTTCCCTTTCTTTTGCGCTTTGCAAGCATCCTTGTCAATCCCCACATACATCTGCCTTATAATGTCCTCCCTTAACTTAGCCTTTAGGGGCACCATCCCTATAAAGCGCCGGATTAACTCATACTTATTGAGTGTTGGCGCGAATTTCACTTTGTGCAATTTAGTTAATAGGCTCATTTAATCCCTCCAATATTTTTAGTAACTCAAAAGGATACGGAGTTGATGGATAAGTGCCTTTGAGCAAAGCACCCCAATTGCGAGGCATCTTAGAATAATGCCGTTTCATATCCCCATAATTCACCACCTTTTTTACTTTCTCCCTATTGCCCAATTCTTCAAATCGGTTCCCCTGGTAAGCCATTCCCAAAGTAACAACACCTTCCCTTTCAACCTCATACTGCGTGGCTTTTGGCTCACTTCTTATCTGGCTAGTCAGCCAGTCATATCCTATTGAGAAATCCCCATCTCCCTGTTTGCCATCAATACAGACCAATCCAGAAGAAGCGACTAAAGCCTTGCCCTTATAAGATCGCCGCCAAGCACCCATTTCATTACTCCCCTCTAATGCAAGGTAAGGACAATCAAGTGTTGTGCCGTCAACTGCTATATGGAGCAGGTTTTTTTCTAGCCCATTGTTGATAATAACCTTGGCTATCTCTAGTTGCGTATTGGCTTCTATCTCTGCTGCCCAAGGGGAAAGGAAGTAATCGCCAAAATCATCGCCCCTAGTTTCAATGAAAAGCCCATAGAAACTGCCGGCCATAATGCGTTTTATAATATCCCTCTTTAATCCAGTGGCTTTTTGCTTCTGCTTATAAAGGTCAGCTACAATATTCCTCAAGGGGATAAACTCATGATAGATTGCCCTCTTGTTGGCAAACCACCACCAGCCGTCAATCACTGTGGCATAGCCCAAATGTTTATTTACAAAGTCTATTTGGTTCTTGGTCAGGCTAGTTGTAAATATTTGTTTCGGTGTGTAATTCCTATCTCCATTCTGCCAGATTATCGGGCTGAAATTCCTATCAATATAAACCTCACACCGGGCATAACCATAAGTAGCCCCAGATTGACATTCACTAGATTGCTCCCACCTACCAAGCCTCAAGTCTAATAACTTTGCGGCCTCTGCCGGGTACGCGCTATTAAGGTCATAATCCCAAACCTTATCCCAATGCCCTAACTGAAAAGCCTCAACCCAGTTTCCTTTACAACATTCATACGCCACTTCTAGGGCATCAACCGGCACATCATCATAACTGGGTAAATCCAGTTTTGCTATTCCCTCTTTCCTAAATACATTAGCCGGTGATATTAAGTTTTGGGGCGAATACCCCAACTGGCGAAAAGCCTCATAAACTAACTGCCCTGTATTTCGTGCCAATACCGCCTTATTGTGAGAAAACGGCTCTAGGCTATAACTATCCTCATATTGGCTCATATCAGAGAAACCAATCCACGGATGTTGTGCCCCAAATCCCTTGTCTATACTGAACCACTTGCTAGGAATGTAGGTTAAAGAGTAAGGAGCAATATAGAGCTTCTTTTTAGTTGCCAGTGTTTTTAATTCCCTATCGCTAAGTTCCAATAAAGAAAGTAGGTTTGCCACATCAGCATCCAAATCGGCAAAAACATTGATAGTATCATCTTCGCCGTATTCCAAAATATCATCCAGGATACCAAATCCTAGTGCCTTGCCATACCCCCTGCCATCGCTGACAAAGATGCCCTTATTTTTATCTACTGTGAAACCATTTATTCTCATTTAACCTTCTTCCTTTCTACCTCAATTTCAAATATTCCCTTAGTCTTATCGCAAAGTGTTCTCATCGTTTTAATTGTCTCATCTTTGACATACTCCAAAGCCGCCTTGTTGTAATCCTTGTAATTTGTGTATGTGTATTTCTCCATATCTATCCTTCTAACCTACCCATTGCCTTATCTTCTGCTTCAATATCAACCTCTATTGGTGGCTTACCTAGATATTTACGATAATCATTTAGCTTGAAAAGCAGGCAGCTTTCGTGAGTATGATAATCCCCCAAAGCCTTAAGCGATTGACCGCAGCTATTACATTTAATTTCCTTCATTTCCTGTTCCTCCTTAATTTGGTTCTCTATCCTTCTAACCCCTCTAATAGTTAAACTTCAATACCATCTTTTTGTGCCTTCCGAACTCGGCAGTAAATATCCGACTTTAGATTAAATGGAGTTGGCTCAGCCATCCAATCGCTAAATTGGTCGCATACCGCTTCTGTGATATTCTGAGCCATAAGTTCATCTGTATCCTCGGCATCTTCACTGTCTTTGCGTATTACTTTCATATCTACTCCCCCATTAAGGCTAATAACTGTTTCTTGGTGCTCCGGAGCTGTATTATCCTTTGAATATGCTCTAAGCTCTCAGGTTTAGTGCTAATATCAAACCCCTTTTCCAGTATAACCTCAGTCTCGCTATCGGTTAGTTCTGTCAGTTTATCTACTTCTGCTTTGATTCGTTCCCTTTCCTTTTTAATACCATCCAATACACCCCTTGTGTAAGATATGGCATCCGTTTCTGCACTCATTTAGCCAGCCTCCTCATTCTTGCCGTTCTACTCTTTGCCCTTCTCTTTTTAGCTTGCTGGAAATCCACTTTTTTCTTCGGCAGATAAGTTAATTTCAACCATTCAAATGCTGAATTTTTACTGCGTCTTTGATTGACCAATCTATCATATGCTTCCCGGCCAAGAGTTAATCCCACATCCTTATAATACCGAGACCTCACACTACCAGAATACTGCTTGCGCTTTGCTAGTGCCGCTTTCCAAGCAGGGCTAGAAAAATCAATCTGCTCGCGACTATCTTTTAATTCATCAACTTCTTCGTGGGTGAATCCACTTCTATAAACCTTTATAGCGTCCTTACCTGTTATCATACTACCACCTTTACCCTTTGCTCTGCTAAAGCCGAACGAATCCAATTGCTTGAAGAAATAATCAAGGGACTCGCTCCAACTGCGTTAAATACGGTTCCCATAATTTAATAACGACATTTTGCCTTTTTATGTTTAAACCTTTCTCCCAAACACAATCAGGCAACGGACAATTCAGACAGTCCTTAAATAAGCGACAACCATTCCCATAGGGCATATCTGAATAATGTGGTTTCCTGCCATTTCCATTGCCTTTTGTTTTCATTACCCCTTACCTCCTAGATTATAGTGTTATTTGTAATTCCAGTCCATACTTCATGGCGATATACTCCTAGCAACATTGTGTTCAAAATACGGCTTCTCTGCCCACAAATTAAGCATACATGGTTATCCCACTCTCTATATTCATCAAACTTATGCTCGTTATCTTCAAAGATATGGCTACAATTTGGACATCTTTTATAGATATAACCATCAGGAGATAGTACCCCACCAACATTCTTATTTGTTTTAACAATCTTTCCCATTAAAATCAACCATCCAAGGAAAGGTATCGCAAGTAATATTACAGTAATCAATACTGTAGCTAATGTTCTATTAATTCCCAATGATTCGGGGTTATGTTCCATTACCCCTTACCTCCTTATTGGTATATAAGTATTAACTAATAATACTTTGCTCATTACCTCTCAAGCCACTCTAAAACGTCTTCGCCCATTAGATATATTAAATAACATGACACTAAAAGCGCGCAAATAGGCACCCATATTGGGAATGACACAATCACTAATAATCCAAGCGCTATTTTCTTTATTGCCTTCATTACCCCTTACCTCCTAGAGACACTTAGTTTTTTATTACGTCCCAAACGTATCTACCACATCCAGGCTCAAAACCCTCATGGAATACCTTAACAATCATCCTTCTACATCTGGGGCAAAGTCTAGTGCTACCTTCAGGCAAGTCGCCAGAATGTTTATTTTCGGGATGTCCAAAAAACCAACATAAAAACTTTTTCATTTCTACCCATTACCTCCTAGAGCCTCAAAAAGGCTGGTAAATGCTGTTGCCCCCAAAGCACATATTGCTAAATCTGCATACCAGCTCTCTTGTAAAATCCCCTGTAAAACAACTATCCCTAAACCAATAGCTCCAAATAAACTTAAAATAAATATACTAATGGCTACTTTATGTTCTTTTATCATTTCGTTTGTATTTACCTTCATTACCCCTTACCTCCTAGTGATTTACTTAGTTTGTTAATTTCCTCTTTACTCATACCCTTATAAAATGGATAATCACATTCACCATTTTTACTGAACATACACACCTCGCACATCCTTACCACTTTAGGTATTTTAATTGGGCAATTCATACTTTCCTCCTCATAGCATAATCATCGGCCATAATTGCTACTATCTTCCCATTAGGGTGTCGCATTATTCTTGACCTTATACGGGGTGGCATCTCATCCAGCGTTAAGTTGCTAGTGATTATAAGCGATAGATTGTTCATCAACCTATAGTCTATCAACGTGTCTAGTTTTTCCTGCACCCACTTAGTTGACGATTCTATCCCATAATCATCCAGTAAAAGCAAGGGCACATTACAGTAATATTCAAACTTTCTCTCATAACTTTCTTCGCCATTATGGTTTATACCTTCCCTTAATTCTTCCAGTAAGAGGCTCACCAACTTATACTTTGCAGGAATATCGGCGTTTAGCCAAGCCTTACAGATTGCCACCGCTAAGTGTGTTTTGCCATTACCATTAACTCCCATAAAAGCTAACCAAGATAAATGCCCCGGATTATCCGCCATTTTCCTAGCATCTGCATAAGCTGTTTTAACTTCTGGGTATATATCAAAGTTGTCAAAGGACATATCTTCTGCAAATGGTGGGAAATTACACTTTGCCAATATAAACGCCTTGCGTTTTGTTTCCCATAAATCCCTGGTACATTCACAAGGAACCACATTGGCATAGTCAGATTTGCCATCTACTATGGGGTGAACAAAGCCAGCGCCATTACATAAGGAGCAATCAGTGTTTAACAAACTTTCCATATTCTCCACTGATGTATTTACTGGAATCATCCTTGCCCTTGGCAGTATTGTCTTTATGTGTTCCATTTTTTCGCTCTCTTTTATCCCATTGGAGAATTGCTAAATAATGGGATTTGTATTTGTAGCCTTTACTACCTATAGCTAATGACATTTCCTCAACTTTATCTTTAAAACTAGATTCCCCAAATTTCTCTAGTAGTTTACTATATTCATCATCGGTTAATAGAATATTTTTTAAATCACCGTATTGATGCTTCCCCTTATAGTCTATGTCTTTATCTATGTCTTTATCTAGTTCTGTTAGGTCTCCATATCCTCTAGATACCGTCTCTATACCCTCTATATATCCTATTGATACCCCTTTAGCTTCATAATACTCAATATATTCTTTAACTATTCCATTGTAAGAATACAAAGAAAGGCATTTAGAAACGGCCTTTAAGAAAAACGGAGACTTTGGTTGGTGTTTTAAGAAGTTCCTTACCCAGATTATGTTTTGTTCCTTTACCCATTTTATCTTAATGGATAATTGTTCAAGGAGTTTTGGTAAATCATTCACACTAATTCCTGTTTCAAAAGAGATTGTCTTTAATGTGATTTCATATAACCCGGCTGAATTACAACGCTTATTAGTCCATAAATAAGCAAAGAGTAATTTTGCGTCTTTGTCTAAATCCTGAACAAAGGGGTCTCCCCAATAACCATCGTCAAATGAACGTCTTGGCATTATAGTCCCCTCTTTTAGTTTTAATTTATCGCCTTTACAGTATAAGATTCTAGCAATCTATCTCTACGTGCCTTGTGTTCCTGTGATAGTATTTCATAAAGAGATATAATTCCGATGTCTTCTAATCCAGTAGCCATTTTAGTTATCGCTATCCTATCTTTAGGGCGCATAACACAATGTCCGTACATGCCAGTTATTCCACCGAGCATAACTATGGCTTCATAACGAGTCAATGATAGATTGATTCTATTGCCTTGTTTCTTAATCTTCATATAAACCATTCTCCTTTATTCTTTTGGCACGAATCTTGCCCAAGCACCTTCAAAGCCATTATAAAGCCATTCCACTCGGAATTTAGCAACAAACTCATCAATAGTCATATTGCATCTTCTGGCTTCCTTTTCTACCACTTCGCAAGGTACGCTAGTTCTAATTGTTTTCCCACCAGCTCCAGTAGCCTGCATCCGGTAGACTTTGCGGTAAGTATCCTTGTCGTCAAATGCTTTTTTATCTTCTCTAGTCATTATTACACTATTGTTACACATATCCTAGGATTTGTCAAGTCTTATTATAACTTTATTTGTAACTTAGTTGGTCACCTCTCTATTCTCTTTCTATTCTCTTTCTATTCTTTTATAATATAGGGGTTGTTAAGGGGGATTTCATAACTCTATTTCATCATCTCCTTTATCTGGTCGGTAACATAATCTCGGTCTGCTTGGGCTACCAGTTTTAATTTAATAGCCATTATCTCTTCGTATGTTGGCTTGTGGTCAAAGGCTACTTCCCCGAAATCACCATCAAAGGCTTCCAGTAGCTTATCCTCCTCCCCCAGTGGCTTCACATTCTTTAGGGATTGGAGAAGGATTATAATAGTTTCGTTAAATGCCTTAACAGTATCATCAACTTGGTCAATATGGAAACTGTTATCACTATTTATTATTTTTCCTCTGAATACGTCTTTCAATGTATGTTTATCAGCCTCGGGTATATAGGGAACCTTCGTTCCTTTGTCTGACATTGTTTTTCGTGCCTTCGTACCAGCCTTACATGGGGGTAGTTTCCCGGCCATTATAGCCTTAGCACAAGCACTATCTGGTTGGGCACATTCTGGTATTTCAGCCATTAGATTATCCTCCTATCTTAATATCTCCTCTATCTTGTCCCTGTCGCTAGTTCTCCACAAGTAACACTCACCTGAAAGTCTGTCTCTCTAATCGGTAGTGTAGTCATAACTCTATATCACTCTCTACTTCATTGCCCCTATAACAGAGGCTTCATTTCTCTTTTGAGCCACGATAATACCCTCACTGTGTGAAAGCCCCCCGTCAATACTAACCATAATTTCTTTCTATAAAACCCTTTGATTGAGGGGGCACAAATATCTAACCACAAGATATTATCTGTATGTCCCTGAAAATACTGCTTTAATTTACGCCTCAATACAACATCAGAAGATGCTGCTGTTTTAATACCATAATCAGCCAATTTTATATCAGCACTGACTATCTGGTATG
>Ga0307928_10004848_pt1 | contig 10175 bp, 3 predicted proteins | sample AceLakmetagen232_FD_201815 | JGI IMG/M metagenome (GOLD analysis project Ga0307928, IMG submission 201815) | Saline water microbial communities from Ace Lake, Antarctica - #232 | ecosystem: Environmental > Aquatic > Non-marine Saline and Alkaline > Saline | place: Antarctica: Ace Lake...
GAGCTAGACGAATTCGAGTTACCTGCCTTCGGAGAGTACATGCTCGACGTTATATCAGACTGGGCAAAAGATGTTGACATGAGCAAGACTGAAGAACAGCTTTCTCAGTATGCCAACATGCTCACAGACGCGCTTGATGCGTTCAACGACATCCCGGAAATAGGTCCAGATGCTGATCTCGCAGACATTGCCAGGCAAGGAATTGCAGCGGAGGCTGTTTCCGATAAGTTCAAGAAAGTATTAGAGGCGTTTGCTGAGTTCACAGACGGGATGGATAACGAGGAACGAATTGCTACGTTCTTCAAAATGATTCCTGATATAGCGCAAGAGTATTACGAAGAACTCGGAGAGGCTATGAGCCTTGAATCCGCAGACGCTGTCACATTTTTTATGAACAAGTTTAGGGAGGAACTTGGAGTCCCTATGGAAGACGTTCTCCCACCAACGATTGCCACCCAAATTGCAACAGCGAAAGAAGAGTTCTATGCCCTGTTCGATGAACTAAAAACAGGTGACTTAACACTAGAACAGTCGACCACTAAACTTGAAGAGCTAAGAGCCGCTGCTGAAAAGCTGTCGACAGAGGCAGACGACGCTGAAGCCCTCCATATGGAGTATGCCGATTCAGTCAGGGCTGCGTCAGATGAGCTAAACGACATAATCCAAGACCTAAGCAGCACGACTAGCGCACTCGATAGATTCGCAACTGCCCTTAACAACGTTGCTCTTGCTGCCGGTGCTGGGTCTAAGATCCAGGAGCTGTTCGCAGATCTTGGGAAGCAGCTTATAAGCACGACAAATATGGGCGATGCTGCTGCTGTAGTGTCGGCAATGATGTCAGGTGCTGGCACTGTAGAATCCTTCACCACGGGCCTTGAGAAGATCTTCGGTCCTGGGTCTGAGTGGGATGCAGAAGTACAGAACTTTGCGAGATCGATGCACGCGCTGGCCGTAGACACTGTCCCAGAATTCGGGATGTCTATAGATGACGTGATCAGGGAAAATAAGCGGCTAGCGTCGGAGCAGAAGAGTGCTGCTGACAAAGCCCAACGCGAAGCTGAACAGATGGCGGCGGAGAATTACCGAGCAGAGCAAGAGGCGTTTAGAAACCAATTCCTCGAACCGATTATACGGGCGATGAGAACCGGAGACTTCGAGGGCGCTGCGACTGAGATCAACGGGCTTACGGCAAGATTCCAAGAACTAGCTGCGATTGCTGCTCCTCTTGGCATAGATGCGGGCGACTTGCTCGGCATGATGACAGGTGCGAGATCTCAACTTCTGTCGATGATCGACGGCATGATCGAGATCAACAAGACGATGCCGGAGCTAGTAGCGTCACTTCAAGGCGCGAGAGTGCGCATAGTCAAGATGTTCGAAGGCGAAGGCACTGGCCTACAGGCAGAGCTAGACAAGTTCACAACTGCGAGCTTGCTTGACGGACCAAGAGAGTTGGCTAGAACCCTACAGGAACTTGCCGAACAAGATGTCGTCCTCGTATCAGAGAAGGTCAATGAGCTTACTGGCGAGATCACGACACAGACAGAAGCAATGGCGCGGATGGGTCTACAGAACATTGCAGCTTCTACTGCGCTGGCAGAGTTTGAGTCAGAGCTTTCTGGAGTTCCGATACACCTGCAGGGGTTTACTGACGCGCTGGACAAACATGCCAACACGATCAACGAGCTTGCCAACGAGTTGTTGCCGGAAGGAATGGCCGCAATTATCGGCAAGATGATGACGTTCTTCCAGAGACTAGGTGTTGTCAAGTCAGACTTCCCAGTAATGGCAGCGGGTGGAATCACAACAGGCGCAACGTTCGCAATGATTGGCGAGGCTGGCCCAGAGGCAATCATCCCCCTTGCTCAACTCCCGCAGATTATGCAGTCATTCGGAGGCAGCGCACCCGCGGCAGGCCCGTTCCCTACTAACATAGCGATTGATCAGACGTTTGGCGGAGACAATGCCGCTGCTGCGATCGTAGCCGAATCAAAACGTGTTAGTGCTGCTATTTCTGACGCTGTGAACATTCTAATTGCTGAGATGGTAGCTGCCAAGATACGGATAAAAGGCTTAATGGCTTTGCCTATTCCTGGCCAAAATAACATATACACAGACCCAGCGAGCATGGACGCTCAGGCGTTTATGAGAGAGAACCTTGGACTGCCTGCAGAACCGCACCGTGGCCCAGGCAAGGCTCCTGTCCCAACGGCAGCAGCTCTCCCCATGACACCTATGCCGACACTGGACACTTACGAGCCGATCGACACGCAGGCGTTATGTGATGCCATCAGCTTGGCTATCAAGGACGCATTTGCTGGATTGGATTTCGTGTGGCCAGAGCCAGAAGACAAAACAAAAGACCCGAAACTTACTCCAGACGATGAGAAAATACCGTCGTGGCAAGACGCGATCAAGATGATGGGTGAGGGGCTCAAGCAGATCTTCAGCGGAGGCGATGAAGGTGGACTTACTGGCGGCGGGCTGGAACTTCTAGGGAAGGGAATGAATGCCTTCATGGATTCTGGGGCGCTGGCCGCTGTAAGCGGAGGCGTTATGGTCATCTCTGAAGTCATAAGCCAGATTAAGGCGTTCGGTGACGAGGGAATTGAGATGATCAATTCAGCGATGAAGCAACTTGGCGGATTTGTTCTGCCGATCCTGCAAGATTCATTCACATGGCTAATCAGCTCTGTGAAGAAGCTGGGCGGCTTCATGATTCCAATCCTAACTAAGTCATTCGAAGGGCTAACTAGCTTTGTGAAGAAACTTGGTGGTTTTGTGTTGCCGCTCCTGAACGATTCATTCGGGTGGTTAATCGGATCTTTGAACAAGCTCAGTGGATTCCTGATCCCTAGCATAAACGATTCATTCAATGGTTTGATCAGCTCTATTAAAAATGTCGTTAGCAACTTCAAGTCACTGATCACGAGCACGAAAACATATCAAGACCTTCAATCATCGTTTTCAGACTTGATCTCCAGCGTATTCGACTCACTCCTTGGGTTCCTTCTGCCGATTATCGGAGTGTTCAATCAGCTCAACGATACTGTAGAAGAGACGATCGATGATTTCTCAGACCTGAATGTTCCTACAGGATACAAGGTCGGGGCTGAAGAATGGAAAGCAGCAACACCGGGCGAGCCAGGAGACCTGATAGGTAACGATGATTCTAGCAGCGACGGGCCTCAGTGGGTGACAGACCTACTAGAAGAGTTTGGAGATGCGATCAAAGCGGCGATAGCTCCGTTCAAGGCGTTCTTTGATCTGATGGAAGAAGTATGGGCAGCTCTCGGTCCAGTGATAATGGAAGGCCTATTGCCATCATTGCAGATCTTTGGTGAGAGCCTTTTTGAACTAGGGGAGAGGATATATAGCGAGCTGCTTCCGGTTCTTCAAAAGCATCTTGCTGGGACCATTAGCGGACTTATGGATTTTGCTGCTGGAATTGTTCTCGGCGGCATAACGTTTCTCGTGGACACGCTGATAGACACAATGCCCAACATTGAGTTGTTCGCACTTGCCCTTGGCAGGCTCGGAGACACGCTGCCAGCATTGGGTGCTGCTATCAGCGATGGTGTGTCTCCCGCTCTCAATAAATTCCTCGTTTCTTTGACAAACATTGTTGATTTCATTACAGCAGAACTTGTTCCTGTCCTCATTAGCACATTGCCAGGAACGATATCTGGATTCCTGGACTTCATGTTTGGAGCCATGACTGCGGGGATAACCTTCTTTGTCGAGACGCTGACGGACATCATGCCGAGCGTAGAAACCTTTGCGTTGTCTCTGGGATTGATTGGCGATGAACTCCCAGCGTTGGCCTCATTGATCAGCGACAGCGTATCACCAGCTCTAATCAAGTTCCTTGATTCATTGACAGGGCTTGCCGGGGTAATCGTATCTGATCTTATGCCCGTCCTCTCTGAAACACTTCCGGGGACGATTGGAGGGCTACTTGATTTCATGTTTGGTGCCATAACTGCCGGAGTAACCTTCTTTGTCGAGACGCTGACGGACATCATGCCGAGCGTAGAGGCCTTCTCGCTTTCATTAGGATTGATTGGCGATGAACTCCCGGCGTTAGCTTCATTGATCAGTGATGGAGTATCTCCATCCCTCAGCGCATTCCTTGATTCATTGACCGGCATTGCTGGGACGATTTTATCTGATCTAATTCCTGTGCTGTCTGAGACACTCCCTGGAACAATCTCAGGATTCCTTGACTTCATGTTCGGGGCAATAACAGCTGGGATAACGTTCCTTGTAGATACATTAGTAGACATTATGCCGAACATTGAGTTGTTTGCGTTATCTCTAGGAGCAATTGGCGAGAAGCTGCCAGAGCTTGCCTCGTTGATCGGCGACAGCGTTTCCCCTGCGCTCAACGAATTGCTTATTTCGTTGACAGGTATTGCTGAAACGATCGCATCTGATCTCATCCCTGTATTATCTGAGACTCTTCCGGGCACGATCTCAGGATTCCTTGATTTCATGTTCGGAGCGATGACCGCAGGGATAACATTCTTTGTCGACACCATCACAGAGACAATGCCAAACATTGAGTTGTTCTCGCTCTCGCTGGGGGCACTTGGAGAAACACTCCCAGCACTGGCCTCATCACTCAGCGATGCTTTGTCTCCTGCGATAAACACATTGCTTGTTGGGCTTACCAGCCTTACGGACTGGGTTGCCACTACGATGATACCAGATCTGTCGGCCTTGCTTACGGCATTCGGAACGTTCTGGACAGAGGAGATCGGCCCATTCTTGGAGAGCAAGGCGTTCACAAAGATAGGAGAGGCCGCAACATGGCTCTATGAAAAGATCGGAGAGGTTATTGACCTGATCTATACCAAGGTTTGGGACTTCATCGAGGGCGACTTTTGGGATGCTATCGTTGATGTGTTCGGACAGGTCACTGGGGCCTTGGATGATATTATTCCTCTCCTTGAGGAGCATTGGCCTGCGGTGATGGAATACATCCTTGGCGTGATCGAGAGCTTTGGGATAGACATTGTAGAGATGATAGACCTGGCCAAGGTTGGATTCCTTCACTCGATTGGTGAAACAGGAGAGGCCATCAAGGAGCTGTGGGCGTCAGAGACAATAGGCCTCTGGGATAAGATCAAGATCTCAATGGGTCTAGGGCTAGATGCGTTGTGGAAAGGCATAAAGGACTTCTTTGCTCCGACATTAGAGGCGCTCGGTGGATTGTTTGAGGCCCTCTTGCCAATCCTTTCCCCTATCGCAGAGGCTTTCAAGGTGGCTCTTATTATTCCTTTGGCGCGGCTGAAAGTCGTGTTTGGCGCGATAACGATTGCTGCGAACATTCTAACAAGAGTAATCGAGGCTTTGTCCTACCCCTTCAAATGGCTCGCGACAGTAATCCACAACTTCGGTGAGCTAATCAAACACCCTTTCTCCCCAAATAAAAGAGATAATTGGTCGTATCCTAAATTGGCAAAGGGTGGCCAGTTACTCACAGACGGCCTAGTATTTGGACATCAGGATGAGACCATGATCCCCGCGAAGGTGGCTCCGTTGCCGACAAACCTTGGCAATAATAGCCCGATCGAGATTGTGAATCACATGACTCTCGAAGTAGATGGCCGTACCCTTGCGAAGGTAGTGACAAGAGAGAAGAGACATCAGGAGAAGCTGATGACAGGGTCTTCTAACGGTCGACGCTGGGAGATGGTGAACGGATGAGAACGATCGTGAATGGAGCAGATCAGGTTAAGATCGAAGATCGAGTCACCATTGAGGACCACGGAGGTAACTGGCGCGATATTAGCTCCAGGGTCCACAGCATCTCGTATCACGATGACGTGGAATCAGACTCATGCTCTGTCACCCTGCAGATAAAGAACCATGCCAGCGCCTTCGTAGATGTGACGCCCAACTTGAACCTCGACCCGCTCGACGAAGATTCCGACCTCAACAAGGTGTCCGCTGTCTATTACCCGTTGCTCGCTCGATCGAACCAGATCAAGATTGAGGTAACAAAGAATAGCGGAGTGGACTGGTACGAGGTTTATCGAGGGCGTGTTGGCAAGGGGACTGTAAGCGTCGACACGGATGTAGAGGGTGCCGACATGATCTCTGTGAAGCCGGTCGACATCTCATTCCCGTACAAGGAACTCCATTACTACGACGAGCTGATCTACAAGGACGCAGACGCTGTTTCAATCATGGAGCAGATGTTTGCAGACCACAAGATGACTGAGACGATTGTTGAAACAGATGCCCCAGGATTCCATGTCGAGGAATACAAGACGGGCGAAACAAACATCTGGGAAGCGCAAAAAGCATTGCTTGAGCCGACAGGGTACACCTACCGAGTTAAGTGGAATGCAGGATCAACTTCGTTCAAGCCGACAGTCTACGATCCTGGCAGAACAAACACGGTGCCTGACTGGGTGTGTGACGGAATGTTCAACCATCGCAAGGTTGACCTAGACGAGTCTTCTGTAAGGACGGAAGTGGTAATTCGTTACCGCGTCCGAGGTGTTGGGACAATTCAGTCCTATCACTGTGCAGATGAAACCGCAAGAGAGAAGTATGGCATCCCAGACGGGAATGGCAACAGGATTCACAATACGATGTGGTACGTCACGAAGGGAATCGGGGCAAGACATTCTATGATCGACACGTTCTCTGAGGCAAAGACTCTTGGAGACAACATCCTGTGGGACGTGAAAGAACCTGCTCCAGACATAGAGATCGAGTTACCTTACGTCCATCCAGGCATTGAGGCGCATGACCTTATCAGCTTTGTTGGCAACGACTACACTGTCCTAGTTGGCGTTATGAGCGTCGACTGGAGCTTTAGTACAGACAACTGGCTTGGGACAACAACTATACGAGGTACTGCGGATAGAGTGATCGGTAAAAACATGGGGTGGCTCGCAAGAGACTCACGTTCTAGTGAAGTTGCTAACGAGCAACTGCTGGCGACCCTCCAGGGCGATGGATTTAGGCCTCCAAGGCCGACGAACTGCACAGGGCGTTCATACACAGGGGTTGACGCCTCAACCGGCAGAGAGAGCACAATAACGATCTTTCAGGTAACAGAGGTAGATGTTTGGGATCTCGGCGGCTATATATGGAAGTGGTGGATACAGGGAGAGAATCAAGTGAATACTGAATACACGGCAAAGCCGACACTGACATTGACTGGACTCCCTTCTGGGAGGGTAGCCGTGGCACAGTGCTACGCCTATGATTGGAGCCACACAGGAGGCTGATATGGATAAGACCGCAGAAGCGCATTTGACTCACGCATCATTGGCAAAAGGGGTAGAGACTGCTCTAACAGACTGCACCACGCACATCAATCTGTCGAGGGCTGTTGCCGTTACTCTTCGCGTGTCAATGACGTTCGACGCCAACGTAGGCACCGACCCGACCGTTTCAATCTACGCATCGCACGAGGCGGTCAACGCATCGTATGACACAGCGGCGTGGAAGACATGGACGTTCCCGAAAACGGTCTCTGACACAGTGACGCGGCACTGGCCAGATGACGACGAGATCAAGCCATTGCCGAAGTTCATCAAAGTGTTGGTTAAGAACAACTCGGCAGCGTCTGGTGATGAGGATATTACGAGCATCACGGTAATAGCGGAGCCATTGAACCTATGATAGACCTTCAAGTGCTAGCGGCAATCGACAAAGAGACGATGGACGTTACCAAGATAGGTATATCTGATCCAAGCGAGCCAGGTTCAGTCACTGTCGGCGGCGACTCCATCTTGCCATCAGTCCCCGGAGCAACTGTTTCTTCGGAGCAAAATTCTGTTGTTCTGACGCTTGTGAAACCGATAACACGGGAAAACTTATCTGCTCTCAACAACTTCCGTGAGTTTGCTATCTACCATTCCGAGACAGGCACAATCGATATCGAGGATGAAGAGACCTACGACGGGATTATCCTCACGCCAGCAACAAGCCATGTGTTTCCTACTCTTGTAAAAACATTTTTCATTGTGACAGCCTACGATACGTTCGACAACCAATCTGTTGGGACGACAGAGATCAGTTCTACTCCGAGCACAACGATCCTTGTAAATCTTGTGCCAAATCCATTCTTCGAGGTGGACTCGGATGAAGACGGGGAACCAGATGAGTGGACGAAGGACGCAGGCTGGTCTCAATCCACAGACTCTTACTACGGAACATACTCCATGAAGGGACAAGGAGCTGCGAAGCTCCTCTACAGCGACAAGGTTAATTTGCCGATCGCGAGCACAAGCCTAATCGTGTCGGGCATGGCCAAGACAAGCGCGACAGACTACACCATTGCAGAGCTTGCTAGCGCAACTCCAGGCTCTGCCCCAAAAGCATATTGCGTCTCTTCTGGCAACATAGTGGCTATCCAGAGAACTAGCGGAGGTGACGAAGTTATCGAGCTGTGGGATGTGTCAAATCCGAACAATCCATCTCTTGCCGGGACCGTGTCCGACGCAGGCAATGATCGAATGTGGCCGTTCAAGCTCTATGGAGATTACCTCATTTGCGGCCAAGGAGATGAGTTCCTCTATATCTACGATGTTTCTGACCCAGCTACCCCAGTAGAGGTGGAAGAGTTCGAGTTGGACGCATCTACGGGCGTGCTAACAGCACTGACCGTCCGTGACTGGATCGTCTATGCGTGCTGTGATGACGACACTCTAGGCGGCTGGATTGAAGTCATTGACATTTCTACACCAAGCGCAGCTCTTAGCCTGGATACGATAGTTGCCATCCCCGTGAAGGCCAATTTCTTAGATTGCGATGCCGCCAATGATGAACTAATCGTTGTGTCCGGAGAACCTGAGTATTACACATTGCCGACAGGCTTTAGCGACCCCGACACTGGCTGGGCTAATGAGGCTGCTGCCTATGATGGTAATACAGGCACCGCTGCTTACACGACGCCGGAAATCCCGACAGAGTCGTGGAGTTCATTCATTGAATTCACATTCCCAGAGATACTATGCGGTGGGGTCTCTGGCGATATATGTGACTCCCGTGTAACAGCTATTACCGATATAGATTTCTGGAATGGGTCAGCATGGGTTGATGTTTATCAAGGAGTTGCTGGGATATATACGGTATACCCATTCACTCGTATGTATGCGACGAAAGCTCGTGTAAGGATGTACAATACCGATGTTTCTATAGCTTGGTTTGGACGTATTAGGGAGTTCCGGGTGCATATTGGCAGCAGACTATTAGCATATGATGTCTCAGACCCAACAGACATATCGCTAGACGGTGGAGTAGATCAAGAAGGAGCAAAGAACATTATTCTACAAGGGGATTATGCCTATCTAACTTGCGATATGGGAACCGATGTCGACAAAATCATCGTCGTCGACATATCAAACCCGGCAGCAATGGTAGAGGAGGCTCTGCTCGGTGGCGCTGGGGCAGATGACTACACAGGGCACGACGCTATCCTGATCTCTCAGGGGTCTCTCGTAAACGTAGGCACTGGGACAGACTCAGGGAAGTTTTCTGTTAGCTATTGGGAGATGTCGTCGCCAGAGCTTCCGACAATAGAGGCTGTTGGTAGCGGAATCGTTGGCGACATGGATGCCGCAGCCGCAGCGGGAGGATACATATTCGGCCCAGATGTCGGCAACACGAAACTGCGCGTTGTCACACCTGCTATTGCCGCTGATTGGAGCCTTAAAGTCAGATTCTACACAGATGGAGACGTGCTTATTGAGACAATCGTTGTCTATAACGGAATCGACGGAATTCCATTCACTGGGCATCAATGGACAGCCTTCTCTCAAGAAATCCCACAAACTGACATACCTGGAGGGGCATCGCAGGTAGACTTCCTGTGTTACTGCGACGAGACATCCGGGTACGTCTATGTAGACAACCTAGAAGCTGTGTTCGATACAGCGTGACACACATATTAGCAAAAGGAGTCTTATGCCAGAGACGAAACCAGTTAGCAGTGAAGTCTGCGCTTCTCATAGAGCCCTACAGGAAGAAAGGGCAGGCACTATGGCCGGTGATATAAAAGAGATACGTGCTGGCGTAGGGAAGCTGATCAGGATCGTGACTGAGTCGAACGGGCAATCCAGCCTGTGCGATCAGGTCAAGCGGAACAACGAGTTCCGTCAGGAGATCGACTCTCTTGGAATCGTAGACATCGTGAAAACGAATGCCGA